>JAEEGL010924016.1_pt1 | contig 12648 bp, 8 predicted proteins | sample 9134231 | NCBI WGS metagenome assembly JAEEGL01 (sample SAMN16246548, study PRJNA631951) | gut metagenome | biome: gut microbiome; feature: rumen; material: fiber-attached | host: Bos | place: Iran: Karaj | collected 2018-10
ACTTTAGCTTGCTTTAAAGAAAATGCTTCTTTGTGACAAGTATGCTTTTCTATGAATTTAGCTATAGTATCTAATCTTCTTTTTCTAATAACTTCTGGATGTGGGTATTCAAGTAATAGTTCTTGAACATAATCAATATATAAATCCTCAAATATCTTATCTAATCCAGGATAAATAATATCAAGAAGCCTTCTAAATTCAACCTTCCATCTTTTCATTTCATCTACTAAAAAATCATAATAACGACTTTTTTCTTTCAAATCATCATATATTTCATCTGATTTTGAATATATTCTTAACTCCTTTAGATAAAATACATTTGCTATAGATGAACAATCTTTAGCGTCTGTTTTAGTTCCTCTAATATCGCTTTTTCTTACTTTTGCTGAAAGTAGTGGACTTATAATTGTATATTTGAAATCATGCTCATCAAGAAATGTTTGTAATGCTTTGTGATAAACGCCAGTTGATTCAAATATTACAATACAGTCAGTTCCTTTTTCTTTTCTTATGGCTTCTTTAATCCTTAATAATTCTTTAAAGCCTTCTAAATTGTGTTCTATCTTTCTTGGTTTAGTTAAAGGCTCATCTAAACCTTCAAACACCTGATAGAAACTTGAACCCTTAGAAACATCTAAGGAAATACAAAATCCTTTCATCTTTTTTTACCTCCAATTTTTTGTATTACTTTGAAAGCTAGTTTTAATTCCAATTTAATATTTACACCTATTTTCGTTTGCTTTATACGAGATGCTGAAGCCCTCCATTAGTTTTAAGCAGACGAAAATAATAAATTTAAATTTGGACATTTTATTGTACGAGATATATTGCTATTCTCCAAAGGTGCCACGCCCATTATTTCAAAAACCCTTCTTTAAACCTATGCCTAGATAAAAAGAAAAGCTGAGAGTCAAATATTCTCTCAGCCAGCTTATTTCGATAACGATGGAAAGACCATTGAATAAAGAGTCAAAGCTCTAAATGGTTTTAACGAGATCACATATGTGTCTCAATGATTAAATAACTTTCCATCACTATTATTATACATTAATATTAGAAATAAAAAAACCAAGAGATTAACTCCTAGTTTTAGTATACGAAAAGGCGTATTTGCGAATACGCCTTTACGCCTTTTTCTAATTATTGTTTACCATTATCAACAGTTAAATTAGTAATTTTTACACCGTTAGTACTTAAAGCTGTATAATTTTTTCTTTCATAACTTATTCTTAAAGTTTCACCTTTTTGAATTTTAACTGTGTAACTATCATTAATTTCTGAACTTCCATTACCGGCAAGTGTTTTTAATAAGGTAGATGAAGAATTTTCATCTATTCTATAAACTTTCATATAATCAGTTGTTCTACAATATACTTCATAATCAAAATCAACTGTAATATCTTCATAAGCTTTTATTTCTAAATAGCCAGTTGAATTAGTAGTAGTATTTGTTGATTGATATGTATCAGTTGATAATTGGAAACTAGCAAGTTTAATGTTATATTCTTTAAAAGAATGAGTTAATGCAAATTCACCTTCTCCAGTAATTTCTACAACATATTTAGTGTTCTTTTGGAATTCATAATTAAATACAACTTTTCCTTCTGTTGTAACATTAGTTGCTAAAGTAACACCTGCACTTGATTTAATAGTTATGGTTGCAGTATCAGTTGCTGTTTCTGATTCTAATTTGAATTCAACAAATTTAACTTCATCAAATAATACATCAAATTTCTGTGCTTCTTCACCATTAACTAATGTATAAGCTTTATTAGTTAATGCGTAATCAGAAACTTTTTCTGTTTTAATTTCAACTGAAAAATCAGTTGCAGATTGACTATATATCAAAATAATAGCAGTTTCTCCTGGAGCTAAATCGCAAATATCTGATGGTGCATTTTCAAAATCAAAATCTGTTATACCTGCTCCAAAACCGTTAAGTGTATTAGGCGTAATAATATTTGCGCTTATAAACAATTTGTCATTTGTTTCATTCTTATATGAATAATATTTAACTTCATTTGCTTTTAAAGTACCTTCAATTGCAGCATCTAAAGATGTTAATGCTACTGGATTATATGAAGTTTCACCTGCTTTATATCCATCCTCATAGAATTTAACACTTAATTTTAAGTTATCTTTAGAAACTGTTGCATGGAACAAATAATCATTATTACTTACAGTAATTCTTCCGCTTGATGGAACACTTGTTGAAGGGTTAGATGTTAATAATGTTGAATATTTATCAAATCCATCAACTAAGAATTGAATATCATTTGGTTGTTTAAAGTAGAATTTTGCATATAAATCAACTGTTTCTTCTTTGCTGTCAGCTAAATATTTTGTTGCATCAAATTCCTCATCTATATTTAGTTCAATTGGTGCGAAATATCTCTTACCAACTTCTTTTTCAATTGACATATTATAAGCATTATAATATGATGAAGAATTAGTTTGTGCAGTTATTGTATATTCTACACCTTTTTCTAATTCAGCATATAGATAATAATATCCATCAACTGATGCAGTCTTAGAAGTAATTTGTGTTTCATCTTCATAAATATTGAATGTAGAAGGTGTATAATTATTACCACTTGTATTTCTTACATTAAATGAATAAATACCATCAACTTTTGGAGTGAACTTAAATAAAGAATTTTGATTGATATATATCTTATTTAAAGTTGATTCAACCACATATTGATTTGTTGATGTAGCATTTGCTGAAGTTACAAATTTAGTATTTATTCCAGTTCCGTTAACAATATATTTATAAACAACATTTCCAGTTAAATATTGATTAAATGTTAAATCTCCTGCTTCTTCAGCTTTTAAATCAACAATTAATCTATTATAAAGATCATAACCCTTTAATGTATCTCCTACCTTAACATTATTTAATGCAATAGAATACATTCCAGTATTTGTTGGTTTTAGATAATATGTTTTATTTGAAACTGTAGTAGTATTGATGCTAGATGTTGAAATAGTTCCTGTAATCTTTTCAACATTTATAATTAATGAAGATATCTTTGTGTAATCATTATTTGTTCTAATATAAATTTCTTCATCCTTTTCTAATTCTAATACTGTACCATTATTAATTCTTACATATTGATTAGGATATTGGTTATACAAACTAGGATTATATTCTTTACTATAGATATAAGCTAGACTTGATGTACCATTAAAGAATGTATTATCTTGAGCTGATAATCTAATAGTTGATTCTGAATTATTGTGGTAAACAAAATATGTAATACCATCAACTGATGTTTCATTATCACCAGCTTTTAATTCATATGCATTATATAATGATTTACCTTTTCTATTTAGTTCTTCATCATTAGAATATTTTAAGCTATATTCAAATGTTTCAAGTCTGTTACTCTTAGATAATTTAAAAACATAAGTAGTAAATTCATTTAATTCATAATAATTCTTTCCATCAACAGACTTAAATGAAGGTCTTGTTAGAGCAAATGTATAATTATCATCTAATTTTTGAGAATTATATTGAGCTGTCACAAATGAAACATTGAAATCATTAGGATTGCTGATTTCAAACCAACCAGTACCTTTTGAATTTATAGATACATATGTTCCATCTTCATAGCTATTAAATATATTATCCTCATTAAGTTCCATAATTGCTGGATATTTTTCATGTTCTCCAGATTCCTTAACTAAATTAATATAGATAGTACCATGAGCTGTATAAGTAGATGAAATTAAGAAATAATATGTTTCACCTTTTTCAAGCTTTAAAACATATCCATAATCTTCATTAACTTTACTTACATTTTGATAAGTTGGATCATCAGCTTCATTTTCTGGTTCAATCAACTTAGAAACATTAGTATAAACATTATAGCTCTTATATAGCTTATCTAATGTATAATATGCTGTTTGAGTTGGAGTAAATTTAAAATAATTTCCTCCACTTCTAGTCATATATAATTTATTCTTTCCAACTTCAATTGTAGGTGCTGTTTCATAATCAACACCTAAATTTTCTTCTTGTAGGTTATTAGTTCCAATTGTTTCAAATGTTGAATAGTTAGCTACATCTTTTGCTGAAGCATTAACAAATTCATAACCTGCTGAATCATTTAAAGAAGCTGGCTCATCCTTAAATCTTATAACAGTTGAATTATATAAAGATGATGCTGTTGTGCCTGTTAAATAATAGCTATCAGCATAAATAGTATTTCCTATGCTTTCCTTAACATATTCAAACTTATAAGATCCATTATTATCAATCAAATATAAATAATTATTAATCTTATTATATGAAGATCCTAAATCAGTTTCAGAACCATTCTTTAAATTAACACGATATAAATGATTATTCTTTAATCCGAATACATAACCATCCTGCTCGTAATCTGTATATAAATTTTGATATTCAAAAGGAATAGTCACTTTACCTGTTGAATCAACAACACCATATAATCCTTCTGCCCTTCCGACAAAGCATGAATGTTTTTCATATAATGTTGGGTTAATTGCACCTAAATATGCAACTTCTTTTAAATTGTAATCATATAATACCTTTGTTACAGTATTATAATAACCATTTCCAATATTAACGAAGAATTCAGGTTGGTAACCATTTAAATTACTAATTACCTTTCCTTCTACATCCACTAAAGCTATTTCAGGATTTTTTAAAATATGATCAGCTGTAAATGATCTTTTAGAAACTAAAGTATTGTTGTAAATACCATCTTTATCCATATAAGGACCAACAACTTCACTTATTTCATATGATAAATCTACAGATTTCTTTTCACCTGTTAACACATCAACAGCATAAGTTGATACTATATATTTTTCACCATCTTTATAATATGAATAATTAGTTGCATCATCGCTTGTCTGATAAGTATTTTGATAGAACAATTTATTCTTAACAAACATCATCTTTGAGCCAGTTGGAACTGTAAATGTTGATTTTGGTTCATTACTTGAAGAATCAAAAACAGTTATCAATTCATTCTTAACTGATAAATAATAACCTTCTAATCCAAATTCTTTTAAATCAATCTTATTTAAATCAACATATTTTGAATTCTTACTAAATGGTGATTTTTTAACATTTTCTTGAACAACTTCTTGTTCAGGAAGAACTGATATTTCTTTTAAAGAACCATCAGTTTGATATTCATAAATTGTTGTTTTATATTCTTCATCAACGAATCCACTTACATTTGCATAAACTTTTTTATTTATAGTTCTTGTTTGAATAGATACATTGTTAGGATTATTTAAGACATCTTCAAAAAGCTCATTTCCTAATGAATCATAATAATAAGCATAATCGTCATAAACAATTCTTAAAATAAATCCTAATTGAGTATTTGCTTCTACAGAATAAGTTACAACTTCTTCAATGAATTGTCTTTCAATTAAGAATTTATTGTGCAACAAAGAATAAAAGCCAATATGATTAGAATCATTTTTAATAACTAATAGGCCTTTATTTGCAAATGAATAATCATAAATCTCATCTGCTGAAAAAGATACATCAGAAGAAACCTTATATGCAACCTTGTTATCAACAATAACTTCTTCTTCATCCTTTTCAATGTTTTCTTTTACTTCGTCAGCTCCCCAGTCTCCCTTGTTTTCAACCTCCGAAGTAGTTTGTTTTGGTTTATTATCTGTGCAGGCTGCAAGACCAAAGACAGAAACCAAACCTAGTAATGCTAGAATTTTTTTCTTCATAAATTTTCCCCTTTATATAATTTTTTTTCACTGCATACTACAACTCCATTATATTGCTAATACGTAATTTTGTAAACATGTATTTTTTCTTACAAAAATAAAGAAGCTATTTCTAGCTTCTAAATTTTCTATCCAAGTCAGGATTATGAACCTTATCTAAAATTTTAATGTCTTCTTCTTTTAATTTAAAATCAATTTCTAGATTTGCTTTAATTCTTTCTTCATGAGTAGATTTTGGTAAAGGCAATGTTCCTTTTTCTATACAATATCTTATAGCAATCTTTGCTGGAGTTACATTATATTTTTCTGCAATATTTATAATTTCAGGTGAAGATAAAATATTTCCTGTTGCTAAAGGTGAATATGCTTCAACTAAGATATTGTTTTCTTTACAGTAATTATATACTTCATCTTGAGTATTACCAATAAAGAATCTAATTTGATCTGCATGAGGAACAAATCCTGTTGCTTCAACTAAAGGCTTAATATGTTCAGGTCTAAAATTAGAAACACCAATTGCTCTAATTAATCCTTCATTATATAAATCAATCATAGCCTTCCATGCTTCAATATTTCCTTTAGTACAATCCTCACCAACATTGCTCCAAGGCCATGGTGCATGAATTAAATATAGATCAATATATCCACAATCTAAATATTTTAAAGAAGTCATAAATGCTTCTTTAACACCTTCATATGTTTTAATATGTGAAGGAAGCTTAGTTGTAATAAATAATTCTTCTCTTTTGATTTTAGAATCCTTAATAGCTTTACCTACAGATTCTTCATTTTCATAAGCTAATGCTGTATCAATATGAGTGTAGCCAGCCTTTAAAGCCATAGTAACAGAATTATAAGCTTCATCTCCTGGCTTAACTTGCCAAGTACCAAATGCAATCTTAGGAATTTTAACGCCATTACTTAATACATAAAATTCATCTTTAATCATATTAAATTTCTCCTTTGTGTTTTATTTTATATAGGTAGTTTATATTATCATTCTATCATATGTAAAGGAAATAACAACACAAAAATATTTGTTAATATCATTACAAATCATATTTTTTTACCATTTCAAAAAAAATGACGGTATATACCGTCATATCTTTCTTTAATTATTCAATTTCATCATCAGCTGATTTTGAAGCATTAACTTCAACATTTGCTAAACTATCATTAGATGGCTTTGATATAACTTTTTCACATTTAACTGCACCAATTAGATATAAAAGTGAAAGTAATAAAGATACCAAATTAGATAAAACTGTAGATATTTGACTAAGATTTCTAAATATAGCACTAGCATCAAATATTACAAAAATAGCACCAAATATAATTGCACCTGTTCTCCACTTGCTAGTTAATGAACAATTAAAGCCGCATAATGAAACAAAAATAGTGATAACAATTGAAAAAACACCTGAAAATATTAGCGCTCCTTTTGTTATGTTAATTGCAATATCAATATCTTCTTTTGAAACCCCTTGTTCTACAAGAACTCTTCTTGCTTCATCAAGCCAAGCAGGCATATTTACATACGTTACAATTAAACCAACGATAGTAGAAACAATTATACCAATTGTTGCAATAAATAGCACTAATGCCCATTTGTTGTTTGTAAATCTTTCTTTCATTTTTTTCTTTTCCCCCTTTCTTTTCTTATTTTTAATTATTTTCATAATTAATAATTAACGTTATATAAGAATAAACCTTTTCCTTCAGCTATCTTATGGCTTATTTTAGGATCTTTTTTATCAAATACTTCTAATATTTTTTCTTTTGTTTCTTTTCCTCTTCCTATTTCAATTAATAAGCCCATCATTCTTCTTACTTGATATTTTAAAAAGCCTGTACCTATAAATATAAATTCTAAATAATTATCTAATTTATTAATTTTAGCATCAAATATAGTTTTAACAGTATCTTTTCTTTTATCTATTTGAGCTGAGGTAAATCCTTTAAAATCATGAGTTCCTATAAATAATTTTATAGCCTCATTCATTTTATCATAATCTAAATTATAAATATTTGCTGAATAATTTCTTGTTATTGGATCTAATTCATTAGTATTTATATAATATCTATATTCTTTTGATTTGGCAGAAAATCTAGCATGGAAATTTTCATCAACCTCTTCAACATCAATAATATGAATATCTTCATTTAAATATGTATTAATTCCTCTTTTTAATTGTAAAGGAGTTAAATGCTTTTCTAAATCAAAATGAATTACTTGTCCTTTAGCATGAACATATCTATCAGTTCTTCCTGATGGATATATTTTTACATCAACATTTAACATTTTTTTAATGGCTCTCATTAATTCAAGCTCTATTGTAGGTAGGTCATCTTGAATTTGAAATCCCATATAATTAGTTCCATCATAAGATAAAATGCATTTATATCTATACATAAAATCTACTCCATATTACTAATCCTAATAATCCAAATGAAATTACTATAGATAAATAATCACGCCATCTAAGCTTTAATTCATCAAGCTTAGTTCTAGGTTCTCCTATAATATATCCTCTTGCTTCCATCGCATTTGATAATTCATCAGCTCTCTTAAATGAAATAACAAACATAGGAATTAATAATGAAATAATTTGAGTAACCTTATCCTTAAGCTTACCTTCTTCAAAATCAACTCCACGTGAAGCTTGAGCCTTCATAATCTTTTTAGATTCTTCAATTAGAGTTGGGATAAATCTTAATGTTAAAGATATTAACATTGAAAATACACCTACATTAATATGTAAAACCTTTAAAGGCGCTAATAATCCTTCTATACCATTATTAATATCTGTAGTCATTGTTGAAATTGTTAAAAGTGAAGTTATTCCAATCATAATAATTAATCTTATTAAGATGAATCCAGCTCTTTCAATACCTTCATAATAAACCAAGAAATCCCAATTATTCCAAACTAAATTATTAAATCTAGACATCCATAATACTAAGAATATTGATGTAATTACTAATAATAAATAAATGAATTTTAAAGGAATAAATTTTTTAGTAAATAACCAAAAAAGAACAATTCCTGCAATTATTAAAGTTTGATATAAGCCTATTTGCATATTGAATGTATATAAAAGCTTATATGTTGAATCATTCGTGTAAATAATTTGTAAAAATACCGTAAAAAGTAATAAGAATAAAATTGTTTTTAATCCTTTAATTACCTTCCACAAAGAAATTCTAGTAGAAATAAATATTAATAAGAATACTCCAAAGCCTATAGCCATAGTTAATAAATTAGGAAGCAAAAATAATATTACAATAAATAATATTGATAATAATATTTTAACTCTAGGATCTAATTTATATATCCAGCTATTGCCAGGAACATATTGTCCAAAGGTGATGTTATTCATGTAGCTTCACCACCTTATCAAGCAATTCTTCTAAATTAAATGTATTATAATCTATCGAATAGCCCATTTTTTCATTTAAATAATCTATTAATTTTAATACATCAGGCTTTGTTAAATGATTTTCTTCATAAATATTTGATTCAAATAATTTAACCTTATCGCCATCATATGTTAATTTAGAATTATTTAATACAACAACTCTAGTAGAATATTCATAAACAATATTCATATCATGAGTAATTAAAACAATTGTAATACCTGTTTTTTTATGTAAATCATGAAATATTCTCATTATATCAGATGCAGCCTTTGGATCTAATCCTCTAGTTGGTTCATCTAATAATAGTATATCTGGACTATATGCTAAAATACCTGCGATAGCACATTTACGCATTTGACCTCCAGATAAATTAAATGGAGATTTATTTAATAATGATTGAATGCCTAAAAGCTTAGCAACCTCGATTGCTTTTTTCTTAGCATCCTCTTCCTTCATTCCAAAATTCTTTGGAGCAAACATTATATCCTTTAAAACTGTTTCTTCAAATAATTGATATTCAGGAAATTGGAAAACATAACCAACCCTTGCCCTAATATTTTTCATTTTAGGGTTTTTCTTTTTCTTTGGTGTTATTACATAATCAAATACCTTAACAGTACCTTTAGATGGTAATGATAAGCCATTCATATGTTCAAGCAGTGTTGATTTTCCAGAACCAGTCTTACCAACAATAGATACAAATTCACCTTGTCCCTCTATATCAAGGTTAATATTATCTAATGCAATAGTGATATCTTTTTTCTTTAAGCCATGATAATAATGACTTACTTCTTTAAATGATATTCCCATAATGCATTTATTAACCTTTCATCATTTTTTAATACATCAATTGAAGATGCTTTATCATAAGCCTTTAGAGGGAAAGGCATATCTAAATTAGAGCTTCTTAATATTTCTCCTTGCTTAAATATTTCATCAGGAGTACCTTCAGCTATTATTTCACCTTGTCTAAACACTAAAACTCTATCACTTTTTTGAGCTAAATTTAAATCATGTGTAATTGTAATAACTGTTTTATTATATTTATTATGAAGCTCATCAATTAAATTAATAATATCTTCTACACCTTCAGGGTCTAGCATAGATGTTGCTTCATCAAGAATAATAGTTTCACAATTTAAAGCTAAAATACCTGCGATAGCAACTCTTTGTTTTTGTCCACCTGATAATGTTTGAGGTTCACGTTCTAAATATCCATCCATATCAACTTTCTTGATATATTCATCAATTAGCTTAACCATTTCTTCTCTTTTAACATTATGGTTTTCAAGACCAAAAGCAATGTCATATTTAACATTGAAGCCTACAAATTGATTATCTGGATTTTGGAATACTATTCCAACATTTTTTCTAATTTCATTAACTGAATTTTCATCAAGTAAAACACCATTATATTTTATTTCTCCTTTTGTTGGAGCAAGCAAACCTAATAAAAGCTTTGCTAAAGTTGATTTACCAGAGCCATTATGACCTAAAATAGAAAGCCACTGTCCATCAGGAACAGAAAAAGAAACATTTTTTAATGCTTCATGCTTCTTATCATATGAAAATGTCAAATCTTTTATTTCATACATGATGGTTACCTCCTTTTGTGGTAGATACCTGCTTGATTATATCATTATTAAAAAATAAAGTAAATCAACTATTATTTTCACAAAAATTTAATATATCTTACATTGTAATATATTTAAATACATCTTCGCTTAATGGATCGTGTAATCCTGCATAATTATATATATCTCTATAATTGTTTTCACAATCATAAATAAATAATTTATAATATGATTCTTTAGCTTTATTAAAATCTTTTGTTGCCATTTTATAAATATCTAAAGAACCAATTAAAGATGTTGCATAGCTTATATAATAACATGGTGAATCCATAGTTACATCCGCAATATATGAATATGCATTTTTTAAAGTATATACATTTTTAAGAGTTTCATTATCTTGATATATTTTTTCTAATTCTTTTTTTAAATCACCAATTTTTAAATCTTCTTTTGTATAACAAATCTTTTCAATTTCATTAACTAAAGAAAATAAGATAATACCAGAAATGGTATCTTTTAATTTGTAATTAATTAATAGTTTTTTATAATTTTCATCTAAAGAATTATTGTTAACATAATAATCTAAAAATAATAATTCATTTGCTTGAGAATGTGTCTCACATAAATCATAACAAAAACACTTTCCACCTTTTAAATCATATGTGTAATGACCAAATTCATGAACTATTGTTAACATATCATGATAACCAGGTCCATAAAATACTAAAGGTGTACCTTTAATTGTTTGTTGAAATGCTCCATCAAATCCATCTTTTTCATAAGATATGAAATAATATCCATCTTTTTTAAATAAATTATCATAAGATTCTTCTATTATTCCGCCCATATATTTTTTATAATTTGTAATATTTTTAAATGAATCTTCATTAAAACAATCACCATATAAAAATTCATTATATTTTTTTAGTTGTTGATCATTCATTATTTTATATGAATCTACATAATTTTTATAAACCTCATAGTAATAAGGAATAAGATATTCTATAACATATTTAAAAAAATTATCAGTATCTTCATATCCATAATCCCTTTTGTATTCTTCAGGATATGTATACTCTAAATTATTTTCATATCCTAAATATTTAGAAATTTTATTAGTAACATCAACATACTCAACAAATATTTTATCTACATCATCTAAATAATTATTAGAACCATAATCTAATAATTGATAATCATTTTCTAATTCTGTTCTTTTTTTAGTCAATTCATAATATTCAGAAGGCATTGATGAACCTATTTCTTCTAATATTTCTTCATCAGTTTTATCAGGCCAAATTCTTTCCTTAAATGAATTATTAAAAGCTAAATGCTCAACTTTATTAAACCATTCTAAAACATCTACTTGAGCACTACTGAATTCTTCTGATTTATCTAAACATGATGAATCACCAGAAACAGAATATTCCAAATATTCAATTTCACTAGCATCTATTAATTCATAATAATCATCTGATGCTCTATCATAAACATCTTTAAAATATTCATAATTAATTTCTGCTTCTACATATTCCAATGCTTTATCCATTTCTTTTTTAAATTCATTAAATGATTCCATTGTAATATCATATGTAAAAGAATTTCCTTTAACTGTTTTACCACTTAAAAAAGGTAATATATCTTCTTCAGTTTCTGATTTTTCTTCCTTTTTATCATCTACGATTTCTTTTTTATTTAAATTACAGCTTGTTAAAGATAATAAAAATATAAAACCTAATAATATAGCCATTATTCTTTTTTTCATAACAAACACCTCCTAGGGTTATTATACAATTATTTTCAAAAAAATAAAAATCGAGTAGAGTAGAAAGACAAATATTTTTCATATTTATTCTTCATCCCCTCTCACACCACCACATCGTGCCGTTCGGCAATGGGCGGTTCAATTCATAAGTTTAATTTC
>JAEEGL011263317.1_pt1 | contig 12648 bp, 6 predicted proteins | sample 9134231 | NCBI WGS metagenome assembly JAEEGL01 (sample SAMN16246548, study PRJNA631951) | gut metagenome | biome: gut microbiome; feature: rumen; material: fiber-attached | host: Bos | place: Iran: Karaj | collected 2018-10
CACCCCCAGGGCAAAGGCCGCCCCGCTGAGGCACAGGGGCGCCAGCGTGCGCCGCAGGGGGGTGTCCCAGGGCTGGGTATAGTAGAGATAGAAGAAGAAATACATCAGCAGCGTGAAGAACACGCTGTAGGTGTCGATGGTGCAGATGCGGGTCTGGGCGAAGTGCATGAAATCCAGGGCGAAGACGGCGGTGGTGCAGGCGGCCGCCGCGGTGCTGCCCAGCATCAGCTTCAGCAGGATATAGAGCAGCGGCAGCATCAGCACCCCGAAGAGGGCCCCGGAAAAGCGCCAGCCAAAGGGGGTCATGCCGAAAATGCGGATGCCCAGGCCGATGATCTCCTTCCCCAGGGGCGGGTGGGTGATCTCATAGACCGCATGGTCCGCCAGGTGTTCCCAGGCGGTGCGGGCATGATAGATCTCGTCAAAATAGCTGCTGTTGCGCCAGCTCTCCTCCTCCGGCACATTCCCCTGCTCGTCGCAGACGCCGAGGGTCTCGCAGAGATAGGAGAGCCGGTTTCCCCGGGCGTCCCAAAGGGCCGCTTCCCCAAGGGTAAGGCACCCCCGCAGGGCGGTGATGCGGATCCTCCGCACCTTGCCGAAGGGCTTCTCCGGCTGGAAGAAATGCCATTTCAGCACATCGACGTAGTTCTGCTCCAGGGTCTCCTCGGTCCAGCTTTCCCCGTCGGCGGACCAGGCCAGCTTATAGCTGCCCACGGTGGCCCCGGAATAATAGCCGATCCTGCCCAGCTCGGTTTCCTCCTGGAGGATCAGCTCGACCTTCTCCCCCGGGGTCCGGAAGGTATGCCAGGAGGTGATGCCCTTCAGATCCCCCAGATTGAGGAAGGCCAGAACGGCATAGCACAGCGTGATGGCCAGGAGGGGGATCAGATCGGCCCTGGTGAGCTTTCCGGGCTTGTGAAACCGCAGCAGGGGCTTTTCCAGCCCGTCGGCGTCCCGCTCCGGCTCCAGCCGCTCGGGATTCCCGTCGAACATCCGCACGGACAGGAGGATCGCCGCCAGCATGACCAGCAGCATGAAAATGACCGCGCTCAGGCTCATTCCGTCAACCTCGCAAGCTCTCTGATATAGGCAGGATCCGTGCCGCAGCAGCCTCCGGCAAAGGCCACGCCCAGCCGAAGGATGGGGGCCATGGCCGCGGCAAAGGCGGCCGCGTCCAAGGGGTAGGCCCCGGTAGCCGGGTCCGGCATGCCCGCATTGGGCTTGACGATCAGGGGCAGATCCGACGCTTCCCGCAGCGCTTCCGCCAAGGGCAGGGCTTCCACAGGGCCCAGAGAACAGTTCAGGCCGATGGCAGCCGCCCCGGCCGCGCCCAGCTCCCGGGCCATGTCCTCCACGGTGACGCCCGTGAGGGTCCGCCCGCTCTGCTGGAAGGTCATGGTGGCATAGACCGGCTTGCCCGGCAGGGTCTCCCGGGCGGCCTCCAGGGCGATCAGCAGCTCCGTCAGGTCAAAAAAGGTTTCCAGCACCACCAGGTCCGCGCTCTCCCCGGCGGAAAAGACCTCCCGAAAGGCAGCCCCGGCATCTCCCTCCGTCAGGTCTCCGTAGGGCTCCAGCAGCTGTCCCAGCGGCCCTACGTCCAGGGCCACCCGGGCGGCCTCCCCGGCGGCGCTCCGGGCATTGGCAAGGGCGGCCCCGATCACGGGGGCCACGGCCTCGCCCCGGGCCTTGAAGGGATTGGCCCCGAAGGTGCAGGCATAGAGGATGCGGCTGCCCGCCTCGATATAGTCCCGGTGGATGGCCTGCACCGCCGCCGGATCCGTCAGATTCACCTGCTCGGGGAAGCGGGGCGTGCTTACGCCGCGCTTCATGAGTTCCGTGCCCATGGCCCCGTCCAGCAGACAAAGTTCTTTCATCGTTCGTTCTCCTTCCAAAGGGATATCGTCAAAGCTCCACCGCCTGCCCGGTGGCAAAAAACCAGATCATCCGGCGCAGCACCTTTTTCCCCGTGATGCGCTCCAGCGCCCAGGCGTAGGCCCGCAGCTGGGGCTCGTATTCCGCGGCGCGGGCCGCCTGGCTCTCCGGCGTCACCCGGTCGGTCTTGTAGTCCAGGAGAAGGATCCCCTCCGGCAGCTCGCTCCAGAGGTCCACCACGCCCTGGAGGAGCGTCTCTCCCTCCCCCTCGCCCAGGAACTCCCGCACCGGGGCCAGCAGGGAGAATTTGAATTCCCGGTGCAGCCGGCCCTTACGCAGGGCCGCCATGGCGCCGCTGACGCAGAAGGCATGGAGCTTTTCCGGCTCCACCGCCGCGCACTGCTCCTTCGTCAGCAGCCGCAGCTTTTCCAGCGACGCCAGGGCCTCCGCCGCTCCCTCGGGGGTGACGCACTTATCCAGGTCCGCGTATTGCAGCGCAAGGTGCATGGCGCTGCCCTTCTCCGCCGGGCCCAGTGCTTCCCGTTTCCGCGGCAGGGGCGGCGGGAAATCCTCCGCGCCGTAACGGCGGCGGCGAAGCTGATCCGCCCCCTCCGCCGCTTCCACGGAGATGAAGCCGCTGCGCAGGGAGGTGGCCGTGAGCTTGCTGGGCAGCCGGGTATCCGCGCTTCGGCGGTAGCGCCAGTCCAGCCGGGCGCGCAGGAGGGCGGGGTCTGCGCTCCGGGGCTTCTCCTCCTCTTCCTCCGCCGGAAGGACGCTGTCCGCCGCGGGGGGGCTCCGCCAGGCCCAGGGGCCTTCTCCCCCCAGGGCCAGGGAGGCGGTGAGGATCCAGCTTCCGGCGCAGGCTGCCTTGTCCAGATACTCCGGCGGCAGCGGCGTTCCCGTGCCGATATCGCAGCCGCTGCGGGCTGCGGCCAGGTCCGGCACCCGGCAGAAAAGGGCCAGATGCCGCCGGGCACGGGTCATGGCCACATAAAGGATGCGCAGTTCCTCGCTGAGGCACTCGCTGCGCAGCTGATTCGCAATGGCCAGCCGGGGGAGGGTGTCGTACTGTATGCCCCGCTGCCGGTCGATCCGGCGGACGCCCACCCCCAGCCGGGGGTGGATCAGCAGGGGCTTGCGCGTATCCTTCAGGTTGAACTTGCGCATCAGGTCCGCCAGGATCACCACCGGGTATTCCAGCCCCTTTGCGCCGTGGACGGTGGTGATGGTGACGCCCTCCCCGCCGCCGGGCTGGGCGGTCACCGTCGCCCGCGCGGGATCCCGGGCTTCCTGCAGGCAGGAGACGAAGCTGTAGAGATCCTGTCTGCCGCTCTCCCCATAGTCATGGGCGGCAGCGATGAGGCTGTCCAGATTGGCGCCGGAGCCGGGTTCCCCGGCCTCGGCCAAAGCCCGCAGGCCGGTTTCCGCGCAAAGCTCGCTCAGCAGCTCCTCCGCCGGGACCAGGCTGCTCCTTGCCCGCCAGCGCTCCAGCTTTTCCAGCATGGCGCGGCAATCCTCCTCCGTTTCCGCGGCTGCCTTCAGGGCATCGTAATAGGGCCCCTTCCGGCGATAGCAGCGGATCCGGGCCAGGCGGTCCTCGTCGAAGCGAAAGACGGGGCTGCGCAGGGCGGTCAGCAGGGGAAGATCCTGCCGGGGGTTGTCGATGATCTGCAAAAGGCTCAGGGCCCAGCGCACCTCCGGCCTTGTCTCCAGATCGTCCGTGGATTTCAGGCAGACAGCGGGGATGCCCAGCCGCTTCAGCGCTTCCGCATAGGCCCCGTCCCGCCCCTTGACCGAGCGGAGAAGGATGGCGATATCCCTGGGGCGGACCGGGCGCTCTCCCTCCGGTCCCGGCAGGGTGACGCCGCCGGACAGGAGCCAGGAGACATAGCGGGCCACCGTCTCTTCCTCCGGCTCGCCTGCGCTCTCATCGGCAACATAAAGGCGGAACGCATCCTCCGCATTCCCGGCGTCGGGACCGGGCTTCAGCGCCTCGTCCCTGCCATAGTCCAGCTCTCCCAGTTCCTCGGACATGACGGCGGAAAAGAATTCGTTCACCGGCCCCAGGAGCCGAGCGTCGGAGCGGAAATTCTCCGGAAGCAGGATGCGCCTTCCCTGGCCGGGGGCGGGCTCATCGGCATAGGCGGCGTATTTTTGCAGGAAAAGGCCGGGATCCGCCAGGCGGAAACGATAGATGGACTGCTTCACGTCTCCCACCATGGTGACATTCGTCCCCTCGCGGCTGACGGCGAAGAAGATGCGTTCCTGCACCTGGTTGCAGTCCTGATATTCATCCACCAGGATCTCGTCAAAGCGGCTGCTCAGCTCTCTTCCCAGGGGGGAGGGCGTTTTCCGGTCCGCCTCCGTCAGCAGCCGGAGGGCCATATGCTCCAGATCCGAAAAATCCAGCAGACCCAGCCGGAGCTTTTCGGCGGCGAAGGCCGCGGAATAATCCCGCACCAGGGCCAGCAGCTCCCCTGTCACGGGGGTCACGGCGGCCATATCCTCGGCATGGGCCGCGCTGTCCTCCCCGAAGAGCTCCTGCATCTTCTCCAGGGCCTTTTTGCAGGCATCCCGGCGCGCCCGCACCCGCGCGGCCAGGGGATCGTTCTTATCCCCCCGATAGGGATTCAGCCGCGGGAATCGGACGGGCGGGCAGGCGACAGCCGCATCCCAGCCCTGCTCCAGCGCCAGGGCCCACTCCCCCAGGTCCTCCAGCGTGACATGCAGGGATGGCATATAGGCCTTTTCCACCGAGAGCTCCCCCGCCATGGTCTCCAGCAGCTCTTCCAGCTGCCTGCGCCAGAAGCCGACGGTCTTTTGCCCCCGCGCAAGCAGATCCCGCCCCCAGATCGACCGGCCCGCATCGGCAAAGGAGACGGTGGATTCCATCTGTCCGCGCAGCCAGGCAGCGGGATCGGGGTGGCTCTGCACGGCATCGTAGGTATCCAGCACCACGTCGCTGAGCTGCTGGTCGCTCTCGCCGCTGCTGAGGGCGTCCACCAGGGCGTGGAAGCCGGGGCTGTCGTCCTCATACCGTCCGGCCAGCACATCCTGCAGGATCTCCCTGCGCAGCAGCCGTTCCTCCGCCCCCTGGAGGAGGCGGAAATCCGGCCGGATCTCCAGCAGCTGGGCATTCTCCCGCAGCACGGCGGAGCAAAAGGAGTGGATGGTGCCGATTCGGGCATGGGGAAGCAGCAGGATCTGCTGCCGGAGATGGGCGCTGCGGCTGGTGCGCAGCTTTTCCCGCAGGGCGGCAAGGATCCGCCCGCGCAGCTCGGCGGCGGCGGCGCGGGTATAGGTGATGATGAGAAATCGGTCGATCTGCCCGCCGGAAGCGATGAGGTCCAGCAGGCGTTCCACCAGCACCCTCGTTTTGCCGCTCCCGGCGCCGGCGGAGATGAGCAGCGCGCCGCCCGGATGCTTCACGGCCCGGGCCTGGGCCTCCGTCAGCCGGAATTCAGCCATGCTCTCCCTCCTTTCCTGCCAGCTCCCAGAATTCGGCGTCGGTCATTTTCCGGGGCAGCCGCGGCGGCTGCTCCTTGCTGTCGAAGCCGCAGATGCGGCCATATTCGCAGTTGCGGCAGGGATCCTCCGAAGGAATGTGCGCCAGCGGGCTCGCTTCCGCCTTTCCCTGCCGGAGTTCCTCTCCCATGCGCAGGAGCAGGCCCCGCACATAAGCCTCCAGCTTTTCCATCTGCTCCAGGTCCGCCGCGCCCTTCACCGGGCGGCCATCCCTGAAGGTCACCGGCAGATAACGGGGCGGGTCGCTGCGGTCCCTGGCCCGGAGCATCTCCGGGTCGTCCAGCAGCAGGCCGCTGATCTTCAGTTCCCTGTCTCTGGCCCTGCGGATCTCCTCGTCGCTGCTGCCCCGGGGCAGAGTAACGGTCTTGTCCCTGGCGGGAAGATAGAGCACGCCGCCGGGAACGATCTGTTTTCCATAGCGTCCCGCGCCCTCGGCGGTCAGCAGGAAGAGATAGATGAGCATCTGGATGGTCTGGCCCTCGCTGACATCCGCCAGCCGGAATTCCTTTCTGCCGGACTTGTAGTCCGCCACGCAGAGATAGAGCTTGTCCCCTGCGGCCCAGCCGTCCACCCGGTCCACCTTGCCCTCCACCAGGATGCCGCCCAGGTCCAGGGGCGGCAGGTCCCCGCCCCTGGAGATATCCAGTTCGAAATCCAGGGGCTGGAAGTCCCCCGCCGCCAGCTGCTCCGCCATGGTCAGCACCACGGTCTCCGCCGTGTCGCAGAGGCGGCGGAAAAGATAGTGAAAGCGCTTATCCCGCAGCTGGGCGGGCCGGAAGCTTTCGGCGGCGTAGGCTTCCGCGTATTTTTTCGTGAGACCGCGGAGCATTTCCTCGTCGGCGGCGGCAAAGCCGCCTCCCTCGCTCACCTCCCGGCAGACATTCTCCAGGAGATAATGGAAAAAACTGCCCCGCTGCGGCGCGGCGAACTGGGCGGTCTTCCGCTCCTTCAGGCGCAGACCGTATTCCAGAAAATAACGGTAGGAGCACTGATAATAGCGCTCCGCCCGGGATGGGGTCAGATGCAGGGGGCTGCCGTAAAGCCCGCGCACCGTATCCGGCTGCAGAGGCACATGGGCCTGGGCGGCGGCGGCGCGCAGCTCCGACAGGGTTTCCGGCGGCAGGCAGGCCCGGGCCGCCTCCGCCCAGGGGCCCTTTCCCAATGCCAGGGGCAGGGCGGGCAGGGGCGCTGCGGCCAGATGCCGCCCCTCCAGGCCGTCCTCCGTTTGCAGGGGCACGGCGCAGAGGCTCATCATCCGCTCCGCAAGGATGCTGGGCCGGATACCCTCGCCGCCGCTCCAGCTGACCAGGAGTTTCTCCCCGGCAGAGGCGGTGAGCAGATAGGTTTCCAGCAGGGGACGGGTCAGCTCCGCATCCTGTTCCCGGTCCAGCCGCAGGCCAAGACGGGCAAGGATGCGCTTCTCCTCCGGTGAAAAGACGCCGGCGGAGGCGACGGGAGCGGGAAGATGCTCGTCGTCTGCCCCCAGGACCAGCAGCACCCGGGGGCGGCGGAAGCGCAGCCGTTCAGGGCTGCCCAGGCTCACACAGTCCAGGGCGGCGGGGATGGAGCCCACCTGTTTTTCGGAAAAAAGCAGTTCCAGCAGCCGGAATGTCTCCTCGCCCCGGAGGCGCAGGCTGCCCGCCAGGCCGTTCATTTCCTCCAGGCACTCCGTCAGCGCGCCCCAAAAGCGCGCGCAGGCTGCGGCCCCGGCAGCGTCGCCCTCGGCTTCCAGACTTCCGGCGCGCTGCCGCAGGGTCTCCCCCGCACCGGTTTCCTCCAGGAAGGCCGCCAGCGCTTCCAGCTGTCCGGCGGCCTCCTCCCGCTCCCGCAGCGCATCGGCGAGACGGCCAAAGGGCGCGGCGGCCCGCCGCCGCAGCGCATCCAGGCGCTGCAGGGTCTCCCCATCGGATGCGGAAGGATCCCCATAGCCCTCCGGGCTCAGATCCCAGGGCTCCTCCTGACGCCAGATCCCCTCGCCCCGCAGATTCCAGGTCAGGCAATAGTTTTCCAGCTCATCCGTCTCCTCGCGGCTGAGGGGACCGAAGCCGGTCTTAAGACAGCGCAGCAGATCCCCGCAGCGCCAGCCCTCCGTCACGGTGCGCAGGGCTTCCAGCACATAGACGGCGAGGCTGCTGGGGGCAAAGGACTCTGCCTCCTCCACATAAACGGGCAGCTCATAGGCCCGAAAAGCGGAGGCAAGAACGCTCCGGCGCTCCCCGAAGCCCGGAACGGCCACGGCAAAATCCGCAAAGCGCAGGCTTTCGTCGTCCATCATCATTTCCCGGATGCGGGCTGCCGCCCACCGGCATTCCCCGCTGAAGGAATCCATGCGGCACAGCTCCAGGGAGCCGTCCTCCGCCGGGAAGGGAGGCGCGTCGTAATGATCCAGATTCTCCGCCAGACGGCGGATGGGATCCGCTTCGGGATCCGGCAGACGCTCCACCCTGGTTTCCGCTCCCAGGCGGCGGGCCATGTCCATCAGGCTGCGGAAGCAGCCCTCCGTCACCCGGAATCGGTCCTCCTCCCCTTCTCCCAGGGTCAGGGCCACGGTCAGCTCCGTGCCCCGGCGGAGGATACCCTCCAGCACCGCCAGCTCCCGGGCGGTGAAATCGGTGAATCCATCGGCCCAGACGCCGCCGACGCCCACGGTGCAGTCAGCGATCCCATCGGCCAGACGGGCGGCGGCATCCCGGCAGTCCCCCAGCAGGCGGGTCTGCACCGCTTCCCAGGCCTCCAGCAGCAGCGCCATGTCCGTGAGCTTGTCCCGCATGGCGCCGGATGCCTTCTCCGCTGCGCTGAGCAGCTCCTCCGGCGTGGTCATGGAGCTCTGCAGCTCCTCCGCAGTGGACAGCAGGCGGCGCAGGAAATCCGCCCTTCGGCTCCGTTCTCCGAAGCAGCGGAGCCTGGGCCCCACATCCTCCAGCGCCAGGGCCATCATAAGCAGGCGTCCTCCCCGGTCCGGCAGGGGATCCGCCAGGCCGCCCAGCTCCACGGCGGCCCGATTATACATCCGCGTGAAGCTGAGCACCTCTCCGCAGAGGCTCAGCCGGGGGCCGCAGACGGCGGCCAGATACCGCTCCGCCCGGTGGGATTGCTGCTCCGGCGTCAGCAGCACCATGCCGCTGCGCTCGTCCATCCGGTCCCGGATCTCTTCACAGACGCGCTTGGTCTTTCCGCTGCCCGCGGCGCCCAGAAGCAGCCGAAGCATATCCCCGCCCCCTTTCGATGCTGACTTTTTCTGATTATATTATCATAACACAGAAGCGGGACATTAAAAAGAGCAAGAGAAGGATTTCCCGGGAAAACCTTCTCTTGCTCGAACGGTCTCGCTATGGGATCATCTCCCGCGCTTTTGCAGGATCTGCATGGCTGCGCGGGCGCTGGCAGCCTGCTCCGGGGTGACCTCTCGTTCCAGATCATAGCGGGCGGAGCAGTAGGCCTCCGTCATATCCTTCAGGGCCTGGGTCTCCATCTTCCCGCCCACCTCCTTCGGCGTGGCGGAGGGGATCCAGCCGCCGACCCGGCCGGACTTCAGCAGGGCCTTGTAGGCATAGCGGAGGCGGTAGCGGTCGTCGGGCATATCCTCAAACCTTTCCGGCTTCTCCCGCAGCCTGCCCAGCCACTTGCGGGCGCGCTTGCCGCTTTCGGCCAGCATGGTCCTGAGATCGCCGGTGCGCTCCACGTCGTCCTCATACTCCAGGATCTCCCGGGTGCGGAACAGGCCGCGGACCCAGTCGGTGAAGCGGTGACCGGCGCCGCCGTTCTTCCCCTCCTTGATGAAGCCGTAGGCCAACAGGAAGAAGAGGACGCAGCAGATCCCCAGAAGGGCGACATAGAAGATGACGACGGTGGGGTCCCCATCCTCCACGATGCCCGACAGGCCGGGTCCCTCTGTCTCCTCCGGCTCCGGCGTGGCAGAGGAAGGCGACATCATGCCGCTGCCGCCGCCCAGTCCGGCCATGAAGCGGAGGAAGGCCGCGAACACGGACACCAGCCACTGCCCCGCGCCGGAAAGAAAGCGGTGGAGGAAGCCCAGGCTGCCGATCAGCACGGCGGCGACAAGGAACACCGTCAGCAGGATGAGGTTCCTGCCCCGGATGCCCGAGGGGATGGCCATGCTCTCGCCGCCCTTGACATTGTGGACGCCGGTGTAGAGACTGGCGCCGTTGAAGCTGTAGAGGCTCAGGCAGAAGGCGGCCAGACCGCACCAGCACAGGGGCCGGAAATCCCGGAGCTCATAATCGCCCAGGAAGAAATAGAGGCAGGAAGCCAGGTATACCAGCAGGGAAGCCACCGCGACCTTAGCGGGGAAGGGCTCCTCGCTGCGGAGGCCCAGGATAAAGACGACCCCGCCCATGATGGCCGCGCAGACCAGGTAGGCGATATCCAGCCCCTTGAAGGCGGGCCAGAAGGGCAGCATGACGCCCACCGCCACCAGCACGGATGCCCCCAGCAGGGGATACTTCCACCGGGGCACCGGCCGCGCAGCCATGCCCGCGAAAAAGCAGAGGAGGATCGGCCAGCAGCGGAGGCTGCGGCTGAACCAGGGCCAGCCGGTACGGCTGAACTGCTCCAGAAACACCAGGATGCCGAAGGCAAAAAAGGCCGACAGCAGCAGATTCATCAGACGGACAGCGATTCTTTCCGCTTTCATGCGCCGCCTCCTCCCCCGATCTTCAGCCAGGTCACGCTGTTGCCCAGCTGACGAAGCTTCCGGGCCCGCTCCTCCAGCATATCGCTCCAGTAGGCGGAGACGATGAGGATATCCATATCGCTCATGGACTCCATCTGCCGGTCCAGCAGCACATGGAGGTCCAGGGTCATTTTGATCTTCAGCACAGCCAGCGCTTCCAGGATCCGCTCCAGCTGGGCGTCGGAGCAGCGGGGCGGGATATTCAGCGGGATCTCCGGAAGGGCGCTTTCCCCGTTGGTAAGGAAGCCCACGTCCACCCCGCCTCGGATGCACCAGGCGGCCAGTGAAGCGCAGATGCGCACGCCCCCCTCCAGATACTCCGCATCCCTGGGCTCGAGGGCCGTGCCCATCTGCCGGTCGGAGATCTGGCAGTTGAGCACCAGCAGGGCCCGGGGGGACACGGTGTAATCCCTCTGCTTGACCTGCAGGGAGCCGGTGCGGGCCGTGGCCCGCCAGTGCACATCCTTCTGGGGGTCGCCGCTGCGGTAGGCCCGGATGCCGGTGACCAGAATGGGATCCGGCAGGATCCATCTCCGCACGGTCACGTCGCCCTGCCATTTCAGGGCGGTATCCGGCAGCTCGTCAGGCTTCAGCATCGCCGGGTAGACGAAGATGCGGGCATCCCCCATCACATCCGCCCGGTCGTGGGCGATGCCGAAGAGATCCCCGGCGACGATGGAGGCCAGGGAACAGTCGAAATAGCCCCGGTGGAGGCAGGTGATCTCATGCCGACGGGTGATGCGGCTGAAGGGGCTCAGATAAAACAGGCTCTTGTGGAACCGGTCCATGCTGAGGCCCATATTGTCCTGCCTTCGGAACTGCAGATCCCCGGAAATGCGGGATTCCACCCGCACCCAGGGCACCGGCAGCAGCTTGTCGTTGGCCAGGACCTCCACCAGCTCAACCTTTTCCCCCTCGAAGGCCCGCTCCCGGCTAAAGCGCCGGGTATAGCTCACCTTCCGGAGGCCATAGTGGTTGTAGTATATGGTTTGCAGGATCGCCAGGACGGCGACGATGACCATGATCCATATGGGGGTCATATCAGCTCTCCAGCAGTTTTTCCGCCTGGGGATCCTCCGAAGGCACCGCCACGGCCCGCGTCAGATCCCGGACCAGTTCCTCGCTGCGCTCCGCGGCCCCGTAGCCGGAACGGGTCACCAGCCGGTGGGCAAAGACGGGCACCGCCAGAGCCTTCACATCGTCGGGCAGCACATAGTCCCGCCCGTGGACGGCGGCCCAGGCCTGAGCGGCCCGAAGCATCCACAGCATGCCGCGGGGGCTGACTCCCAGACTCACATCCGCAGGGGTGCGCGTGGCCTCCGTAAGGGCCACGATGTAATGGCGCACCGGGTCGGACACCTGGACGCGGCTCACGCTGTCCTGGGCGGCGATCAGCTCCTCCCGGGAGGCCACGCTGCTGAGCTCCGCCAGGGGATCATTGTTGATAAAGCGGTCCAGGATGCGCTTCTCCCCCTCGGAACCGGGGTAACCGGGGCGCAGGCGCATGAGGAAGCGGTCCAGCTGGGCCTCCGGCAGAGGGAAGGTCCCCCCGGTCTCCACCGGGTTCTGGGTGGCAATGACGAAGAAGGGGCGGTCAAGAGCCTTGGTCACCCCGTCGGCTGTGATCTGCTTTTCCTCCATGCATTCCAGCAGAGCGCTCTGGGTCCGGGGGGTGGCCCGGTTGATCTCATCGGCCAGGAGCACATTGGTGAATGCCGGTCCTTCCCGGAATTCAAAGCTGTTTTCCTTCTGGTTGAAGACGCTCATGCCCGTCACGTCCCCGGGCAGCAGGTCCGGCGTGAACTGGATGCGCTTCATATCCACCCCAAGGCTCTTTGCAAGAGCCTTGGCGGTCACGGTCTTGCCCGTGCCCGGTACGTCGTCCAGCAGAACATGACCGCCGGCGATGAGGGCGGTCAGCAGCAGGTCCAGATGGTCTCCGCTGCTGATAATGACCTTTTCCACATTTTCCTTGATCCTTCCCGCGAGGGAGGCGATATCGGCTATCTCCATTGATCGGATTCCTTTCCTGCGCGTCTTGTATGTATTTGTGTTATTTTAACTCTCAAACGGGGGGATTTCAACAGAAAAATCCGCCGTTCCCGAAAAGGAAACGGCGGATGGAATGAAAGGCCCCGCAGGGTTCGCGGCTCCCTTTCCGAATCGAAGCGCGGCTTTGGTTCGGAATGAGGCGTTTCACTGGGATCTGCGGGTATTTGCGCCTGTGCGGACGCCCGCAGCTCCGGCGAATAAGGACGTCAGTTCCACTGGAGGGTGTAGCCGGGGATGAGCTGTTCCACAAGCCCGGTGAGCTGATCCTTGAAAACAAAACGCGCCAGGATCGCAAGAACGACGGTCACCACCAGGCCGACGATCAGCAGGATCAGGTATGCCCGGGCCAGGTTGCGCCGGGCGATCTTGCGGCAGACGCCGCAGCTCCAAAGGATCATAAGGACAAGGCCCACCACGGGGATGCTCATAAGGAACAACTCCACGGCCATGCCCAGGGAGGTCATGGGAGCATATTTGCTCTTCCGGTCCGGCTTGTCCGGGTCCTC
>JAEEGL011414705.1_pt1 | contig 12648 bp, 6 predicted proteins | sample 9134231 | NCBI WGS metagenome assembly JAEEGL01 (sample SAMN16246548, study PRJNA631951) | gut metagenome | biome: gut microbiome; feature: rumen; material: fiber-attached | host: Bos | place: Iran: Karaj | collected 2018-10
AAAACGGTCTCCGTTTTCAGAACGCTTTAATCTTTTCAGTGATAATTTTGTTCTCTTAAACAAATCAAGGACACATATAAGGTCGTCGGTCCGGATATCTCCTGTCAAATGGTCCGCGGGATATTCGTCAAGAAATGCATTCAGCATTTCATCTGTTGTTTTCCTGCGGTGGATAGGTTCCTGCATACAAGGGTACGGCGCATATTCACATAACCATACATATTCCCTGTATCCCTGCAGCAGAAGCTCCGCATTATACAGAGACAGTCGTTTTGCTTCCCGCAGAATCTCCTCTGCCTGCTCAATCCCAACGTCGATATCGCAGATTTCGCCGCGGGCGATCAGATCGGATAAAAACCTCCTCGCTTTCGGGGAAAACCATGGATCATGTTTTATGATTTCAAGCAAACCGGTCATCGCCGTCCTCCTTTTCATACTGAATATTTGGCTCGTTCTATATTATACAGAGCACGATATCCGATAGAAGGGACTTAGCAAAACATATTTATGGATTTGCACCAAAAAGGAACAGACACCACGAGGGGGCGTCTGCATATATTTTTTGACGATATCATTTTAGCACGGACGGATTCCAAAGAAAAGGGGGTATTTTTTCCAATCCCAGTCCAAAATAAGTCCGGCATTCCTTGATCCGTTAGGTAAATGCATAAAAATGGATAAAAACAAAGACACAACCACTATTATATGTAAAAGAACAAACGTTTCACCGAAAAGTACCAATGATCGGTCATATATGGATGTAAAATGGTATCATTGATCACCATAATAATCAGGAGGAAAGAAATATGGAATTCAGCGAGATCATTAAAGAGAAGATCCGGGACTTGCTGGCGATCCTGGACGCATCCGATGCGCCTTCGGTCTACAATTATCTCGGCAACTACGTCTGCAATGAAGATGACGACGAGATTGACGTCTCGCCCATGTCGATCGCCCGCACGCTGCAGGAGATGCAGCCCTTCCCTCAGCTCGTGTGGGATTTCATCATCGAAATGCTGGAGCTGGAGATCGAGAACGGCAACGACGACGCGATGAACGATCTCGGCGCGATGTATTACGACGGCACGGGCTGCGAACAGAGTTTTGAGAAGGCCGTGTATTATTACAAAATGGCCGCCGCGCACGGCAACCGGCAGGCACAGGAGAACCTGGGCTACTGCTATTATTACGGCAGGAACATGCCCGTGGATTACGAAAAGGCTTTCCACTACTTCGCGCTCGGCGCGTTCGACGGCCACCTCATCTCGCTCTACAAGATCGGCGATATGTACATGAACGGCTACTATGTGGAGAAGAACGAAGCGGAGGCCTTCCATATCTACGAACGCTGCATGGAGACCATGACGGACGAGGCGGCGCCTTACGTTGCCGGACCGGTCTTCCTGCGTCTCGGGCAGGCGTTCCTTTACGGCAAGGGGACCGAAGTCAATCTTCAGAATGCCCGCATCTGCTTCCAGAAGGCGGAGGTCTACCTCTACGACATGGTGAAGGACGGTCAGGTGATGTACAAAAAGAGCCTGCTCGCCGCCATCGAAGGCCAGAAAAAAGCCCGGGAAGCCCTGATGAAAGAACTCCCGGAGAACGAATGGATGTTTGACTGATCAAGGATAAAACGGCTTGAAAACCGCGCGTGCTGCTGTGTACATAATATTTGACGATATCATTTTAACACGGCCGATATTTAAGGACAAGTGGAAACTTTTTCCGTTTTTTTTACGCGAAAAGTCCGGTGCAAAAATCCCAAGTCGGGCGGTTTTTTGCAAAAAACCGGTATGAGAACACGCAGAGACCGGCATTAACAGACAGCAATTTATCGACCATACTGGCTTTTTTATATATGCAGTAGAGTCCTATTTATTGATGAAACCATAAAAATGTGCTATATTCATTATTATAGAAACAACGGAAAACTTCACGAGTTACAACAATAGCGCTATGCATTGCAAAGCAGATAAAAGTGTATTCCGAAGGAGTTTTATTATGCTATTTGCAAACGACTATAATGACAAAAGGGTTCACATCGATGAAACCCATAGCAATCAAACATACTATTGCCCTTTCTGCGGCGTTCCGATGATTACGAAAAAGGGCGATGTCAGGCAACACCATTTTGCACATAGTGCAAATCATCCCTGTGCTGACACATGGGAACGTGGTGGTAATTATGACATGTCTCCGTGGCATAATGATTGGCAGAGCATGTTTCCGGAAATAAACCAGGAAGTAAAATTGTCCTTAGGCGAAACAAAACACCGAGCGGATGTTCTTATCGACCGTACAGTCGTGGAGTTTCAGCATAGTATTCTATCAGCAAGAACTTTTGATGACAGAAACAATTTTTATTTTAATCTGGGTTATAAGGTTATTTGGCTTTTTGATTTGTCCAGCTTATACGATAACGGATCGTTGACATACAGTGGAAAAGGGAGTGACTTGCAGTTTTATTGGAATAGCCCTAAAAGAGCTTTCAATAGTTATGACGTCAAAAGCGGCTGTATTGACTTGTTTTTTCAATTATCCGAAACCGAAGATAATTGCATTGTTCGAGTGTTGGACGTTTCCAAGGATGGCTTTGAATCATTCACGTCAAGTCCATTTATGAACAAATCAGTATTTTTAGCATATGTCGGATTACAAAACGGACAATGTTCGCTTCCTTATAGGGATGATCTTGAAGAAAACAAGCGGTATTCGGACTTTTGCCAGAAATACTCAATCACCTTAAATAAACAGCAGGAACGAGCTGTCCAAGCTGTAGCGGGAGCCAATCTTTTGCTTGCTGTGCCCGGATCCGGCAAAACGACTGTGTTGGTAACAAGATTGGGGCATATGATCATCAACAAAGGTATTGATCCCAGCAGTATTCTTGCAATCACGTATAATAAGCAGGCTTGTGAAGAAATGGAACGTCGTTTCCACAATACATTCGGAGATACCATTGGCGACTTAATCACCTTTTCAACGATCAACGCAATTTCTCTATCCATATATCGCCGTTACTGCAAAAAGCACAATAAACCAGAGCGGATTCTGGTTGAAGAAAAAGAGAGGAAAAGCATACTTTTTCGTATTCTTAAAGACATTTCCGAAGAATACCCAACTGAAAATGAGATTCTCGAATTGGGACAAGCAATCACGTATATCAAAAATATGATGCTTGACGATGATGATTTGCTTGAAATAGATAAAGATTATCCCCATTTGAGCGACATGTTCCATGCTTATCAAAATGAACTTAAAGCGGCGAACAAAATGGACTATGACGATCAAATGGTTTTTGCTCGGTATATTTTAGAAAATGACCCGGAGTCGTTAGAGTATTATAGAGCGAAATTCAGATACATATCTGTTGATGAAGCACAGGATACTTCTAAGATTCAACACTTGATTATCAAGTTGATTTCAACCGGGAATCATTTGTTTATGGTTGGGGATGAAGATCAAAGCATATATGGATTTCGTGCGGCTTATCCCAAAGCTTTGCTGAATTTCAGATATGATTACATAAATCCTTACATTTTACGGATGGAGTGTAATTATAGATCCACGGAACAAATCGTTGAAAAGGCACAATCTTTTATTTCTCACAATAAGGGCAGATATGAAAAACATATGACTGCTGCGCGTGGACCTGGAGAAGAAATCTGTCTGATTTCGGCTAAGAATCGAGAGGAACAGTTCCGCATTCTCTTAGAAACCGCAAAAACCCATACAACTGAAACAGTATTTCTGTATCGAGACAATGAAAGTTCAGTTGTACTTGCAGATATGTTCCTGCGTCACAATGTTCCTTTTGTGCTCCGCGCGCCGGCAATGAATTTCTTTGGTGCAAAAGTTGTAATAGAGATTCTTGCTTTTTTGAAACTTTCCATTAATTGTTTAGATTACCATGCACTTGAACGAGTTTGTAACAAAGGCATTCTTTATCTAAAAAAACAACAGTTGTCTTATGTGATCAGTGATTGTATCCATAAGAAGGCAAATGTCTTTGATGCACTTGAGAAACAAATGCAGTATGTGGATAAAAAACACCGTGACCGTGCAAGCTCTTTCAAAGACTTTGAAACAAGAATAGCTTCAATGTCACCTTCAGATGCAATCGAGTATATTTTGCAGCAGGGATATCAGGATTACATGGAGAAAAAACACTTGGATCCAGGTAAGATTGAACTATTGAAGCTGTTAGCTAAACATGAAATTGATGTACGTTCTTTTCTTGAAAGAATGCATTATCTTGAAACACGAATCAAAAACGGCTTCGAATCCCAAGAAGGTAATCCGGTTATTTTGTCTACGATTCACTCAAGTAAGGGACTAGAGTATGACACGGTATACATGGTTGACGTGTACGATGGACGATTTCCTTCATCTCGACCCAACAAATTCAGCCGCTCCAAAGATAACTCTGACGGAGAACAGGAAGAACGCAGGCTGTTTTATGTTGGTATAACACGTGCCAAAAACCACCTTTTCTTTTTTCATATCGAGAATAAACACAGTTCTTTTATTGAAGAACTATTTCCTTCAATCAGAGCCCAACGCGAAGCTGCAGAACGACGCAGAATAGAAGAAGCCAGATCTCGTCTGGAAAAAGAGAAAGAGGAGCAGCGTCAACGTCAACGTGAAGAGTTTGAGGCGTGGAGCCGGGAAATGGAAGCACGGCGTCTGGTTGAGGAAGAAAAAAGGGAAAAACGACTTCAGGCTAAGAAGAAAGAACAGGCTCAAAGACAAGAACAGTTGGATCTCAAATGTAAAGAAGAGATACTTCAAATAATCGACCAACAGGAATATCAAGCACGAGACTCAGAAGGTCGCCGTTGGGTTCGATGTGAAATATGCGGTGAAGTAAAACAGGATAAAGACTTTGCTTCATATGGTGGGCCCAATCATGTCAACCTTGGAATCTGTGCAGCGTGTGCAAGAAAGAGTAGAAATCGCACATCATCTTGATGGTCAATTTATATACTTTTAACTTAATAAACGGAGGGAGATTGAATGAATTCAATCAGCATACGTAATATCGGAATCACACATGTGGGCACAGACGCGATCGTCAACGCTGCAAACTCAGCGCTTCAGGCAGGCGGTGGCGTATGCGGCGTCATCTTTGCAGCAGCCGGCAGAGATGAGTTGCAGAAAGCCTGCGACGCGATCGGTTACTGTGACACCGGTTCCGCCGCAATCACGCCTGCGTTTCATCTGAGTGCGAAGTACATTATCCACGCAGTTGGTCCAATCTGGTACGGTGGCAATAACGGCGAACCCCAGAAGCTTTATGGTGCTTATCGCAGATCACTGGAGCTTGCCGTGGAGAACGGCTGCCGGTCCATCGGATTCCCTCTCATATCAGCAGGCATTTTCGGTTACCCGCACGACAAGGCATGGCGCAAAGCAATCCAGGCCTGTCGCGACTTCTTCCAGAAGAACCCGGACGCGGATCTTCAGGTTGTGTTTGCGGTGATAGATGATACGATTTACGCGTTGGGGCAGCAAACGCTGGCAGAGATCGCACCGGAATACGCTTATTAAAAGAACTATGTTTTGAAACCAAATATAATTGTTATAGTGCAGTCAAATATACCGGACTCTGTGATTTATAAACAAGAAAATTTGTATTTTTATTGTTTTTTTCTTTCTTTTTTGATATTATATTAAATTAGAAAAATATACTTAAATTACTCATGGGAGACGGCTATGGAGATTCTGGACAACGTAAACAGCACCGTATTGGAAGATCTGCGGCGGACGATCCGTCCTGGCGGCAAGATCAGTGTTGCGGCTGCGTTCTTTTCCATTTACGCCTATGCAGAATTGAAAGAAGAACTGGAGCAGGTGGAATCCTTCCGGTTTATATTCACCTCCCCCACGTTTACAACCGACCGGCCTGCGAAGGAACGCCGTGAGTTTTATATCCCCCGTTTGAACCGTGAGAAGAGCGTATACGGTTCTGAATTTGAGGTCCGCCTGCGTAACGAATTGAGCCAGCGGGCCATCGCCCGGGAATGTGCGGACTGGATCCGATCCAAGGCAGATTTCCGTTCCAACGTGACCGGCGAAAATATGCCCGGCTTTATGAATGTGGAAGACGCTTCCTACTTCCCGGTAAACAGCTTTACCACCGTGGATCTCGGCTGCGAACGCGGCAACAACGCATACAACCCGGTACAGCGTTCCACGGCGCAGGAAAACGCCCGGTATTATCTGCGGCTCTTTGAAGATCTTTGGAACGACAAGAAAAAGCTTGCGGACGTAACGGACGCCGTAATCGAAAGCATTTCCGCCGCCTACACGGAAAATTCCCCGGAGTTTATCTATTTTGTTGCCCTGTACAATATTTTCAATGAGTTTCTGGATGATATCAGAGAGGACGTATTGCCGAATGAGGCCACCGGTTTTAAGAGCAGCAAGATCTGGGGGATGCTGTTCAATTTCCAGAGGGACGCGGCGCTTGCCATTATCAATAAACTTGAAAAATACAACGGCTGTATACTGGCAGACAGCGTAGGTCTCGGTAAAACGTTTACAGCGCTGGCGGTGATCAAGTATTACGAAAACCGCAACAAATCCGTTCTGGTTCTGTGTCCGAAGAAGCTGGCAAACAACTGGAACACTTATAAAGACAACTACACAAATAACCCCATCGCCGCAGACCGTTTGGGCTATACAGTACTGTTTCATACGGATTTGAGCCGCAGACATGGTTTCTCTAACGGCATCGATCTTTCCCGGTTGAACTGGGGCAATTTTGACCTTGTTGTAATCGACGAATCGCACAACTTCCGGAACGGCGGCAACAGCATCGCCGATGAAAGCAAACGGGACAACCGTTACGACCGTCTTTTGAAAGAGATCGTGCGTACGGGCGTAAAAACCAAGGTGCTGATGCTCTCTGCGACGCCCGTAAACAACCGGTTCTATGATCTGCGCAATCAGCTTCAGCTTGCATACGAGGGCAACGCGGTTCTGCTCGACAGGCAGTTAAACACCACCCACACCGTGGACGAGATCTTCCGCAGTGCGCAAAGGGCGTTTACGGCTTGGTCCAAATTTGAGCCGGAGAACCGCACCACCGAACGCCTGCTCTCTATGCTGGATTACGATTTCTTTGAGTTGCTGGACAGCGTTACCATTGCCCGGTCGCGCAAGCATATCCAACGGTATTACGATACGGCCGATATTGGCACCTTTCCCAAACGTCTGCCGCCGCAGTCGGTTTTTCCGAAACTGACGTCGCTTCCGAACGCGATCAATTACAAAGAGATCTACGATTTGTTAGACCGGCTTGAACTCACGGTGTATATGCCGTCGTATTATATCCTTCCCAGCAGGTTAAGTAAGTACGCCGATACCTTTGGCGACCGTGAGGATCGCCTTACCCAACAGGGCCGTGAAGCCGGTATTCGCAGGCTCATGGCAATCAACCTGATGAAACGGCTTGAAAGCTCGGTATATGCTTTCAGGCTCACGCTGAAGCGGATCGACGATCTGATCTCCTCTACCATAGAAAAGATCGAGCGATTTCAGGGCCAGGAACAAAAGCTGGATCTGTTTGACGCTACGGGGTATGATCTGGACGCCGACGACAGCGAAGAGGACGATCTGTTTATGATCGGCAGAAAGGTGAAGATTGATCTTGCCGATATGGATTACGTATCGTGGAAGATCAGTCTCGCGCACGACAAAGAGACCTTTGATCTGCTCGCCATGATGGTGGATGATATCACGCCGGAATACGACACCAAGCTCACGGAACTCAAAAACCTGATTGCCGACAAACAGGAGCATCCGCTGAACCCCGGAAATAAAAAGATCATCGTCTTTACAGCCTTTGCGGATACGGCAGAGTATCTGTATAAGCATATTGCGCCTTACGCCAAGGAACAATACGGGCTGTATACAGCGATGATAACCGGAACCGTGGACGGCCGCACCAATGCGCCGCTGCGTCAAACGGATATGAATACCGTGCTCACGTGTTTTTCTCCGATCTCCAAGGATAAATATCTGCTGTTGCCGAATGATCCGAATGAGATCGACATCCTGATTGCAACAGACTGCATTTCCGAAGGTCAGAACCTGCAGGACTGCGATTATCTGGTGAATTTTGATATCCACTGGAACCCCGTGCGCATCATTCAGCGCTTCGGGCGCATCGACCGTATCGGCAGCAAAAACACGCAGATCCAGCTTGTGAACTTCTGGCCGGACGTAACACTGGATGAATACATCAATCTGAAATCCCGTGTGGAAAGCAGAATGAAGATCGTTGATATCACCGCCACCGGCGACGACGACCTGTTGAGCCCGGAAGAGAAAGCGGACCTTGAATACCGCAAAGCCCAGTTAAAGCGCCTGCAGGAAGAAGTTGTGGATATCGAAGAAATGCAGAGCGGCATTTCCATTATGGATCTGGGGTTGAACGAATTCCGGCTGGATCTATTATCGTATATCAAAGAAAACCCGGACGTGGAAAGCGCCCCCATGGGGATCCACAGTGTGGTTCCGGCCACGCCCGAGACGCCGCCCGGCGTGATCTACGTGCTCAAAAACCGCAGCGGCGAAGTGAACGCCGACCATTATAACCGCCTGCATCCGTTCTATATGGTTTATATCAAAGAGGACGGCAGCGTGCTGATCGACCATCTCTCACCCAAAAAGCTGCTGGATTCACTTCGTTTTGCCTGTAAGGGGCAGGATACGCCGATCCCCGCAGCCTACCGTCCCTTCAACACTGAAACGAAGGACGGAAAGGATATGCGCCGGTATTCCACGCTGCTTTCCGGCGCGATCCGCAGCGTAATCAACAAAAAAGAAGAAAGCGCTTTGGACGCTTTCCTTTCCGGCGGACAGATCAGCTTTTTTGAAGAAAAACTGAAAGGCCTTGATGATTTTGAACTGGTATGCTTCCTTGTGGTAAAAGATATCACCGAAACAACGCCTGCAAAGAACGAATATCGCGTTGTCGTAGCCGGGAGCAGAGACTACACAGATTATGCAAGACTATGTGAGGAACTGGACTGTCTTCTGGCTGGCAAGAAGAACATTACGATCATCAGCGGCGCATCCCACGGTGCGGATCGGCTCGGAGAACGCTATGCCGCCGAGCACGGCTTGCGTGTGGAACGCTTCCCTGCCCGCTGGGGACTGTTCCATCAAGGCGCAGGGCCGCGCAGGAATAAGCAGATGGTACAAAGCGCCGACGCCGTGATCGTGTTCTGGAACGGGAAATCCTCCGGGAGCAAAAACATCATCGATATAGCCGAACAGGAGAATAAGCCCTGTACGGTGATCGATATTTGATTGGGAGAAATATAATGCTTGGCTTACCGAAATCCACCGAGATGGAACGGCAGCTTCCGAAGAAGCTGATCTACGAAAAATTCAATATGACAACCGCCGCCAAAGAGAAATTCGACGCAGCCGTCTCCCGCATCTTTATCACAAACGAGATATCCCCCGCTACGGTCAGCATTGCGGCAGGCGAAACGGTGAAAGCGATCTTCGTATTGAACGTACAGCTCAAGAGCAAAACGTTTGATGAAAGAGAGATCCTGCTGCTCTCCAAGCTGATCGATCAGAACTTGCTTTTTGTGCTCTCATACGAAGCGGAGATCATGCCAGCCGTGGTGCGCGGAAAGTTGCTTTGCCCCCCATGGCTGCCGGCGCAGTCTTTCACCGCCGCGCTCACCGGTTTGGATTTGGATGCGGTTTGGGAGAACCTGATTCTGCAAATCACGGGGATGGAGCTCCAAAGCGGCAATTCGCTGGATGAACAGATTGCGGAGAATGAACGCCGTGAAAAGCTGCAAAAAGAGATCGAGCGGCTGGAAAAGTTGGCGCGGAAAGAGCAGCAGCCGACGAAAAAGTTTGAACTTGTAGAGCGGATTAGATTTTTAAGGAATGAAATGAGCAACTCATAATTTTTAAATATATGATGGCTTTTGTAAGATGAATTAAGAAATACAAGGAGCTAAAATATGGATATTACTTTTTTGATAGGCAATGGATTTGATCTTAATATTGGGCTAAAAACGAAGTATTCGGATTTTTACAAATATTATATAAAAAAGGAGCCGACAGATCCAATCGCAACGGGAATAAAAGAACAATATGATTTATGGGCGGACCTTGAATTCGCCCTTGGACAATTTACAAAAGAAATACCAGCCGAAAGAATTGAATCTTTTTTTGATAGCAAAGAAAAATTAGAGTATCATCTAATTGCTTACCTAAAAAGACAAAGGGATAGAGTTATATATAAAGAGGTTTCTACAATTGTTTCTCATTTTCAAAAGAATGTTACATCATTTTATAAAGAATTTAATACTCTAGAGCAAACTATATTTTTAAACTTGTTTAATCAATCATCGGGTGTGCATTATCACTTTGTTTCTTTTAACTATACAGATGTTTTAGATCGTATCATCCAATTATGTATTGACAATTTAGCCCCTTTTACAAAACGCACCTATGCAAAAGGAACCGCACAAGATACAATCGACCTTCCATTACATGTACATGGCACATTGAATCAAGAGTTAGTTCTTGGTGTTAATGATCCTTCTCAAATTGATAATGAAACGATAAAAGCAAATAACCGATACAAAAACTATTTTATAAAAACCGCGATAAACGATGTCAGCGGAAACAATGTGATTCCAAGAATACAAAAAATATTAGAAGAGAGCACATATATTTGTTTGTTTGGATTATCGATTGGCGAAACCGATAACTTCTGGTGGCAATATATTATTTCATGGTTATTGAAAAATTCAGCCCATCGATTGATACTATATGTGAAAGATGATACGGTTGTTTCCGCTTCTGCAGCAGCTGGTAATCGCTTTGCAGATAAACACCGTGATGTACTCTTTAAATACAATAATAAATTAAACCAAGAACAACAAGACAAAATATACAATCAAGTAATAGTAATACAAAACACAAATATATTTGACATTCAGGGAATTGAATTACAATCTGAAGAAACAGAGGAGAACGACAATGGATAAATTAAAGATGCATTCTGCGAATAAAGTTGATGAACATATTGCAAGCATTCGTGCGCTGTTTCCGAATTGCGTAACGGAGCGTAAGGGCAAGGACGGCGAGACCCAATATGCCATAGATTTTGATATGCTGCGGCAGGAGCTCTCCGATGTGATCGTGGAGGGGAAAGAGGAGCGGTATCAGTTTACGTGGCCGGACAAGCGCAAATCCGTGCTTGCCGCAAACGCGCCGATTGCTGCCACGTTACGCCCCTGCCGGGAAGAGAGCGTGGACTTCGATACGACTGAAAACCTGTATATCGATGGCGACAATCTGGACGTCCTGAAGCTGCTGCAGGAAACGTATATGGGCAAGATCAAGCTAATTTATATTGATCCCCCTTATAACACAGGAAGTGATTTCGTCTACGCTGACGACTTTTCAGAAAATGCAGGTGAGTATCTTGCCGACAGCGGGCAGTTTGACACACAGGGGAACCGACTTGTATCGAACCTTGACAGTAACGGCCGGTTCCATACAGATTGGTTGAATATGATCTATCCGAGGCTGAAACTGGCAAAAGAATTGTTGTCAGATGACGGCGTCGTTTTCATCAGTGTTGACGATCATGAACAAGAAAACCTAAAAAAAATATGTGATGAGATTTTCGGGGAGTTTAATTTTCTTGCACAAATCATATGGGAAAGGGCCTTCTCTCCTGTCAATTTAAAAAAACACTTTTCTGAAAGCCACGATTATATTATTTGTTATGCTAAAAATGTTGACTGTGCACATTGTAATGGTTTGCCAAGAAATAATGAAGCAAATAATAGGTATAGCAATCCTGACAATGACCCCCGTGGACCTTGGACTTCTGGAGACTTATCTGTTGGTCCAAGAATTGAAAGCAAAGTATATGAAATAACCGTTCCAAGCGGTCGAAAAGTCCTTCCACCCAGCGGCTATTGTTGGAGACTCGATAAAGAGACGTTTGAATCGTATAAAAAAGATAACCGCATATGGTTTGGAGAAGATGGAAACAACGTTCCTCGAATAAAGAGGTTCCTTTCAGAAGTTAAACAGGGTATTACCCCAATGACGATTTGGAAGTATGCCGAAGTAGGACATTCTCAAGATGCATCACAAAAACTAAAAAAGCTTTTTGATGGTAAAGCCTTTTTTGACTATCCGAAACCCGTTGATTTGATTAAAAGGTGTATACAGTTATACACAGAAAAAGAAGACTTCATTCTTGATTTTTTCTCCGGTTCTGCAACAACTGCCCATGCCGTTATGCAGCTCAATGCCGAGGACGGCGGTCATCGTAAATTTATTATGGTGCAGCTTCCAGAAGCAACCGATGAAAAAAGCGAAGCATACAAGGCCGGGTATAAAACCATCTGCGAAATCGGCAAAGAGCGCATTCGCCGCGCTGGGAAGAAAATTAAAGACGAATGGCAAATCGGCAGCGGTTTTGAACAATTAGGTATGGACTCCGCCCACTGGCAGACTGAAATTATGGAAGCAGGCGAACCGGCGGTAAAGGATCTTGATATCGGCTTCCGCGTTCTCAAGCTCGACAGCAGCAATATGAAGGACGTCTACTATACGCCTGCAAAAACAACCCGTACCTTGTTT
>JAEEGL014427129.1_pt1 | contig 12648 bp, 6 predicted proteins | sample 9134231 | NCBI WGS metagenome assembly JAEEGL01 (sample SAMN16246548, study PRJNA631951) | gut metagenome | biome: gut microbiome; feature: rumen; material: fiber-attached | host: Bos | place: Iran: Karaj | collected 2018-10
TTAAGAGGTGTGTAAACCAGCGGGATGGAAAGATCCAGCTCATCACCCTCATGAATAGCAAGGCTCTCTATCTTGTCCAGATATTCCCTGTCATATTCCTCGCCGAGAACAATGATCTTGCCGGACTTAACGCCCTCATCATAATCTGACTTTTTGATGCCACTCCAGATATCCACCGCATTGATGCACTCTGTCATGCCATCAGCCACCTCAGCAGAAACCTGGCAGCCGTCATCCCAGTATGCCTTGTAGCCATTGTAATCCTTGGGATTGTGTGAAGCGGTGATATTGATTCCCGATGTGGTATGAAGTCGTCTTATCATAAATGCCAGCTCAGGTGTGGGGCGAAGGCTGGGGAAGGTGTAAACCTTGATGCCGTTTGCCGCAAAAATACCTGCTGCCAGCTCTGAAAACTCTCTGGAAAAATGTCTTGGATCATGTGCAATGATAACACCTGCATCCATGGCCTTCTGACCCTTGGACACGATGTAATCGGCAACGCCCTGACTAGCCTTGCCTACCGTATAGAAATTCATGCGATTGGTTCCGGCGCCAACCTTGCCGCGAAGGCCTGCGGTACCAAAGGAAAGGTCCTGATAAAATCTCTCTTCCTTTTCCTTCTCGTCGCTCTCAATAGCCTTGAGCTCAGCCTTTAACGGATCGCCATCTTCAAGTTTTGACATCCATTCATCATATCTTTCCTGATATCCCATGAAATAACCCTCCTTTAAATAAAGTGCCGACTTAATTATAGGCACCTACACCATATATTTTCGCTGATAGCGCCTGCTTTTGCAACCCCTCAGATCCCCCGAAAGTCATGAAAAAAACTTAAACTCCCCTGCAGTCAAAATCAGGGATAAAGCTCTCCAGAGCCGTCTCTCCCTCCTGAATATATCCATGGGTCACTCCCAGGTTTGCTGCGTACTCTACAAGGCTGTCGTACTCCGCATCCGTAACCCTTCTGTTGATCTGTGGATAGTCTGCAAGCCCTTCTCCCGGAGTGAACTGATTCATCAGGCTGATGTAAATACCATCTCCATAAGTATCGTACAGATACTTAGTGATGAGCTTGGCCTGTATCAGCATTCCCGGCATAAGAAGATGGCGCACCACAACTCCCCGCTTGAGCAGCACTCCCTGGGTATCGAACACGCACTCCGGCTGCTGCCTCACCATCTCCGCAATGGCAGCCCTGGCTGCCTCCGGATACCCCGGGGCATTGCTATAGCGCACAGCATCCTCATCCCTTATATACTTAAAGTCCGGAAGATAAATATCTATAAGCCCGTCCAGCATCCGAAGGCTCTCCACATTCAGATACGAGGATGTATTAAAAAGAAACGGGATCCTTATCCCCTTAACTTTTGCCCTCTCAATGGCATCCGCGATGGTGGGGATGAACATGTCCCCGGTCACCAGATTGATATTGTTGGCGCCCCTCTCCTGCTGCTCAAAAAATATCTCCACCAGGCGCTCGGTGCTAATATATTTGCCCACCTCTCCCCGGCTGATCCTTCGGTTCTGGCAAAAGACACATTCCATATTGCAGCCGGAAAAGAAGATGGTACCTGAGCCGGCCTCTCCGGAGATACAGGGTTCTTCCCACATATGAAGAGAAGCCCTCGCCACATGGAGAGAGCTCTTTTCGCTGCAATAACCTGTTTTATTGTTCCTGTCCACTCCGCAGTTTCTTGGACAGAGCCGACAGGAGCTGTATTCCGGATAATCCCCGGCAGTCTTTTCCTGTTCCAACATTACTTATCCCTGTTAATGTGTTTCGCCTTGTTGGTCAAAGTCAGAAATGAGTTCATTTAGCTTATCCCATTCCATATTTTTAAGATGCCTGTCCACCTGGTCAAAGAGGCCTCTGACGCAGCTTGGCAGCCTGTACTTGTTCACGTCTCTAAGGATCATCTCCACAGCGTCGTAGTCCATGGACGGAATGACCTCAGCCAAAGCGTTGCAGGCGTCCTTTAGCTCCTCGTCAGGAATCAGCTCTTTTCCCTCATCCTCCTGACTCTTAAGCTCATCCAGCACTGCAAGCTTCTCAATGTAGCTTCTGTAAAGCTCCAGAAACTCTCCCGCGTTCTCTTTGATAAAAGCCAGATCCCTGTTCTTGCCGGCATCCTCCAGCTGCTGAGCCATATCTGCAAGCTTTCCCAGACCGACAATTCTGGATGTACTCTTTAGAGCATGCACCTTGATGGTAAAAGACTCATAATCCTCACCACTAAGTGCATCCTCTATATCCTGCGCCTTTTTCTCTATACTGCAGTGATATGTGCCTGCGAACTTGGCATATGCAGCAGGGCTTCCGCAGTATAAAAGCCCATCTGATGTCGATAATCCATCAACATTTTTTAATACTTCAATTATCCTATTTTCCATAACAAATAAAACCTGTCGCCTATCTTACCCTGATATCAGTGAGGGCACATCTGTCTCCAGTCAGAGCAACATAGACCTTATCAAACGACTCGTTTATTATCGTCGTATTCTCCAGGTAAACTCCAAGATTACATGTGGTAGTAAATATGGTGTTCCCCTTCCTCTCCAGGATCACTTCACATTCTACCCCCTCTTTATTCTTCTCCTTCCAGGACTCCCACCCGGGGAAGTCCTCTTTCTTCTTCATGGTAAATCTGTTCTCGGCGTACTTATCCTTGATCTCATTCTCGCCGTTGATCTTGATGAGCGCATACTCATGATAATTATCACCGTCTACCTGCCCGTTGTCCGAGGAATAGATAACGATATACGGGCAGTGCCATATAAAGCTGGCCACCGGAAGGCTCATGGTGTGGAAATTTATCCTGAGCTTGTTCTTAAGCTCAATTCCCTCGGTGGACGCTGACCTGGTCTGGCTGATCTGAATATTGGTGATGTCAGACTCCATGTGGTCTATGTAACTGATCTCATCTGATATTCTCGGAATGTAGTTTGCATCCACCACTTTGCCGGTCTGATCGATGGTTATGTTGTTAATACTGCAGTTCTCACCGGTTATTCCAATATAAACGGAAGTTGATCCGTCCATGAGAGATATTACAACATCCTTCTCATATTCAGGGCCTCGCATTATGAGTCTTATGTGATCATCATACTTGGCAGTAATGATCTCATATGTCTTTGGCGGGAGCGCTTCATAGCCCGCTTCCTTATCAAGCTTGGTCTCTCTTATCTTTCTGGCAGATGTGGTGACACTGTGCTCGTCAAACCATATCTCAGCATACTCCTGATAATGATAAGCTTCAATAGATTTTGCATTGTCATGAACCCGTCGGTCATATGAGTCAAAGAGAATGATGGAGGGATCACTAAAGCCCTCTGAAAAATCATTGGCCAGTTCACATTCAAATCTAATGTTGGTTATGTTGCTGCTGACGGGAATGCCCAGGGAGATAGCATCTCTGTACTGACCGCAGACAAGCCTTTTCTCAACTAAGGTTATGTCATCGTGGACCTTTCCTCTTGCCTCCTCATCGATGATCTTTACCATTAGACCGGCGTACTCGGGATCAAACTCAGCCCCGGCGCCCTTAACGAAAGCTTCTCTGGCAACGAAATCCGGACGGGCATCGCGGTATCTCTTTTTCGAAGTCATGGTGACATATGCATCCGCCACAGCGATTATCCTGGCGATCTCCGGGATATCCTCACCCTTAAGGCCCTCCGGATATCCTGTACCATTATATCTTTCATGACTGTAGTTGGCACCTACGCCCAGGAATGGGAACTCTGTAATGTTTGATAATATCTCTTTTCCTATAAGAGGCTTTTGCCTGTAGGTTTCAACGTCCATCTTGGCAGGGTCATCCTCGTTCTTGATGACCACATCCGGAATACCGATGAGTCCTACGTCATGAAGCAGAGCGGAGTAGTAGACCTTTGTGCAATCCGTGTCATCCTTTCCTGCCAGCTGAGCGAGCTTTTGGGCGTAGCTGGCCACCTTCACGGCACTTCCCTTGGCAAAATCGTCTTTTTTCTCAACAGCTGAAACGAAAGCCTTGGCAGTCTGGTCGAAGAGCCTTTCCATTCTCTCCCGCTCACCCTGCATGTTCTGGAGTTCGATCTGGTGCGCGTGCTCAACAGCATCATTGACATCCAGGTAGGAAAAGATATACAGGCTTACCGATACGGCTACCATAGCCATATTTACAATGGAAATGCCATAGGCAAATATCTGAATGATACCGCAGGCTATGGGCACAAAGATGTAGAGCACCATGGCGGTATAGATCAGCTGACTGAAAGCCTTGCGATACTGTCTTATCACCGTGTATTGGATCAGTGGACAGATAACGGGAATGATGTAGGCTATAAGAAAGCCCTGCCCCCTGTGATATTTATTGCTTTCATCGATGTAATAATACAGTCCGGTGAAGGCTGAGACCACCGACAACACCATGCCAAATACAGACGCCACAGTAACTACGTCCAGTCGTCTGGATTTTATGTTCATGTCTTTTTCTGATTCAAGCAGCACCTTCGTGTACAGGTTAAAAGAGAATACCACTCCGGAGGTCAGAAAGAACACCAGGAAATTGCTGAGCCTTACCATTACATACGCCTTGGGCCCCGGCTGACTGGCATACATATAGGCAAGCCTGTCAAACCACAGCAGGAAAAAGGCCACTATTTCCATACGAAACAGCGCCCACTTTCTCCTGGAATCAAGGAACCTGGTGATGAGCAAAAGAACTGCCATCATCCCGCAGGCTCCGCACAAAAGGAGCATTATATCCAGTTGGTATGTCCTGATAAACTCAACCATCCGCAGTCCTTTATCTGTGCATAATGAAGAATTCGTTCAGCTTTTCAAGAAGCTCTTCCCTCTGGATATTCTTGAGGAAATACCCTTCAGGCTTGAGTGCTACCACCTTCATAACACTTTCTTTATCACTCTTTCCGGTGAGGAACATGACGGGAATATACTTGGTCTCCTCATCACTTCTAAGCATTTCAAGGACCTGTGGCCCGCTGGTTATGGGCATCTCATGGTCGAGAAGGATTAGATCCACGGAGTTTTTGCCAAGCCACTTGATGGCCTGTAGTCCGGAGTTAGCCATGAACACCTTGTAGGAATCCTTGAGCCATTCCCTGACAAGCCCCAGATAGTTGGGATCGTCATCCACCACCAGGATGCTCTTTTTAAATTCGCCCTTGTCCACCTTCTCAAAAAAGCCCTTAACGGTCTTTAAATATTCGGCGTTGTCCACAGGACGGGAAAATACACAGTAGATAAGATGTTCCGGAAACTGGCCCTGTGCAGCCTGAAGATCGCTGGACTCCCCAATAAGGATCATCTGCAGCCCCTTTTCCTCCATGGCGTCCGTTAGGAAGTGAACCACATCCTCGTGCAGAGAGTTCACATCGTCCATGTAAAAGGTGATAAGGGTACCTGCCTCCAGCTTGGTATTTATGGCATCAACGCTGCAGGGAACATATTCACATTTAACCCCTGCATCCTGCGCCTTGCCGATCAGAACCCTGACCAGAAATGATTCTTTTTCCGCCACAACTATCATGTGTTTTTCAAACATATCTTCTCCTTTGCGGAAGCTCATCCCTTAATGAGTGCTTCCATTCCATCCCAATCAAATACTTTTAACATTCTTGAAAGCTCTGCAACTTTCTCTTTATCCTCCTTAGGAAGACTGTACTCCTTAAGCTGTTCCAGTATCATTTCCACAGCATCGTAGTCCATCTGAGGTATCACATCCCCAAGAGCACCATAGGCATCCATGAGCTCATCCTGTGAGATCTCTTTTTTATCTCCGGCATCATCTTCTGCCTGGCCCTGGGCAAGTCCTGAGAGCTTATCCTTAAATTCAATATACTCCTTTAACAGATCATCTGTATACATATCGATGAATTCTCTGTTATCTTTGTTGCCGGCATCCTCCAGATTCTCAGCCAGCTTGGACAGCTCCGTGGCACCAATGATACGAAGCGAGCTCTTCAGGGCATGCACCTTTATGGTGTAAAGCCTTATGTCACCGGCCTCGTAGGCATCGCTTATAACCTTGGCGTTACCATCTATGGTATCAAGGAAGAGCTTCAACGAGAAAATGAACGGAGCAATGCCGCCGGAGTTCTTAATACCCTCGTCCACATTGATCTCTTTTACATCATAGATCCAGTTAAGCTCCTCAGGAATACTGTCAAGCTCAGCAACCATGTCCTCACGCTCAGGCTTGAACATGATCTCCTCAGGCAGGTGTTTCATGATGGCCTTTTCCAGGGACAGACTGTCTATAGGCTTTGACAGATAGCCGGTAAAGCCCTTGGATTTATAGAATTCTTCGCCCACGCTCGCATTGGCTGTAAGGGCATAAACAGGGATATCCGGATCAGTTTCGCGTATATGACCCACGGTCTCTATTCCATCCATTCCAGGCATCATGTGGTCAAGAAGCACCACGTTAAACCTGGTGGTCTTCATCTTCTCAAGGCATTCCTCACCGCTGGAGGCTGTGGTCACAAATATCTTGGTGGCTTTCAAAAGACCTCTTATTACATTGAGGTTCATTGGATTGTCATCCACAACCAGAACATCCGCATCCGGTGCCACGAACTGAGGCACATACGGTCCCTTGGCCGAAGAGTCGTCATGCTCTATAAACATACCCATAGGAGTGGCATCAATGATCTTCTGCTCCAGGCGAAGGATGAACTCAGAGCCCTCCCCGTAGACGCTCTCGCAGGTCAGGGTTCCACCCATGAGCTCTGCGAATCTTCTGGATATATCCAAGCCAAGGCCCGTTCCCTGAATTCCGCTGTTCTTATGCTCATCAAGCCTCTCGTAGGCGGTAAAGAGCCTGTCCATGTCCTCCTCTTTTACACCGATTCCGGTGTCCTTTACAGAAAAAGACATAACGGCTTTATCATCAGATCTCTCATCCATGGAAACACTAAGGACCACGCCGCCCTTGGCTGTGTACTTCACCGCGTTGGTGAGAAGGTTAAGGATGATCTGCTTGATCTTGCCATCATCGCCGTAAAGAGTCTTCGGGGTAAGCTCATCAACTGCCACGTCAAACATCAGCTCTTTTTCCGTGCTCTTGACGCGGATCATGGCGACAATGGACCTCAACAGCTCCTGTACATCGTACTCCTGCTCCACCAGATGCATCTTGCCGGACTCGATCTTGGAAATATCCAAAAGGTCATTGATAAGGCCGAGGAGTGTCTCGGATGCATTTCGTATATCAAAGGCATAATTCATCATGGACATGAAATAACCCTGAGGCACATTGGTGGGATCCTCTCTCATGATCATCTCATCCATACCCATGATGGTATTGATAGGCGTTCTTATCTCGTGGGATATATTGGCAAGGAACCTGGTCTTGGCGGTGTTGGCCCGCTCCGCATCGTCCCTGGCCTGCTTGATCTCAGCATACTGCTTCCTGATGACGGTGTTCTTCATAACGCGCCATACAACAAGACCTGTTAAAAAAGCACTCATGAGAAGTATTAAAACTCTAACGATCAAAAGCTCGGACAGGCGGGACTTCTTGGTTACTTTGCAGGTCTCCTCCAGGAATACAGTTTTCTTGTTGTGATCCAGCACCTGAATGTGAAGGGTATAATCTCCATGGTTCATGCCGGTGTACTCAAGGACAGGGAGCGCACTCCTGGAAACCAGGATCTCATCCTCGTTGTCCCCCTCCATGTATATCCGCACAAGAGGATCCGTCAGGGTGTAGTCCATCACAGATACCGTTATCCTTACACGTCCTCCTGTTGCCGGCAGAGTATATCTTCCCTGACTATCGGGGCTGATGAGTTTGTCACCCACGTAGACAGATTTTACCCTGGCCTTAACCGTCATCTTTTCTTCAAAGAAATGATCGATGTTGACCAGACAGACTCCGGTTCTTCCCGAAATATACAGGTTGCCCTCTTCATCCAGCTCATTGCGGGAATTGGCAGTGGGCATGCTGGTGATACCATTGGCAATGGAATACATTCTGTAGTCTGAAACAGCATCCTCTACCATCTCCCTGGCACTTACCTGATAAAGTCCGTTGGATGATATCACCCACATATTATCATCTTCATCAAAGAACAGATCGTAGTTATTATTGTAAGGGAATGTGGTTACTGTAGTGACGATCTCATTCTTCATGTACTGAATTGAGTTTGATGTCACAAGCCAGTATACGCCTCTTTCCTCATCCTTTTTTATACGCATTACAACATCACTGGAAAGCCCCTCTTCTCTTCCTATCTTTCGGATGTTGGAGCCGTCTATGACATAGATACCATCGCCGTCGGTACCCACATAGATCTGACCATGGTCTCCCTCTTCAACTGTCAGGAACACGGTGTTTTTAACACTGTTGTCTGCGCCTATCACCTCTGTGACCATGCCGTCTCTAATCCTGGCAAAACCAATGTTGGTACCCACAAGGATCGATCCGTCTGATGCCTGTACAGTGCACCTTATCTCATTGCTGGGAAGTCCGTCATCCACAGTAAACTGAGTTATTTTGCCGGCATTGGAATAGCAGACAAGGCCTCGCTTGTTATCGAAGGTGGATATCCAGAGGTTTCCATCTTTGTCTCTCATAAGGCATCTGACTCTGGCACTGCCGATGAAATCTGTCAGATTGTTTTTGATGACCTTATCATCCTTTCCAAGAATGCGAAGACCATTATCTGTGCCCACATAGAGCTCACCCTTCACAAGGCAGGTGGTATTGGTCACTTCTCTTTGCAGATCTGTTTTCTGGGACAGGTCTATGAAATTACTGGTGACGATCTTCATTACGCCCTGAGCCGAAGAGGCTACCCAGATATTTCCCTGATAGTCAGCTGTGACCATTTCTATTCCGCTGTTGACGGGAAGATCATTGACCAGCTTAAAGCTGCCATCCTCATCCAGATAACCTATCTGGCTTATGGAAGATGCCCAGACCCTGCCACAGTCATAGTTTAGCCAATGCACGCTGTTTAGTGGCGCAACCGATGTGCGCTTTAAATCCTTGGCAACATCTCCAAATCGGCCGTGGAGGATCTCGCCGCCCTCAGTTCCAATATATACGTATCCCGCCTTATTGGGATCAGCAATAAGACTTGAGATCCTGAAGTTGATCTCAAGCTCATGGGTCTTGTAGCAGTGGGTAACCAGCTTTTCTTTTATCGAAAAGATCTTGCCGTTCTTGGTCTGTCCGTATATGATACCGGCGCTGTCACAATCAAGACTCAATATTCTCTCCTCATTTATCCTGCTGTCGTTTATCACATGGATCTGAAGCCGTGAATCTGCATAGCACACTCCCGCTGTGGTACCGATATATACGTTTCCTTCCTGGTCCTCTGTAAAGACTCTTATGGAAGATGATGGAAGACCGTCCTTGTACGTGATCCAGGTAGTTCTTTCTCCGTCCAGAACCACAACGCCGTTGTCGTTGGTGCCCACCCAGATCCTGCCCTGGCTGTCTTCAAAAAGACCTCTTCCACTGGTCAGTCCATCCGATGAAACAATCTTTTCGAAGGTTGTTCCGTCGTAGCGCAGAATGCCACTGTAGCTTCCGATCCATATATACCCGTCCTTTGAACCGAGAATATAGTTGGCATCAGAGGTAGGAAGGCCGTTAGTTGCATCATAGATCTGAGTGGCATAGCCAACAGAACCGATCTGTCCTGTTATGGCATAGCCTCCTCCGATCTTCACATCACTTTCCTGTTCTGATGAAGCCGTCTGTTCCTCCTGTGCTTCAGCTGTTTCCTGGGCAGCACAAACAGTCTCCGTGCTCTGCCATGCAGCAGCGCCGAAAAGGAAAATGCCAAGAGAGGCCGCTATGAAGTTTTTAAACTTCTTAAGCTTTTTCATAACGATCCTTTATTTCTGTCTGTTGTATTTTTTCAGTATGACCTTAACTTCAGGAAGGGCTTCCATAAACACTTCCACACACTTGGGATCAAACTGTCTTCCGGCTTCCTCTGTGATGATGGCAAGAGCTTTCTCCAGCGGGAATGCCGGTTTATAAACACGGGGTGATGTCAGCGCATCAAAAACATCCGCAACAGCCATGATACGGGCAGAGAGCGGGATAACCTCTCCGTGGAGCCCCTCGGGATAGCCCTTGCCATCCCAGCGCTCATGGTGATATGCGGCCATATTTCTTGCTTCTTTCAGGTAGTTCTCGCCCTCAACAGTACTGATGGCGTTTTCCATGATCTTTTTTCCTGCAGTGGTGTGAGTCTTCATGATCTCAAACTCTTCGTCAGTAAGCTTGCCCGGCTTATTGAGAATACCATCAGGTATATTTATTTTTCCGATATCGTGAAGAGGTGCAGACCTGACAACATCTGAGATAAACTTGGGCGTTATCTTCTCTGCATAGTAGCCCTTCTTCTTAAGTCCTTCCACTATTATCTGTACATAGAGAGCTGTTTTCTGAATGTGCTCACCGGTATCAGAGTCCCTGTTCTCAACCATGTCCGCCATGGTGATGATAAGGCCGTCCTGCATCTTGGCTGTAGCCTCGGAAAGCCTTCGCAGGTCGCGCATCTGTTCAGACAGGTTCAGGGTCATGGCACATATGGAATCGTAGAGTCTCTCAACTTCGTCTTCAGTCTTAACATCCAGTGCTCTGATACTCTTTACGTTTTTGTCCAGCTGCTCCTGCTCGTATCCAAGACTTGAGAAATCATCCACGCACTGGGCCATGCTTCTGATGGGGTAAACCATGTAGGTATTGGTAAACCAGATGTTGTTCACCAGCACCAGAACGAAAAATCCGGCAAAGATCAGCAGCGATCTCACAATGAAAGATTTCATGTAGTCCGCCATATAGGTTATGGAGATCTCTGCGACAGCATAACAGACAAGAACACCATTTTTATCCTTTATCGGGTAGGTTACAGCACGCATCCATCCGGTGGAGTCTTCATGCTCAAGGGGGCTTACATATTCCCCGGCCATAAAGGAGGACATATTCCGGATCAGCTGTTCGTCGTACTCAAAGGCAGCTCTGTCTCTCTCCCCTCCGGAGGAGGTGGAAGTGAGGTCATAAATAAACCGGCCCCTGTCCTTTCCAAAAGTAACCAGGCACAGGTTTTCAACCGAGTTATAATTATCCAGCACAACCTGAAGAAGCTCCTTGGTCTCCTTATACCCCGGAGCATCTTCTCCCTGGGCAATAAAGGTTCTGACCTGTTCAGCATCTAACAGTTCATCAACCAGCGTTAAGATATTGCGGGCATCAACTGTCATGCTCTCCCTCTCTCTGGTGAAGTACAGACTGATCCCGCTCCATCCGGTGACTAATACCAGCAAAAGAGATGTCACAATAATTGTGAGTGTGGAACGAAGTCTCATGGTATGACGAACACCATTGCCCCATTCGTTGAGTTCAGTGATCTCTTCATTGGTCAGTGGGCGCTGTCTCCAGTTGCCGATCTCGATCTCCCTGAGCATGCTGTCAGGCATAAACCTTATAAGCCCCCATGCTGCCAGTACAGCAATGCCCTTATCTATTAAATTGAGCAGAATGATATAGATGAAATATGCCAAGAACCGGGTAGTTCCCATGGCTGAAGCAAAGAGCACTGTTGTTTCAGAGTTTCTTGCTATCTGCGCTCCATCAAAAAGATTCCAGTTGATACAGGCGCTGACGCAGCCTGAAAAGAGAGCTAATATAATGACCAGCGGAAAGATCTTTGTGATCCTTTTAAAGGAATACTTTCTTACATACCACGCTGTGATAATGGCCACCACAGCGTTAACAAAGCCGAAATAAATGGCATCATGATTAAACACTGAACAGATGACATTGGTAACTACCGCAGCCAAAATCCCCGGGAAATAACCGGCTATAGCGGAAACCGCTATAGTGCCGATGGTATCAAAAAACAGATACATTCCCAGTCTGTTCATGGTAAATGCCAGCACAACATTGACTATTACGCCGATAAGCGCAATAATTACCCGCTGTCCATAACTATTCCTTGCTATGTTGGATAGTTTTTTTATAGTCATAATCCACCGCTTAAGTTAGTGACATTATTCCATGCATTATACGCACATGGTCCTTACAGTTTGTTGCTGGTTCCGCAATATGGGCAGATCACCACTTCATCCTTGATACCTGAAAGGGATGCTCCACATGAAGAACACTTGCAGGCTGCAGCCTCATTAGACTTGATTCCAAAGGCTTTTTTCAGATTGTTAACTGAGCCCGTCATTGAATCTGCCAGTTCCACCAGGTTTTCCAGGCCACTGAAATCGTCCAGGGGATTTTTCCTTTGAACCTTTTCACCTGTTACCACCTCAGTTATGCTGGCAACCCACTCCTCTACATCTGATGCCCACTCAAATCTGAAGCTTAAGGTCTCATACTGAAGGTAAACATCCAGAGTTCCGGATACATGGCTGTCAGGTCCAAGTGCAACCTGTGGTTTACCGCCTGATAAACAGATATCCTCCAGAGGGTATCTGGTTACTTCCTTGGTCTTTCCAAATAAGTCCTTATTTATAAATATGATTGCCAGATTTGTCAGGATCAGCTCGTTTCTTGTGATATCGATTACCGGTCCGTATCCAACCTTATTTGCCCGAAGAACAACCTGCTCCTCAGGCTTAAGAGCGAAAGCTTTCGAAATTTCTTTTGCCATATTTCCTCCCTGTAA
>JAEEGL015813240.1_pt1 | contig 12648 bp, 10 predicted proteins | sample 9134231 | NCBI WGS metagenome assembly JAEEGL01 (sample SAMN16246548, study PRJNA631951) | gut metagenome | biome: gut microbiome; feature: rumen; material: fiber-attached | host: Bos | place: Iran: Karaj | collected 2018-10
CAGATAAGAGGGCACTCCACGCTATTAAACTCGTATCGCAAAAAACTCCCAAACTCTACGCCTTCTTGCATGGAATCCGGGGATATTTTCCTGAAGTACACCTTGTCTCCAACTCTGACAAAATAACTACTATTCTCTACACCACCCTTTTCGAAGGCCTCTGCAAAGGCTGCAGCATCAAATCCGGAAGTCTGGCTATCTGTGGAAGCTTCCGCAGAAGCTCCTTCATCAGCCTTTTGCTCTGAAGAAGAATCTGCTTTATCAGTTTCCGTTTTGCCGGATTCCTCCTTAACAGTATTGTCCTGCACATCAGATGCCTCCTGCTGCTGAGCCGGTTCGTCTGTAGCTGAAGGAGCACCTGCACTGCCTCCGCATCCTGCCAGAAGCACAATGCTGATAACACCGATCAACGCCAGGATCATTCTTTTTTTCATAATCTTCTAAGTCCTCCATGTTTATTTTGGGGAATAACTTTTTATTCTTTTTTAATGGAAATTAAAGCAACTCATAATAATTATAGTGCCAAACAGACTATCAATCAACGAAAAACCGACAATAACACCATAAGAAAGCATGTTGCTCGCAACATGCTCGCGCCGAGCGCGGTTGCATTTATGCAACATATACCTTACGCGCGAGTGCGCATCCATAGCGGAGCGTTTTTTGTTTAATACGAGGAAATTCGGAGTAATTTCCTCGTATTAAACAAAAAAAGGGCAGCCAAGTTGGCCACCCTAATAGTTATGTAGTGATTATGATGCGCTCTGCCCCGACTCCGGAAGGTCCGCCAGAAGCGTATTTAATGGAACCGGTCTGTAGTCAAAACCCAAAACCTCCAAAGTTACTTCATCCACGAAGCAGTCATAGCTCATCCACTGCGTTGTAAAGCTGATCTCAAATAATCCGTTACCATGTGATACTAAAGTGTTTCTCATTTCCTGCTGCGTAGTCTTTACTTCGTGTGTTACAGGCTCCGCTGCTTCCTTAGTTTCTTCCTTAGTTTCTTCCTTAGCTGCTTCCATGTATATGGTGCCGCTTGCCGTCACGTCCACCACGTTGGCAACCGGTGCCACAGGATCAGATGTAACCGATACCTCCACATTTCCCACTTCCACCACTGGCGTCCTGGTCACAACTTTTTTATCAGCAGCCTTGGTAAAAGAGCTTGTGGAGAGAATGCCACATATTAAAACAAGACCAGCCACCAGCCATGCTGTAGGTTTCCTGAGATTAAATATCTGCTTTACCCTGGTTCCAACTCCAACCTCCCCAAAGGCCAGAGGATATGCCAGTACTGTTCTCCCCCTGGTGCTGCAGGAAAGAAGTGATGTGGCATAAGATTTCTTTTCCGAAAGAGACATGCTGCTGACTACTCTCTCATCACAGGCCAGCTCAATATCTCTGCAGAAAAGGATATATGACAGCCATACCAGCGGATTAAACCAATGAATGGCCAGGATCAGGAAGCCCAGCTGTTTCCTGATGTGATCATACCTCTCGATGTGAGCTCTCTCATGGGCTAAAACATTCTGGATCGTGGCCTCCTCAAGGCCTGATGGCATATAGATCGAGGGCTTTAAAAATCCAAAGATAAACGGTGTGTCTATGTCATCGCACACAAACACCCTGTCTCCGGAGATATATCTTATGGATGCTGCTGTCTTCCTCCTGATGGTTATATAACTAAATGCGGCATATGACAGAACAGCTAACACTCCGATCATCCAGATTATCGGGAGGATAATTGGAATTCTATGGGAGGATTCACGCTGTGGAAGATCGGCCAGGGTTATCTCCTGCTCTGCCGGATCTGCCGCCTTAGTCTCTCCATCAAAACACGCATTAACGATGTTGCCAAAATCAGGCATAAAGCCCACATGGGCTGTAACCTGAACCGGAACCAGGAGTCTTAAGGCTACTATTACCCAAAGCACTCCCATGAACCACTTAGGGGCCCTTCTAAGCGGAAACCGGATAAGTGCAACCGCAGCCATCAGTAAAAGAGCTGCTATACTCATTTCAAGTACTTTTAAGAAAATTGTCCCCATACATTTCCCCTTTTATATACTCCTATTTCACTCTTTCGCGTTGTCTATTATCCTGCGTATCTCATCGATCTCTTTTACCGAAAGCTTCTGATGGGATGTGAAAGCTGCCAAAAAAGCCGGAAGTGATCCTCCAAATGCCTCGTCCACAAACTCTTCACTCTTTTGTGTATAGAAGTCATCCTTGGATACTCTGGAAGTAACTACGCCGTCCACATTCTGAAACAGCCCCTTTTCGCAGAGCTTCTTAAGAACGGTGTAGGTAGTCGACTTCTTCCAGCCAAACCTTTCTGCACTTAATTTAACAAGTTCCCCGGAGCCAACCGGCTCTTTTTCCCAGATGAGTTCAGCGAATTTCATCTGAACTTCTCCAAATTCTACGGCCATAGATTTATCCCCTTTATTGGTCTATCAAATATAGACTTCATATTGTTAGTTTATACCCTATAGACCATTCTGTCAACAGTATATAAAAATAAGCAAAGAGAGGGGGACGGCCATTACAGCCGCCCCCTTTGGGATTATCCTTATGATTTAGATATTCTCTTCTTCCTCATCTTTCTTTTTGCCTTTGATGAGAACTGTCAGTGCAATTGCTGCAGAAGCAAGGATTACGAAAATCTTGGATGTAGCATTTGCTGTATCCTCTGTTCTTCCTCTTCTTGCTCCGAGAACTGCTGCACCATTGTTTGTATTTTCTCTGGTTGCTCCAAGAACTGCTGCAACGTCACCGGCTGCAAGCGGTACCGGTGTATCAGCAATAACAGTAGGAGTAGGTTCCGGCGTTGGTGTAGGTGCCGGTGTCGGATCAGGTGTTGGTGTAGGTGCTGGTGCTGGTGTTGGATCCGGCGTTGGTGTAGGTGCTGGTGTTGGCTCCGGTGTTGGTGTAGGCGTCGGAGTTGGTGTAGGAGTCGGTGTTGGTGTCGGCTCCGGTGTAGGTGTTGGAGTCGGTGTTGGCTCCGGTGTTGGTTCTGGCTTAGGCTCAGGTTTAGGTTCCGGCTTAGGCTCAGGTTTCGGCTCCGGCTTAGGCTCAGGCTCTGGTTCCGGCTTAGGTTCTGGCTCCGGCTCGGGTTCGGGCTCAGGGTCAGGCTCCTTCTCCCATACAGCATACAGTGTATTGGTATCCGGATTCAGATTGTCAGCGCCAACCTTATCTCCCACCTTGAAATCAGGAACTGTAGCCTTCGGCTTCTCATTTGCCCATCCAAGGAATTTGTATCCGGCTCTGGAGAATCCCTGCTGGCTGATGATTATCACATCATTGAGCTGGATATCAGTGTAGGTTGCAACACTCTTGTCAGTGTAAACATCAAGCTTTTTAGTCTTGTCTGATGCAAGAGTTGTTGTTGCAGGTGCATCATCACTTCCGTTGCCATTGTAGACGATCTTTGTAAGTTCAACCTTCTCCTCGGTATCATCAACATACTTAGCACGAAGCCTTATGGTGTAGAGATCTCCGCTATAGTCAAAAGCACCCTCTTCTTCATGTTTTCCGTTGTCAATGTCAACTAAGAAGGAATTACCTTCCTTGTATGTTGTAGGTGTCTCAACAAATGCTCCTGTCTCAAGATCCCATCTCATCTGTACCCAACAGTTAAACCGTTTGCCTTCAGGTGCTGATGCCGTGTTCTTAAGAGCTACTGAATTTCCCTGATCCTTGTACATCTTGGAATCTACTACTTTGGTCAGGTCATCATCCTTGCCAAGATTTACGTCATACTCGATTCTTACAGCCTTTGTCAGTTCTGATTTGGATCTCCACTGTGCAAAGAGATCAAGCCATCCCACAACAAAGTCGGGATCAGGAGTTGCATAATCTGTGGCCTTGTCTCCGTCCATTACAGTTTCATCACGGTACAGTTCTTCAAACTTATCATCATAATACCATCCCACAAGCTCCTGGCTCCTTGTTGTGGCCTTGGCTATAGCAGGTATCTTTTCTCCGTATTTTACAATGAACTCTGTAAGCTGAGTTCCTTCCCAGGTAACGGATTCCGGAATATTAGTATGAAGAACAACATTGTACTCCTTTACTCTCCACTTGGCGAATAATGAGATACCCTCTTTTGTCATAGGGGATGAAAAATCAAAGGGCATTGTGCACGCTTTATCAGTGTACCATCCACGGAATATGTAACCGCGCTTTTCGGGAATGTATCCCTCTGCGGAGGTACATGGATCAGAAACAGGTATACGGCTGCTCTCACCAAGAGAAATAGTTTCAGCATCCCTTATTTCATCACCTCTATCTTCAACTCCATCCCAGTACAGGATTTTATTGGAGCCTCTCTCATAGAAGAATGCTACGGTATTTGTACCTTCGCCGCTGGTTTTGCTGTACTTATGACTAAATCCGTCATATTCGTAGGCCGGCGCTTTCTGGTTACCGATCGTACCACTGGACTTTACTTTAAACTCTTCTACATAGTAGTAGGTATTTCCTTTATAGTCTCTTGAGTCACCAAGTCCTTTTACGTCAACATCGAAATAAATCTTGTAGGTAAATATTGTCGGTGATGGATCAAATCTGGCGATCAGATAATTGCCATTTGCACTCATCCAGTTTCCAAGGATCAGATAATCCAGTGAATCAATCTTACCCTTTACTGTGTTTGCGCCATTTCCATAAAGCTGCTTATTCTTTTTCAAGCCAGCGTCATTCATGAGAATCCAGCTGGTCTGAGTGTTAGGAGAAGCTTTGGGGAATTTTCTTCCATTCTCATCTAAGAAAGCACTGGCGGGAAGACTCTGTAAGTAGCCATCCAGTCTTTCAAACTCATTATAAAGAGGCATTTTATTATCTAACTTATCGCCATATTTTATGTCGACAGCGATGTAATAGTAGTCACCCTCCTTGGTTGAGCGCTCAGGGAAATAATTCACTATAGTTCTGTCCTTTATAACGAACTTTTCCTCACAGTTTTCAAATGTACCGTCTCCGCTATTACCCTCCGTGTATATGAGCATTATGCCATTATCGTTGCCGGCATTATCATAGCCCAGGTCTTTTGCGAAAATGAACCTGATGGTATATATAATCCTCTTGAAGTATACATTTACTACTGCTGTACCCTGAGTATTGATAACAACATCACTCTGATATGAATCTGGTTTAAAGCCTTCGATCTGAATCTTGTCATCTTCAACATTCTCAAATCTTGAATCCTCATTTTTAATCTCGGGATCCCATCCTATGATCGCATGGCTCTCACTTCCATCTTCAAACGCAAGTGTAAGATGTTTATCGCCTATTGTATCTCCCACATATCCCCATCTCGTATACGAATTGTAGAAAGATTTATTTCCTTCCACACTCTCCGTCCAGACAATAACCTTGTAGGGAGCAATCTTATTTGAATTCCACTTGGCATAAACTGTTGTTGGTCCGGTCAATGGAGCATCAAAATCAAAATCACCAACATAAGAGTTTGTATCTACTACTTTTACTTCCTCAGCAGCCTCCGGAGTTGTATACCAGCCAAGGAACTGATATCCAGGTCTCTCAGGATCATTCTGAGGCTTTACAGGATTTGCACCGGGCTTTACGAACTGAGGCTCTGTGTAGGTTGCTCCGGCACCATTGGCATCAAAGGTCAGCCAGTATCCGGTATAGATCACAGGCTCAAGAACAACGTTTCCGCTGATGGTTACCTGATCACCATTCTTGTAGAATCCGGAAGCATCTGTAGCAGCTGAAATTTTATCTGCTCCTTCAACAACTTCCCACTGATCCTTAAATTCTTCGTCAGAATTATATGGCTTGTATTCATGATTTATAGTAAATGAACTATCCTGGCTGTTAATAGTAAATGACTGGATAACTGCACCGCGCTCATCTCTGAAGGTTACAGAGTACTTTTCTTCATACTTTGATCTTACAGTGACATCCTCATCCTTTGTGATACCTTCAAGACTGATCTTTTCTCCAAAAGTAACCGGATTTCCAAAGGTACCATTCTCCCAAACAAACCATCCGATAAACATCTTGCCATTATGGAATGGAGCGTCTATTGCTTCAAGCATATCGCCATCTTTGATGATCTGGTTGTCTACGCTCTCGCCAGCTTCGTTGGTAAATATGTAAGGACCATACTCTCCGTTCTCATTGATATCTTCAAAGTGGTATGCACGTCTGTAGGTAACAACCTCTTCCTTTTCCACGAAAGCGATGCCGTATACTGAAAATGAATCGCTGGAAAACTCTGCCGAAGAACCGTCAATAGAAGCTCCTACTATTGAAGCATCACCGCTGTCATCAACGTGTACAACCTGGGCCTCCTCTGCACCTGCCAGTCCAGAAGTGCTCATTCTGACACTGATAGGCCTAAGAGGCTCGATCTCTTCTCCGTTATAGCTAAAAGTGATATCAACTGCCACTACACTTTGTACAGTCTTAACAACATCAGAATCACCGGAATTAGCTTCCTGCTCTACAGTGCCCTTGATAGCATCAAGGATTCCACCGTCATACACAGGAGTAACATTAACTGTTGTTCCTTCCGGGAATGCGCCCTCAGGTGCATCGATATTTACAGTTATGCCGTTGGCGCCCTTGCTGAAGGACATTTCCGGCATGCGTACTTCTTCTTTCTCAAAGACTGCCTTGAAGATGGTATCTTCTTCCAGATCAGCAGGTACAAAGGTCTCGTCCTCAGATACCATTATCTCACCCAGGAACCAGCCCACAAACTTATAGCCTTCGTTTGCTGTAGCCTTTGATCCGGTAAAAGAGATCTCTGTATCCTCTACCTGGAGATCAGGATCAGCATAATCCGCTGCCTCATCTTCAGTCTCTGAATCAGCTTCCTGCGCATCTTCATCTGTTTCTTCTATTAATACAGTTTCAATAAACTCTACAGTCTCTTCCTCAGGATCAACAGTTCCTCCCTCAGTTGCCTGATAAGAAACCGTGATAGACCTTTCAATCTTCTCTATCCTGGGAGCCTTTACTGTAGCTTTTTCCTCTGCTTTTTTTGCTTCCTCTAAAGCTTCGATAATGGCTTTCTTTCTGGCCAGAGTCTCCTCATCCAGAAGATCGTCATCGACCTCAAGAAGCTCTTCATCGGTAAGCTCTGAATAATCTATAATTTCTGTCTTTCCATCAACGGGAGAGTCGTCGGTGTCAGCTCCTTCAAGAACTGTTCCCTCAGGTGTTTTTCCTTCAACTGTCGTTCCCTCAGGTGTTGTAGCTTCAGCTGCTATTCCTTCAGGTACTGCTGCATCAGGTGTTGCTGCTTCAGCTGCTATTCCTTCAGGTACTGCTGCATCAGGTGTTGCTGCTTCAGGCACAGTATCTCCATCTGCCTCTGCGCTGGGATCAGCAGGTGCTGCTTCATCAGGATTTTCCTGTGGATCAGCTTCCGGGTCCTCATCGGGATTCTCTTCAGGATCTTCATCAGAATTCTCCTCAGGAATCTCCTCAGGCTCGGATTCCTCCACACCTGCATCATCCTGGATAGCATCAGATCCATCTTCAACAGAAAGCTCATCGCACTCCTCGGCAAAAACTCTGGCAGTTGCAAAATCACTTCTGAAGCTTGTGATCACCATCGCGAATGTGAGTATAAGTGCTAATACTCTGTTCCACCTCTTAAACATATCGTTCCCCCTCTCATAGGAAATCATGTTTAGTTTTACCTTCTATAATAATAAAAAATCCTCCATCATACGCGTAATCATAATGCTCTTATTTTTCGTCGCGAACCTAGCCAACATGTGATAAAAGGTGTTCAACGCCAGCATTCATGCGGTTTTCAAGTCGTCACTTTATATATTAAATTTCAATAAACAATTAGTTAAGTAACTATAAACGACGAAGTTTTATACTGATAAAAAATTTAATTATCATAATGGCACTGTCTGGGATATAATAATTATGTAATTATTATTCACTTAATTTATTAGGAGGGTTAATATGGCTGTCGTAGAACAGTTGATCAGAGCAGAAGGCGATGGAACTATCAGCTTTGGCAACTACAAGCTCAGTGAAAAGAAGAAACTGGAGAATTTTGAGCACAACGGTAATTTCCTCAAAGTTAAGACCTACAAGGATATCACCAAGCTTGAAAAGGACGAGAATTTTGTTTACGAATCTGTTCCCGGAACTACCGTGACTGGTTTTAAAGAAACTGATAATGGAGTGGAATTTAAAGTAGAAGGAGATAATGATGCCCAGATTACTCTTGGGCTTCTTGAAAACGTTGAATATAACGTATTTGTGAACAACACCAGCATCGGTAAGATGACCACGAATCTGGGAGGTAAGCTGAACCTCAGCGTTGAGCTCACACCGGATGTTCCCACCTTGGTAAGAGTTGAGAAATAAGAATACCTTAAGTTTAGTAAAGGCTTTGTTGAACAATCAACAAAGCCTTTTATTGTATATATATTCTGTTTAGTCAGTCATACCACTCATCTGACCCCTTGAATTTGTCAGCAATATAGTTCCAATAATCCTGTGCGTGATCAGATTTGTTTCCCCTGAACATAAGCCCGTTATAGCCATCCAGCTTAACTGCCTCATGTCCGTAATAATCGTCTTTTTCCATCACATCAGATACGGAACCGTCAGGATAAAGTAACGTTATTTTTTCGTTGTTGCTGTCGTATGTAACCGTTGCCTTTAATCCCCTCATTACGCCAATACTCTCATCAGCGATGACAACATATGCGGAAAGAGGGTCAATGGCCTGAATATAGATGCTGTCTCGTCCATCCTCGTATGCGTTTACCCAGTACCCCTCAAACCATGACCAGTCGTGGAAAGAGATTCCTACTGTCTTTCCGCTGTCGGTAGACGTATTACCCGTAGAGGTGTTATCTGTAGAGGTACTACCTGTGGATGTTGTTCCCACATAAGAATTAACCCTTCTTGTCATGAAAACATTGCCTATGAACTTTTCGTTATCTGTGTAGACAACACCCAGCGCATACTGCCTGTCTTCTATCTGATAGAAGTTTACAAAAAGAAATTCATCAATAAACTCACCGTTTGCAAACATGAAACGATTAATTATGTCACTGTCAGGATCTGCCGCATAGAGAATACCATTATCCATAGAGCCATCGTAAATCTCACTGGCAAGCCCTGAGCTGTCCAGAACTGTAGCCTCATTAGTCTTTCTGGTAACCAAAGTCTGCTTGTACCAGGTTGTTGCAAGCGCAACCCCGCCAGCCCCAAGATCGTTAATATTCATGTTGAACACATTGTAGAAACAAAAAGCCTCAGTTGGCTCACCTACCATAAATACCTTCCAGGGACCCTTTACCTCATCTTGCGTTGTAAGGGACTTGGCACCGGCAGGAACCGCAAAAATATCCTGTACATCATAAACCCAGGTGAAATCTTCGCCCTGCGGTTTCTGTGCTCCATCACCCTGATATGATGCAGGAATAGTATCCTTCTTAATGAGCTCACTCTCCGGAATCTCTGGTGGTCTCTCTTGAACAGTTGCAAATGCAGTCAAAGGCATGGTACATACAGCCAGAACTGCTGCCATTATCACAACGCCTGCTGCCTGTGAAAATCTTCTGTCAACTCTTTTAAAACCTGTCATATCATCCACCTCCATTATGGTCTTGCCAGCATCTGGTCACCGTTGTCGCTCTGTGCCTTTATTCCAATGAAGGGATATGCGTATGCATAATCAGGATTAGCCTACACATAGCTCTTTTTCTCCTTCCCTAAAACTCCAGGAAATCAAAAATAGTACTTCCTGAAAGCAGACACATAACCACAATAACAATAACTATACCTATTCCGATATTCATAAGTGACTTTCCAAGAATTCTAAACAGGAATCCAAATACAATGCACATAACAACTAATGACATCAATTCCATATCCGCACCTCCTTATCTGAAATCTTCGACTCTTGCGCTGGAACATCTGGAACTCATATAATCCCAGACGAAATTAAACTGCTCGGGGTTTGCATAGATCTGATGGAAGGTCCAGAATCCCATGACGCCCACCATATCATGCTCCGGGATTGAACGTATCCTCTTTACATTTTTATATCTGGTAATGTAGAGATTGCCATCCCTGTATCCTGTCACACCATAGGGGGATGTGCGGACTACCTGATTTTCATCCATGGCAAAGGTCATTACATATTTATTCTTCTTAATGGCGCTCCATATAAACCAACCTATAACACCTGCCACAGTGAATATCCCGCTATATACCATAAATATGTCCAGGGCCCATTTTGCTCCGCCGCCAAAAAGTGCAAGGAAAGACAATGTAATAACCCCGGCAACTATCATTTCTAACAGAATATAAAGTGTCATGGGGTGCTTTCTGATATCCTGCTCATAAGTCCAGCAGATGCGCCCCTCGCTATCCAGCTCCATTCCGGGCGGAAGATTATTTTTATCAAAAGAACTATCCTGTGTCGTCATCTCTTTTCCCTCCTCAGATTTTGCGATCAACCTTAGAAAACTGCCTTACGCTTATAAAAGCTGCAATGCTCAGTATCAGAATGAATGCCACAAAAGCAATGAGCCTGCCCTCTGCCTCCGGATCCGATGTCAGCATTGAGTATACACAATGAAGTACTACCGGAAAGATTATTGCCAGCATCCCCATTATCACGGTTCCTCTTTCATCCTTTTGTTTTTCCCTGACCTTGGCCTGGCCATAGAAGAAGCCCATATATATGCCAAAAATGCAGTGAATAGGGATAACGGCAGCTGTCAGTGCAGCCCTGCCAGCATTTCCGCCCAACATAAGGATTGCCTGGGCAACTTCAAATCCTATCGCAACGGTCGCTCCATATACTACGCCGTCAAAGCGGTAGTTAAAGGCGCTGTGCTTCCAGGTTGCCAGATAAAGAGCTGCATATTTGCAGAACTCTTCAGCCAAGGCGATGAAGGCAATCACTACAGCTCCGGAGAAAAAGCGCATTGCAAGGATACTAAGGCCCATGGCAGGAATTGAAACGATAATTCCCAGAATAAAGAGCAGATACAAAAGACCTGCCGGCTCCGGCTCGATCCGGTCGCTCCTGTATATGTATGCAAGAGTCAGTATTGCGGGTATCGCAGTTGCTGCCATGGCCGCAGACATAACAGTCTCACGCCCCATGAACACACCTGCACATATGATCGATGCCACAGCCACAACAACGATTACAACCACCGGGAGATACCTGACATATACTCCGGCTTTCTCTTTGTTTTCTGATCCCATATCTTTTTTCCCTCCTTTAGCTTGAAGCCTGAGATTTTTACTCCTATGGTCAGCTCATTCGATAAGAACAAAAGTCGTTCTGCGGAAAGCACTGAATATCCGGACCACTGCAGAATACATGCGTGTAATTGTGAGTTTCGTCTGTATTTATAATTGTACTATATTGCGTCTTGTAGCTTCATAAAAAAATGATAAAACCAAGTTTATCGTTATTTTACAAAAGCGCAGGATTCCTAATGCCATATTGAATTGATTTCTGACCAGTTTCGTCCATTTCAAAGAGAATCTGTTTGAAAGCCTGATGAAACCTCTGCTCCACAGAACTCACAAAATCTGCTCTATACTCTTTTGGAACGGTTAGCATATGCCCTGGTAAGAGATAGCTCTTTTTTCATGGCAAGAGCGCCCATTCGTCTGCAGATCCCTATTCTGTCCAGATCTCTTCCTATAAAAACACATTGATTCTCGGACGAGACCGCACCGGAGATGGAATAAAGTCCATCCGCCAGATCAAAGCGCAGCATCTCTCCTCCAACAGGAACTGTGCCCTTGGCCCTGGCAATGTGGCCATACTCTCCTCTAAGGCAATCCTCCAGCAGTGAAATAAGCTCCATAGGATTTTGAAGAACTGCATTGTTCAGGGTTACCTGAGAGAAGTCGTCTGCGTCAGCTTCTATGGCCCCAACTTCTATGTCACCTGCAGGAAGCGCCATCACTGTCCGCCACCACTCATCACTCTGCCCGGAATAATGCTCTTTTATGATCTCTGCATCCGGGTTTATGGCTCTTATGGCCTCTTTAGTAGCATTGAGTATCTGCGGATCTTCATTCTCACATTTTGAAAATACAACTGTTTTGGCAGTGGCTATCTGATCTCTGTAGAGATCTTCCCACTCTCTCATGTTCTGCCTGTAGCTTACTGGCGCCACAATAACTACCGGCTTAAGGAGCGTAACATCGCCATGTAGCAGAGGCTGCAGATTATTGATGATATTACTGAGTCTGCCAACACCTGTTGGCTCAATGATCAGAAATTCCGGAGAAAGGCTTGAATACACAGTAAACACTGAGTTTACAAAGCTGTCCTTCATGGTACAGCAAACGCAGCCCTCCATAAATTCCAATACTTCAAGCTTCTTCTGCCCTGAATCGGCAGCCTGTAGCTCTTTTGCATCTATGCTGTTATCACCGTATTCATTCTCAAGGATCACCGGATTGGTACCTGTACGGTGAATGAGTTCTTTAATAAATGTGGTCTTTCCGGCGCCTAAAAAGCCGGACACGATCAGAATGTTCATATTACCTCAATAATAGGAGCGGCCATAAAAGCCGCTCCTGGAGTTTTAATTCATTATGGGTTGTTGTCAAGAATAACAACAGGTTTGATCAGATCAGCAGGCTTGTCCTTCA
>JAEEGL016121017.1_pt1 | contig 12648 bp, 10 predicted proteins | sample 9134231 | NCBI WGS metagenome assembly JAEEGL01 (sample SAMN16246548, study PRJNA631951) | gut metagenome | biome: gut microbiome; feature: rumen; material: fiber-attached | host: Bos | place: Iran: Karaj | collected 2018-10
GACGAAGTTGCGGTCAAGAACCCCTTCGGCGCCGATCTGAGCGATACCGACGGCATCCGCTTCTGGCTCAATAACCCCGCGGAACTCGTTCCGTCCGCGATGCAGATCATAGTCGGCACCGCAGGCGAAGCGGAGTTTATCGTCGAGGACTACGCTATCACGCGTCCGATGGATGCCGGCAAGGGTGGTTATGTTTACGCTTCCTGGAGCAGCTTCTACGAACTCAGCGAAACAGGCGCCGAGATTTTCGACTACCTCGATCGGCTCGACTATATCGGCATTATGTTCGAGGATCTGCGTCAGGTATTCTATTACGTTTCCGATCTGCACGCTTACAACTGGAGTCTGCAGAACGCCGATACGAGCGAGCTCATCAAGGTTTACAACGATACTCTTGCTTACGTCGCTACGCTCAACGAAGCCGACTACACCCCTCGCTCCTGGGAAAAGCTTCAGATTGCGCTCAATGAAGCAGAATCGTTATTCGAACGCTACGGCGTAACGCAGGACGAAGTCGACGCAGCGGTCTACGAGATCAGTTACAGAGTCAACAAACTCTTCCTGCTCGGACCCGGCGCTACGCTCGACGAGCTCAACTACCTCTATTCCCTGATAAGCTGCGCAAAGAACTACTGGCGCGGAAACTACGTCGCGACAACTTACAACAATCTGAAGGTAGCTTTCGAAACCGCCGAAGAAGCGATCGAAGACAACATCACCTCCGAAGACTGCCGCCGCATCTGCACAGACCTGGAAAACTCCATTGCCGGTCTTGTTCCCATCACTCACACCGGAACGATCGAAAAAGGATTCTTCAGCTTTGAAAGCTACAATGTCAGAAAAGACCTTAATGGAGCCACCGGCGCCATCGGCGACCGCACAAATGACGTAGATTACTCACTCGTCAAGCCCTCCGACGTCAGCATGATACCCGAGGGATACAGCCAGGCGCTTATGATGAAATCGCGCGTCGATATGTCCTCCGGTGAAGACGATGAACACGGTGTGCTTCAGTTCAAGTCGATGTATCGCACTAACAACAACACGGGCAGTCCGGTATTCATCACTCCCTCCAACGGTGATCCGCTCGTCAACGACCTGACCGGTTCCGACGGCTTCCTCGTCTGGGTCGGCGTCAACGACGTCAATCTCGTCTCCGAAGGCACATTCCGCGTCGGTATGTCAAACTGTGATATAAAACCGATATTCGAAATGCACGCTATAGATATCCCGCTCCCGCCCACCGGCAGCGGCTGGATCTATATCCCGTGGAACTACTTCGATCACTATGACGAATGGACTCACGGCGAACCGCTGCGTCTCAACGACATACGCTTCTACATCTTCCGCTTCGACGGCAAGATCAAAGAGGGACTCGAGGTCTATATCACCGGACTTCAGGCGTATACCGGCACCGCGCATACGACCAACGTTCAGCCCGCCTTCTCCAACCTTACCGACGGACAGACGATAGACGTTTCCGCCGAAGCGTTCAAGCCCGAATGGAACATGGGCAACGCGTTGCTCGACGGCAGGTATTTCACCTACGGCGACAGCATATCGGAAAACGGCGAGCACACCATCAAGCTGATCAACGGCGACAAGACCACCGAGGTCAACTTCACCATCACCGGCGGCGAAACGGTTTATGAAAGGCCGATCGTTTACGGCGTTGCCAACGGCGGAGAATATGAAGAAGCCGTCACGCTGACATGGAACGTCGGTGAAGCCACGCTGAACGGCGAAGCCATTGAGCAGAACACCGTCGTCAGCGAGCCCGGCGAATACGCCGTTCACGTTGTCAACGGCGATAAAGAAACGACTGTTACCTTCACGATCAAGGGCGAGACTCCTCCTCCCGTAAAGAAGGGCGACCCGACCGGCAACGGCAAGATCGAAGTCGATGACGCGCTCGCCGCGCTCCGCGTTGCGGCGAAGCTCGCGGAGCCCACGCCCGAGCTCCTCGCGACCTGCGACATTGACGGCAACGGCAAGATCGAGGTCGACGACGCGCTTGCGATCCTCCGCGTCGCAGCGAAGCTGGCGGACGAAAGTTCGCTCGGTTAAGATTTTCCGCTAAAAATCACAGCATTGCAAAAGCCGCGCTTCCGGTTGGAAGCGCGGCTTTATTGTCAATCGGTTTATTCGCTTTTTTCTGAGCTATTGTTTACCTTGTCTTCAGTCTTCGCGGTATCCGTCGGGGTTATTCTTCTGCCAATTCCATGCATCGCGGCACATATCGACGAGATCCTTTTCCGCGTGCCAACCGAGTTCCTTTTCGGCGAGCGCGGGATCGGCGTAGCACTCCGCGATGTCGCCCGGGCGGCGTTCGACTATGTCGTAGGGTATCTCAAGGCCGTTCGCCTTCTCGAACGCCTTGACGGCGTCAAGGACACTGTATCCCCTGCCGGTGCCGAGGTTATAAGTATAGATGCCGGCCTCTGAAAGCTTTTTCAGCGCCGCGATGTGTCCTTTGGCAAGGTCGACGACGTGAATGTAATCGCGCACTCCGGTGCCGTCCGGGGTCGGATAGTCGTTTCCGAAGACACGAAGGCGCTTCAGCTTGCCCGCCGCGACCTGAGAGATATACGGCATAAGGTTGTTCGGAATACCGGCCGGGTCTTCGCCGATCATGCCGCTTTCGTGCGCGCCGACCGGGTTGAAGTAGCGCAGGAGCACTATGCTCCAGCTGCCGTCAGATCGGTAAAGGTCGCGAAGGATGTCTTCTATCATCAGCTTCGTTCTTCCGTAGGGGTTGGTAACGGAAAGCGGAAACCCCTCGGTTATCGGCACCGAAGCCGGATCGCCGTAGACGGTCGCGGATGACGAAAAGACAAGGCGTTTTGCGTCGTATTTGCGCATCATTTCAAGCAGATTTATCGTGCCGACTATGTTGTTGTGATAGTATTCGAGCGGCTTGGCGACGGATTCGCCTACCGCCTTCAGACCCGCGAAGTGGATAACGCCGTCCGGACGCTCGGCGGCAAATACCGTTTCCAGCGCATCGCGGTCGAGAAGGTCGACGCAGTAAAACGAGAAATCCTTTCCGGTTATCTCTTTGACACGTTCCAGCGCCGCGGCCTTTGAATTCACGAGATTGTCGACTACCACGACGCCGTAACCGGCGTTCAGGAGTTCAACGCAGGTGTGGCTGCCGATATAACCGGCGCCGCCGGTGATGAGAAGCTTCATATTCTTGCATCCTTTCGATGATTATTATTTGCCGAACTTATCGAGGTATTTCTCCTGCCTCGCCAGGACGAAAAGGTACTGCTGAGCAACGCCGGCGTAACCGCCGAAATGCCCGCGCAGGTCAATCGCACCGTCGTAAAGCACACGAACGACGCGCTTCATCCATACGTCCATCGGGAACGAGTCGAGCCGCCCGAGCCCGTAAAGCATCACACAGGCCGCCACCTTATTGCCGACGCCGGTGATGCCCTTCAGCGTGAGCATACACGTTTCCTCGTCCGCGGCCGCAGCGGCATCGAGGTCTATCTCGCCCGAAGCTACTTTTCGCGCAGCTTCGATTATGTAACGCGCCCGGTAGCCGCAGCGCAGCGGCGCGAGGTCGTCTTCCGCAAGCGAAGCGAGCCGTTCTGCAGTCGGGAACGAGCTGACGCCGTCGCCGAGAGGTTCGCCGAAGCATCCGCACAGCGTTTCGACTATATTCTTGATTCGCGGAACGTTGTTGTTCTGCGAAATGATAAATGAGATGAGCGCCTCGAACGGCTCCTGCTTAAGTATGCGCAGTCCGCTGCAGGTCTTCATCGCCTCCGCTACGTAGGAATCGGCGGATATCACCCTCTCAATCTCCGCGTAGTCACGGTCAAGGTCGAAATACGACGCGACGGCGGCGGCAAGCGCCTCCGGATCGCAGTCTGCCGAGAAAAGCAGACCGTCTTCGCGTTCGGTGACGGTTATAAGCTTGTTGCCGACTGCGGCACGGAAGCCGTCTCCGCATGGACGCCATCGGAATGCCTGCCCGCAGTCAAGCGTCAGCGGCAGGTTGATCCCCGCGGAATCGCAGGATATACCGTCTTTTTCTCTTCGGAACTCCATCTACAATACTCCGGCCTCTTTTTTTATTATTCTACCACAAATCTCTCTTCTGTTCACTCCATCATATAAAAATTTTTGTGTTTGCACTTGATATCACCGAATTCATTTGTTATAATTAATGTGTATAATTAGGAATGAAATCGGAGACGAGTATGTTCAAGAAAGCGATAATCCTAATACTGACGCTTGGGCTGTTTTTCGCAGCAGCCGGCTGTTCGCTTTATGAAGGTGAGATAAGCGACCTGTTCCAACCTCCTCGTTTAGGCGAGGAGCAGCAGGCGCTGCTTGACGCGCTCAAATCCGCGACCGGCGGCGAATACACACTCAAGCATCCGCACACCGGCAAGAACCGTTCCTCCTTCATCTTCGCTGATATGGACGGCGACGGCAAGGAAGAGGCGGCAGTTTTCTGCCTGCTCAGCGGAATGACGACAGTACAGCTTCACTTTTTCGACAGCGTGGATGAGAAATGGACTCACGTCACCGAAATCAACGCTGACTGTTCTGAGATTTACTGCTGTGAGCTCGCCGACCTCGACGGTAACGGCGCTTTCGAACTCGCCGTCGGCTGGGATATCTCGCTGAGCGAATCCACGCGCTCCGCCGAGACCTCCGCGAAGGGTTTAAGCATATACGGTTTCACGGATGAGGGATATAAGCAGTTATACTCCACTCCATACTCCTATATGCTTAAAATAAACCTCAACTCAGACGCCGCAGATGAGATCGCGGTCATTTCCACCAGCAGCGATCCGGACGTCGAGGGTGAAACGCCGACGACGTCCTTCACCGTAATAGAAAGCCAAAACGGTATCATCTCCGCAGACAAGTCGGTGGAGCTTTATAACGGCGTATCCTCTTACGTCAGTCTTATTAGCGGCAAGATAGGCGAAGGAATCCCGGCAGTCTTCCTTGACGCGCGACTGAACAGCGGCGAATACGTAACTCAGGTCATACAATACGGTACGCAATTAGACGTTCCCCTGTCGTTGCTCTTCCCCACTTTGAGCGACAACCCAACGCTTCGCGCAAGCGCTGTCCACTGTATGGATATAGATCAGGATACGATCATCGAATTCCCTGTATGCTCGCCGCTCCCGGACTATGACGCCGATTCACCCACGGTCCGCTACAGGACCGACTGGTGCACGTTTGAAAACGGACTTTTCACGACCGATATCAGCTCAATAGTCAGTCTTTCCTACGGTTTCTATATCAAAGTTCTCGAAGAGGACCGCAACACTCTGACCGTGGAAGTCAACCCCGAGGAAGCCCTCCATATAGTCCGAAAAGCCAACGGCAATCTTACCGGCGACCCGGTTTTCTACATAAAACGCTTTGCGGAGGATGACGGCGCAAACGCCGCCGCCGAGGGATACACAATTCTTTTCAGGAGCGGCGGATACATGATCACCGCTAAAACCGCCGCAGATGCGTTCAACGGACGCGAACTGACGATGGACGAAATCTCCAGGATCGTTTTCCCTCTTTCCGCAAACTGACAAAAACATTAACCTTCAAACAGGAGGCAGCTATGAAGAACATACTCGTTCTCGAAGATGAAGCCACGATACGCGACTTTATCGTCATCAACCTGAAACGCGCGGGCTACGATATCGTCGAGGCCTCGACCGGAGAAGAAGCGCTCAGCATTATTGACAGCAAGCCATCCGGCTTTGCGCTTTACCTTCTCGACATCAACCTCCCGGGTATTGACGGTTTCGCCGTATGCCGCAGTATCAGAGAGCGCACCGTGGATTCGGGCATTATCATGCTCTCCGCGCGTTCGCAGGAGATCGACCGCGTCAGCGGACTTATGCTCGGCGCGGACGATTATATAACCAAGCCATTCTCCCCATCCGAGCTCGTCGCACGCGTCGACGCGCTTTACCGCAGAGTCAGCGGCAAGTTCGAGCGCTCGGAGCGCGCCGGAGAAGACTTCAAGTGCGGGCGTTTCAGACTAATAGGACTGACCCGTACGCTCGTTAAGGATAAAGAACGCGTCGAACTGACGCAGGTCGAGTATCTGATGCTCAAGCTCTTCTTCGAGAATCCCGACGTTGCGATCAGCCGAGAAACCATATCCGATACCGTTTGGGGCGACGGATATCACAGTGACCTGAAGGTCGTTGACGTAAATATACGCAGACTTCGCATGAAGGTGGAGGACGATCCCTCCGACCCGAGAACGATAATCAAAGTGTGGGGGTATGGCTACAAGTGGGTTTCAAAATCCTGAAATCCGGTATAACCCGCAGATGGGTTATCAATATCTTCACCATCGTGTTCGTTACGATATGCGTGCTTATCGTCGCGGGCTCTCTTGCCGTGCGCGGATACTACATTTCGTCCGCTAAACAGGCGCTCATGAACAAGGCGGTAAGCGATGGGGCGTATTTCGAAAACCTTTATACAAAGGAGACAGACCTTATTGAAAGCGTCAGGTCTTACGTCGAAGACTTCTCACAAAAAGATAAGATCGAGCTGATGGTTGCCAACTCCGTCGGACACGTAACGCTGACGTCAAGCGGGTTCTCATCCGATACCGACTATCCGGAGGACGTTATGGCCGCCATCGCATCCGACACCGGCGATTTCGTCGGACAAAACTACTATGGCGAAAACGTGATTGCCGTTTCCCGCTCGGTAAAGGTCGGTGAAAACGTCGCCTGCGTACTGAGGTACGTTATTTCCATGCGCAGCATCCAGGGGCGCGTGCTCTCGGTCATACTGCTGCTTTCCGGCTTCGGTATACTGTTGCTGCTCGCCTGCTACTTCTCCGGAAGATACTTCGTCAAGTCTATAATAAAGCCGCTGTCCATGATAACCGACACTACGAAAAAGATCGCGCAGAACGACTTCTCCGTCCGCATAGACGACAAATACCCCGATGAGATCGGCGATCTTGCGCACGAAATCAATAATATGGCCGCCGCGCTCGGCGCCTCCGAAGCGATGAAAAACGACTTTACGTCCTCGATCTCGCATGAACTTCTCACGCCGCTGACCGCGATACGCGGATGGAGCGAAACGCTTTCCGACCCGAATATGCGCAGCGACGAGATGGTCGAAAAGGGCATGAAGGTCATTTCGGCGGAAAGCACGCGTCTTTCCGCGATGGTCTCCGAACTGCTCGACTTCTCCCGCCTTCAGAACGGCAACATGACGCTGAATATGACAAAACTCGATATCATTGCCGAGCTTGAGGAAACCGTCCTTATGTTCGAGGAAAGAGCTAAGAAGAATAACATTTCGCTGCTTCTGACCGCGCCGGACACCTGTTCTCCCGTCTTCGGCGACGCCGCGAGAATCAAGCAGGTCTTCGTCAACATCATCGACAACGCGATCAAGTATTCGCACCCCGAGGGCGGCAAGGTCGAGATAAACCTCTTTGAAAAGAAAGACCGCGTTTGCATAATATTTGCCGATGACGGCATCGGCATCTCCCCCGAGGATCTGCCGAAGATAAAGCAAAAGTTCTTCAAAGGCGCAAGCTCGCGCCCCGGCAGCGGGATAGGTCTGGCAATAGTGACCGACATCGTGAATCTGCACGGCGGCGAATTTGAGATCGACAGCGTACACGAAAAAGGCACTACCGTAGTGATAACATTCCCGATAATGCAGACCGCGCTGCAGGAGGGCAAATAACAGCATTTTCAGAACGGAGAAACGATAAATATGGCAAAGAAAAACAAAGTGTGCTATGCGAACGTGGGAGGTCAGGCGCTCATCGAGGGCGTCATGATGCGTTCGCCCGAAAAAACCGTTATGGCGGTCCGTCAGTCCGACGGTCACGTCGTTATAGAGGACGTGCCGCTGAAAAAGCGCGGTAAGGTATTCAAGTTCTTCTCGAAGGTGCCGTTCATCAGAGGCATCCTCGGCTTCCCCACCTCCATCGCGCTCGGATACAAGTCGCTGATGCGCTCCGCGGAGCTGAGCGGACTTGAGGATATCGAGGAGAGCGAAGAGCCGGGCAGGTTTGAAAAGTGGCTCAACAAGATCTCCGGCGGAAATATCATGAAGCTAATAAGCGGCATCAGCATCTTCCTGAGCATTATTATATGCATAGCGGTCTTTATCCTGCTGCCCGGATTCCTCGCCAAACAGCTCGGCCTGCTTTTCTTCGGTAGCGAAGACTACCCGCATTTCGACACCTACGTCACCATAATCCACGCGGTGCTGAAGATAATCATTTTCATCGGATATCTCGCGCTCTGCGCGGTAATGAAGGACGTGCGCCGCACGCTTATGTATCACGGCGCGGAACACAAGAGCATCCACTGCCTCGAATCGGGGCAGGAGCTGACCGTTGAGAACGTCAGGAAATGCTCCCGCTTCCACCCCCGCTGCTCAACTTCGTTCCTGTTCGTTATGCTGGTTTTCAGCATCGCGTTCTTCGTGATGATGCAGCTGGTCTTCCCGCACATAGTCAACTGGGACAACCTCCTGCTGCGCTATCTTATAAACATCGCCTGCGTGCCGCTTATCATGGGCGTCGGCTTTGAGATAATCAAGTTCCTCGGCAAATACAACAACTGGCTGACGAAGATCCTCGCCGCGCCCGGACTTTCGATGCAGTTCTTCACGACGAAGAATCCCGACGACGCGCAGATCGAGGTCGCTATCGCCTCCCTGTGCGCCGCGCTCGGCAGAGAGGTGCCGAACTTTGACCGCTGCGAAGCAAAGAGCGAAGAAGCTGAAGAAGGCACCGAAGACAAGGTTGCCGAAGCGGTCAAAAACGCCGGAACCGCCGACGCCGCAGGCGCGGCGGAAACCGCGGAATCGGCCGCGGAGCTCGCGAATGAGGCGGCCGCTGAAGCGGCCGCCGCGGAGGAACGCGAAGATGCCTGACGTCAGGACGGCGTTCGAACGCGTCTGCGCGCTGCTGGACTCCCCTTTAGTCGAGGCGCCGCAGTTTGAGGCAAAACTGATACTCTGCCGCTTCACCGGCGGAGAGCCGTCGGAACTGCCGCTGAAATACGCGGAAACGCTCTCCGCCCCCGACTTCGCGGAAGCGTGCGCGATCGCGCAAAAACGCGCGGCCGGCGAGCCGCTGCAATACCTTCTCGGGCAGTGGGAGTTTATGTCGCTGCCCTTTTTCGTCGGTCGCGGCGTCTTCATCCCCTCGCCCGACACCGAGCACCTCGCGCAGACCGGTATCGACTTCGCGAGAAGCGCCGGAAAGCGCGTCCGTCTGCTCGATCTTTGCGCCGGAAGCGGCTGCGTGGGTATTTCCGTCGCGCACTATTGCAAAAACGTATACGCCGACCTCGTGGAGCTCTACCCCGCCGCGTTCGACTACCTCGAACGCAATATCGATCTTTCCGGAAACGAACGCTGCAACGCGGTTTTCGCAAACGCTCTCACCTTCACGAGCGAGGAGAAATACGATATCATCCTGTCGAATCCGCCCTACATCACCGCCGAAGAATACGCCGGGCTGCCGCCGGACGTCACGGCGCAGCCGGAAACCGCGCTCACAGACGGCGGCGACGGACTGAAATACTACCGCGTCATCACAAAAAACGCCGTCGCACTGCTCCGCGAAGGCGGCATGCTCGCCTTCGAGATCGGTTTCAAGCAATACGAACCGGTCGGCGCGATGCTCGCCGACGCCGGCTTCAGACACGTACACTGCCGCCGCGACTACGCCGGCCTGCGCCGCGTAGTATCCGGAATACTGTGAAAGAAAGGACTACTGCCATGAGAGATTACGCCGTCGAACTTGAAAAACGCGCCGCCTACGTCAAAGAGGTCATGGAATCCGCGCACGCAAAAGGCATCGTCTTCGGCAACAGCGGCGGAAAGGACTGCGCGCTCGTCGGGATCATCTGCCGCCGCGCAACCGAAAACGTTACCGGCGTTATGATCCCCTGCGGCATCGCAAGACATTACGGAAAGGACGCCGACGACGCCCGTGAGGTCGCCGACAAATTCGGGATCCGCACAGTTTCCGTCGACATAACCGAAGCGAGAAACGCGCTCGTTGACGGTATACAATCCGTAACGGAAATGAATTCCGGCGCGTTGACAAATATCGCGCCGCGTCTGCGCATGACTACGCTTTACGCCATCGGCGCGGCGACCGGATGCCTCGTCGCGGGGACCGGAAACCGAAGCGAACGCACCATGGGCTACTTCACCAAATGGGGCGACGGCGCGTACGATCTCAACCCGATATACGACCTGACCGTTACCGAGGTCTACGAATTCCTCCGCTTCCTCGACGCGCCCGCCGCGATAATAGAAAAAGCCCCGTCCGCCGCCCTTTTCGACGGGCAGACGGACGAGGCCGAAATGGGTATCACCTACGCCGAGATCGACGAATATCTCCTGCGTGGTACGGGTACTCCCGAAAACGTCGCCCGCATCGAATCCGCGATGCGCGCGAACGAGCATAAGATAAAGCCCGTCAACGTTTATAACCCCGACGGAGTCAGATGAACCGCGCCGTCAGCGGCGCAGACGGAAGCTGTCGCACTCGGTATCGTAGCATTTCGTCGCCTTTCTGCCGGTAATGCTGACGGTCACGGCCTCGCAATCTCCGCGGTTGTTGTACGCGCAGTTCACGGCGTCGCATCCGATATCCGTCGCCGGCTCGGCGTCGAACGCGTTGATCGAGTTTTTGGCGAACATCTTCCTTTCGCCGAAGGACATACAGCAGGTCTCGCCGCAGTTCGTCGCGTTTTTGCCCGCCACGTCCACCTTCGGCAGACAGCATTGCAGATTTTCGTTATTAACGCAGGTCCTTACGCCGCATCTTAAATTCGTCATTTTTATTCCTCCCGATTATTGTTATGCTTTTATTCTTTGCCGCTTTCGGCGCGTTATTCAGTCTTTTTGTTACGGAGTGATATTTTTGAAAGACACGCTTTGGCTCGACGACTCGAAAAACGCGCTGGTCATTATCGACCAGACGCTGCTTCCGAACGAGGAGTATTTCGCGGAGCTGACGACCACGGACGAGATCGCCGACGCGATAAAACGCCTGCGCGTCCGCGGAGCGCCCGCGATAGGAGTCGCCGCCGCCTGCGGCGCCTACCTCGCCGCGAAAAAGGCACTGCGCTGCGGAGCGGACTTCTATCCCGCCGTGCGCGGCGACATAGCGATTCTCGCCGCTTCGCGCCCGACGGCGCATAATCTCTTCTGGGCGCTGGAGCGCATGGAGAAAGCGCTCGCGTCATCGGATTCGCCCGCCGCTTCCGTCGCCGCGATGAAAGCCGAGGCGGAGCGCATCATCGACGAGGATATCGCCTCCTGCACCGCGATAGGCGAATACGGCGCGCCGCTTTTCCGCGACGGGATGCGCGTGCTTACGCACTGCAACGCCGGACGGCTCGCCGCCGTCCGCTACGGCACCGCGCTCGCGCCGATCTACCGCGCGGCCGAGAATGGTGTCAAGCTCAAGGTCTACGCCGACGAAACGCGCCCGCTGCTTCAGGGAGCGCGGCTGACCGCCTACGAGCTCTGCTCCGCCGGCATCGACTGCACCCTGCTCTGCGACAATATGGCCGCCGGACTTATGGCCAAGGGCGAGATTGACGCCGTCATAGTCGGAGGCGACAGAGTCGCGGCGAACGGCGACACAGCCAACAAAACGGGTACGCTTTCCGTCGCGGTCGCGGCAAAGCATTTCGGCATACCGTTCTACGTCGCGGTTCCCTATTCTACTATAGATCCGTCCTGCGCAACGGGAAATGATATAGTCATAGAACAGCGTTCGCCCGACGAGGTCACTACGCTGTGGTATGAGAAGCCGATGGCGCCAGCGGACGTCAAAGTGTACAACCCCGCCTTCGACGTCGCGCCCGGTGAGCTCATAACCGCGATAATAACCGACCGCGGACTGCTCCGCCCGCCGTACGCTTTTAATCCGAAAACGTGATATATACGCGCTCTTCTCCGCCGTTCCGGCCTCCGTGAACGGCGGAGTCGTTTTTTGTGACAACGCGTTAAAGCGCGCGTTTTCGGCTATCTTTTTACCGCGGCGTATATGCCGCGTATTTTATGTAAAAAATCTGCGCCAAATATCACAAATCAGTAATTAAGTCACAGGATGACAAGACTATATATATTCGCCGATGTATTATAAATATGTACGATTATGTTCGGACACCCATAGGACAAATCAAATATCTTCAAGGAGGAAACACTATGAAGAAACTGCTAAGCACGCTGCTTGCGTTCGCGATGCTGCTGGCTGTGTTCAGCGGAACCGTCGTTTTCAGCGCGGCCGCCGACACGGAAGTGCAGATGCACATCCCGTTCATCAACCAGTACACGCTTGAACAGGCGCAGCAAATGGGAACGAAGAACACCTGGGCCGGGAGCACGCCCAACAGCTCCAACGGTTCCGATTACGTGTTCTCTAAAGACGATCAGGGCAGAACGGTCGTTACCGCGACCGTCGCTCCGGAGTTAAGCACGGAATGGCACGTCTCATCTCTCTACTTCTCCACCGGAACGAACGCGACGCCCTACGTCAAGAACGGACTTATCGAAGGAATCGATATCTTCGGCGACGCCGAGCTTTCCAACAAGTCCAAGATCGCGTTCAAGTGGGGCGGCGACGATAACTTCACCGCC
>JAEEGL016191184.1_pt1 | contig 12648 bp, 11 predicted proteins | sample 9134231 | NCBI WGS metagenome assembly JAEEGL01 (sample SAMN16246548, study PRJNA631951) | gut metagenome | biome: gut microbiome; feature: rumen; material: fiber-attached | host: Bos | place: Iran: Karaj | collected 2018-10
GTTATTTCGCTAACTTTGTGCGTGGCAACGGGCCAATGGGTTTTGTTGGCCGTGCCGGTTTGTTCAACAGTAATTGCCCGGGAATTATGGTAACGGTCAAGATAGGAAAACACACGGTCGAAATGTATGACGCAATAGACGAATTGCCGATTGTACGTTTCCACAAATACCAAAAGTTGTTGTTGATTGATGCGGGCGTTGGGGCCGACATTGTGGCGTTCGACCAACGCATTGAGAAAACGCGCCGGTTCCTTATGGACGGAAAGCCGGAAAAGGCGCAACAGGAATTGGAAAATTTGCGCCAAGCGGTTTACCTAATCCAAACGGAAATCAACCCGAAACACCGGGCGTTCGCCGCGTTGGTAACGAAGATTGACGGCCGGGATTGCAACGACCTTTCCGACGTCGCGTTGACTGAATTATTGAACACGTTGCAAGATGCACCCGAAAAGGAATTGACCGCACAATTGGATGCGGTCAAAAAAAAAATTGACGCGGAATTAAGGTTGTATTTTCCCGGAATATTCGCCGATTCGGAAATAAAAGAATATTACGACCTGTTGAAGAAACGGACATTGGCGGTTTTGGCGAACATCATTGCGGGCGTAAACAACCCGGATGCAACGCCGGAAATCGAAAAGTTGACCACGGCGTTAATAACGTATTCCAACCCGAAATCGTTTGCCGGTTCGGATGGCGTGGAAATTCAGTTTGACCGGCAATTTGAAAACCTTTGTTTGGTATTGTCCGAACAATTGCACGTCAAACCCAAGGATTATTCCGTTTTGGAATTTTACAACGCGTTCGATTTTGTCAAGGAAAGGGCGAAACAGGCCGAAAAGGCCCAAAAACGGGCCAAATCCGGGCGTTAAGGCGAAAAGACACACAATTTACCATCCAAGGAAAGAAACGCCGTTATACGGCATTTTTAACGAAAATAAGTTATGGACAACCCGAACCCAATTTATTACCGCGATTTAATTACGCCGGACAATTCAATTACCAATTTGATTGCCCAATTGGATGAATTGATACAAAAGTACGAATCCGCCAAAAGCAAGATTCAAGGCGCGGCGGCGGAAGCGGCAAAGAGTATGGGCAATTTATCCGGGGCGACGGAAGAACAACGGCAACAAATTTCGATGTTAACGGCGGAATCCGACAAATTGGCCGCCGCATACAAGAAAAGCAACGACGCCGAAAGTGAAACGTACCGCCGCCGTCAACAGGTTATCGCGGCCGTCAAGGAACAACAACGAATTGACAAATTGGTTGTTGAATTGAACAATTCCAAAGAGGGTTCTTATAACAGGTTGTCGGCCCAATACCGTTTGAACAAAATTCGTCTTAACGAAATGTCGGCGGAAGAACGGAAAGGGACGGAAGCCGGGCGGCAATTGGAAACCGAAACGCGGTTGATCTATGAGGAAATGAGCCGGTTGCAACAGGCGACCGGAAAATATACGTTAGAGGTTGGCCATTATCAAAACGCATTAAAGGCGTTGCCCGGACCCATCAACCAAGTTGTCACGGGCTTTTCCAATATGCGTTCCCAATTGCATACCATCGGAACGTCAAATTTGCCGTTGGCCGCAAAGGCGATGCAAGGTTTTTCTACGGTTATGTTTGGAACAATCGGTATCATTATGTCGTTTGTTCGTTACTTGACCGGCGCGGCGCAAACGATGCGTGAATTTGAACAGGCCAACGCCAATTTGTCCACGATCTTGGGAACGTCCCGGGATGGGATGAAAGCGTTAACCGATTCGGCGTTGTCTTTGGGCCGTTCGACTGAATACACGGCCCGACAAGTTACCGAATTGCAAACCGAATTGGCAAAACTTGGTTTCGGCCAAGGGTCCATTATTGCAATGCAAAAATCCGTATTGCAATTCGCAACGGCGGTTGGGGCCAATCTTGCCGACGCGGCGGCCGTGGCCGGTTCGACCTTGCGGGCGTTCAACCTTACAAGCGCGGAAACCGACGAAACGTTGGCAACATTGGCCGTCGCAACCAACAATTCGGCATTGTCTTTTGACCGTATCCAAACATCCATCGGTACGGTTTTCCCTGTTGCAAATGCGTTTGGTTTAACCGTCAAGGATACGACCGCGTTGTTGGGCGCATTGGCCAACGCCGGTTTCGATGCGTCAAGCGCGGCGACCGCAACCCGTAACATCATTTTGAAATTGGCCGATGCCAACGGAAAGTTGGCCAAGGCGATGGGCGGCCCGGCAAAGACGTTCGACGAAATCATTGATGGGTTGATTTCTTTACGCAAAGCCGGAACGGATTTGAACGCCGCTTTGGAATTGACCGACAAACGGAGCGTCGCCGCGTTTTCCGCCCTGTTGTCGGGGGCGGAATCCGCACGGGAATTGCGCCAATCGTTGGAAGATGTGGGCGGGGAATTGGACCGTATTTCCCGGGAACGTTTAAATACGGTTGAGGGTTCGACAAAATTATTGAAATCGGCGTGGGAAGGATTAACGCTTGCGTTCCAAAATTCCAACGGGGCCATTAAGGGGACAATCGACCAATTAACCGTTTTGATTGGCAAGGTACAAGCATTGTTGTTCCCCACGGAAACGGCGACGCAACAATGGTCCGACAATTATTTAAAGCAATTCCAAGATTTGGCCAAACAATCGGGCGATTCGGCCCGTAAATATTCCAATGATTTAATCGCAAGTTTGCAACGGGATTTGGCCGAAGCCGAACAAAGATTGGCGGACACACCCGCCATATTCGCGATAAGTGTCGCCAAGCGCGCCAAGGATGTTGAGGAAGCGCAACGCAAATTAAACGGGGCATTAAAGGCGCAATCGGTATTAAACGAACAATTGGCCAATGACGAAGCGGAACGCCAACGCCAAGAACAACAGGCGGCGGAAGCGGCGCAACAGGCGGCCGAACAATTGACGAAAGAACAGAAGAAAGCGGCGGAAGCGGCAAAGAAACAACGCATCGCCGACCGCCGGGCGGTTATCGAATCCATTGATTTGGAAATCGCGGTAACGGAAGCCGGTACGGATAAGATGTTGCAATTGCGCCAAGATAGAATCGAAGCGCAAAGGCAATTGGAATTGGAACAGAACAGACAAAAAACCGTGTCCGAACGCCAAGACGAAGCCGCCATTAACGCCAAGTATGACAAACAACGGTTGGATGTTGTCAAGGCTTTTAACGCGGAAGCGGCCAAATTGAACGTTCAACGTTTGCAAGCGGAACAACAGGCCATACAATTGGAAATCGCGATAACGGAAGATGGGACCGAACGGATGTTGGAATTGCGGTTGGCCAACATCGAAAAACAACGTGAAATTGAAATCGAACAGAACAGGCAAAAGGATGAAAAGGTGCGCCAATCGGAAAAGGCGATTAACGCCAAGTATGACGCATTGCGGTTGCGTGAATCCGCCGATTTCAACAATAAGTTGGCGCAACGGGATTTGACGGCCGCCCGGGATTTGGCGCAAGCCGAATTTGACTTGTTAGACCGGAACGAACGCCAAAAAACGTTGTTCAAGTTGCAACAGGAAAAAGCCCGGTTGGAAGCGATATTGAAGTTGAATGAAACGGCAACAAAGAAAATGACGGCCGACGAAATCGCCGTCGTCAAAGCGACGATTGCCGGGATTGAAAAGGAAACCAAAAAATTAGGTTATAACAACCTTTATGAATTGTTGGGTATCGGGTTGGATTCCGACCAACAAAGCGCATTAAATACGGCGATTGATTCCATTAAAGATTCCATCGGTTCATTGGTTGATTCTTGGAACGCGGCGGCGGAAGCGGCCGTTAATGCGGCGAACGCCCAAGTTGATGCCGCACAACGCACGTTGGACGCCGAAATTGAAGCCCGAAACGCCGGTTACGCCAATGAGGTCGAAACCGCACAAAAGGAATTGGAATTGGCAAAGAAAAACCGCGAACAGGCGATAAGGGAACAACAGAAAGCGCAACGGGCGCAATTGGCCGCCGATTCCATAACGCAAGCGTCAAGCCTTATAACGGCGTCGGCCAATATTTGGAAATCATTGTCGGGTGTCCCGGTTGTCGGCCCCGGATTGGCCGCCGCCGCTTTGGTAACAATGTGGGCGTCATTCGCGGCCGCAAAGATTAAGGCGGTACAGGTTTCCAAACAGAACACGGAACAATACGGCCAAGGAACCGTCGAATTGTTACAGGGCGGAAGCCACGCAAGCGGCCACGACATTGATTTGGGTACGAAGCCCGACGGGACCCGACGCCGGGCCGAGGGCGGCGAATTTTTCGCCGTTATCAACAAACGCAATTCCCGCCGGTTCCGGGATGTTATCCCGGACGTTATCAATTCGTTTAACGATGGCACATTTGCGGAGCGTTACCAACGCGCGAACGCCGCAATGGCCGGTTATGCCATACAAGTTATTGGCGGGAAAACGGACGTTTCCGGGCTTGAAAAGGATGTCGCCGCAATCCGTCAACAGGGCGACGAAACCCGGTATGTGGATGGCCAAGGAAATACGATTATACGTTACAAGAATTTAACCCGTAAAATCAAATCGTAATGAATCCGATATACAAGTTTGAATTGACCGCCGGGAACACGACGCAAACCGCGTTTCCGATTTATAGGGATGATTTGGCAAAGGATTTCGAAAAGGAATCCGGGCAAGAGTTTTTCCGGGCCAAGTTGTCCGGGAAATTGACGTTTGAAAGCAAAGATTATGCGTTTATCGTTTCCCGACCGTTCGACACTCAATTTGTGTTGAACATCTTTATTTCGTACAATGCCGGTCAATCGTGGACGCCATATTGGCGCGGCACATTTTGGAAAACGGATTGCGAATTTGATGGCGACGCCGAAACGGTTATTGTCCAACCGACCGTTTGGGACCGGTACAACGATATTTTGGCCGGGATGGACAAAGAATACAACCTTATTGAATTAGCCCCGCAAATCGTGCCGGTAAAGGCCGATAAACGCCCGATGATTCAAGTTTACGTCCCGGGCCAATCGGTTGTCGGTTGCTTCCTTTCGGGTATGTGGTGGGAACAGGAAGCGGAACCCGAAAGCGACGAAACGAAATTGAAAAACAATTTTTATTTTGCTTTGAATAAAACATTGGCGGCCGCCGAAATTTCCGGTTCAATGTCGCCCGCGTTGCACGGGGCGTTCACAAAGACATATACGGGCGATTCTCGTTTTAATCCCCGGGAAATCGGCACACAAGAGTTTGCCGGGGATGGCTATAAATTGGTTTATTTTTTCGCATCCAGCGCGGGCGGGTCGCAATATTCTTGGACAATTATACGTCTTTCGGATAATGTTACATTGTGGAATTATTCGGTAAATAACCAAGTGCCGCCCGAATTGCCTTATACTTTCACGTTAACGCCTGTTCCCAATTCGGGGGCGATTGGTAACGTCGTCTTATATATCCACAATATACCCGTTTATTCCCGGTTCGTCCTTGACGCGCCGCAAATTTCCGGATTGCAAACATACCCGATTCCGGCCAACGATATTGTGGAAAATAACCGGAATTATAGCCGTGTTATTGGGTATTATTTCCCGGACACGATTTATTTTTCCACGTCGTTAACGTCCACGCCGAACCAATGGGGATTGTATCAACCGGGCCAATATTACGAACCGCCGTATTTGTATTTGTCAACGGAATTGTTCCCGGTGGCGCGTAACGCTTGGGGTCTTGTTTCGATTTGGTTTACTTTCTCGGTGTTCGATTGGATTGTTGAGGAATCCGGACGGCAACCGTTCACGATTCGCCATGCGTACCCGCTTGCGTCTGTAATATCCGTTTTGTTGGCAAAGATTGCGCCGGGAATAACACACGAAGCAACCACGGATTATTCCCAATTCTTGTATGGGCGAAATCTTATTGGCATAACCCAAACTTTGTTGATAACCCCAAAATCAAACATTGTTTCCGCCGGTTATGACCAACCCGCGCAAAAGGCCCCAATCACATTAAAGAATGTTTTGGATATGTTGCGCGATTGTTTCCGTTGTTATTGGTTCATTGATGAACAAAACCGGTTCCGGGTTGAACATATCCAATATTTCCGTAATGGCGGTTCGTATTACGGTTCGCCGGTTGTCGGTATTGACTTGACGACGCAAGATGTCACACGCAACGGGAAGAAATGGGCTTTTGCCCGTGACCAATTCAATTTTGAGAAACCCGCAATGGCGGCGCGTTATCAATTTGGTTGGATGGATGATGTGACGCAATTTTTTGATGGATACCCAATCAATATTATTTCAAAATATGTCAATCCCGATTATATCGAACAAATAGACATTTCGCGTTTTACGTCCGATATTGATTACATTTTGCTGAATCCGGGGACTATTTCAAAAGACGGGTTTGTGTTGCTTTCGGCAATTATACAATCCGGCGAATATGTATTGCCATATTACAATTACGTAATTGAGAACGATAGCCATTATTTGCAAAATGCGTATGTCGCTTTTTGTCTTTTGCAAAATTATTATGCGTATGATATGCCCGCGCCACAATATGAAATAAACGGCGTTCAAATGTATGCGCAAGGAATGAAAAAATTAAAGGTTCAATCAATACGGTTCCCGATTTTGACAGACCCGAATTTGGTTCAATTAGTTAAAACAAACTTGGGGGATGGAACTATTGAAAAATTGTCCGTAAATTTGTCAAGCCGAGAAGCCAACGCAACGTTAAAATATGACACCGAATAACAATTTGTCCGTATTGCCGTGGTACACATCCATTGAGCAACAAAACGCCCGGAAATGGTGGGTTTATGGCCGCGTATATCCTTTGTTTACCCCGGCCGGATTTATATTGCCATTCCAAATACTTTTGCCATATCGGCCGCAACCGAATTTTTCCGATTGTATTTTATTCGACGCAAACACGAATACGCAAATTGCGTCCATTATAACCAATTTGCAAGACACGGGGCTTTCGGTCAAACAATATATGACACTTGGATATACCGTTATAATGTATTCGGGACAATTACCGGCGTTTACGGCATTGGATAATGGGCGTTATTATATGCGGGCCACAATAAACGGGGCGTTTTATTATTCGGAAATTTTCACGGTTGTAAATGATATTGAACCGTATTTGAAAATCACTTGGTGGGACGTTGACGATTTTGTAATGGATGCCGGCGTTATTGTGTATAAAAATCCGGTATTCCAAAATGTTTTATATCTTCAAAGCGATTTGGCCAAACCGGAATATCCGTTTGAGGAAGATGGGGAAACACGGGATGGTTATTTTTTCCCTGTTAAACAGATTTCGGAAAAAAGGTATCGTTTCAGTTTCCTCGCATCCGAATATTTGTTGGATGTAATGCGATTTATTCGCATGGCAGATTTCGCCGAAATTGAATACCACGGGCAAACGTTTAAAGTAGACACGTTTTTAATTACCCCGGAATGGGAAAGCAACGGCGACGTCGCGGCCGTCGAAGCGGTTTTTGATACGGCAACAGTCGCAAAGAAAATCGGTTTGGGCTACATTAAGGCCCGGGGCGATTATAACGATGATTTTAACAACGATTATAACAACCAACAATAATTATGGCAAATTACGCTATATTAAAAACGGCAATACAGGCCGCTATCAAGGCCAACGGCAACAATGAAATAACCGGAAATTTGTTGCAACAAATTTTAATTTCAATGGCGAACACCCTTGGGGCGCAATTCCAATTTTGCGGGATAGCGACGGAAAACACAATCCCGGGAACGCCGGATTATAACGTAGCCTATTTGGCCGCCGCGGGGACGTATGCGAATTTTGGCGGTCTAATCATACCTTCCGGTTATATCGGCGTATTAAAATACAACGGTCAATGGGTGGCGGAAACAATCGCAATTGGCGGCGGTGGCGCGGGTTCCACGACTTTGGGCGGGTTGGACGATGTTGATTTGACCACCCCGCCGACAAATGGTCAAACGCTTGTTTTCGATGGCACACTTGGAAAATGGGTGGCCGGAACCGGGGGCGGCGGGAATGACAATGTGTTTTTCGGCACTTGCCCGTCGTCGGAGGGATTAACGCTAAAAGAAGTGACGGCCACGGGATTCACGGATGCCAATCTTTCCGAGGGAACAATCCTTTTTGTCTTTTTCGAACATACGAACACAAGTACGACCGCGGCAATATCTATTAACGGAGGGACGGCGAAAGGTATTGCCCACGGCCAAAGTATTACGTATATGTGGGGCAATAATTCTATCGTTACTTTTGTTTTCCAAGACGGGAGTTGGAGGTTACAGGGCAATTTGGCGTACACGAACCGTTACGGTAGCGTCATGCTGATTAACGCTATTTCCTCCCTTGTTTCATTTAAAAACTACCAAAACCGGTATTCGATAACACCGAGATTGGCGTATCAAATGTATTTAAAAACTCTTTCAGCGCCGAAAATAACAATTCATAGAGGATATGACGTCCAACGGCAGGCGATTGACGACCTTATCACACGGCATCCGTTGGACGCTTCGGATTCGGGGTTGACCGGATGTTTCGTTTTAATGGTGTATTCCAAACGTAGGCGTAGAAGGGTCACGGCTGACGGGATAAGTCCTTTGAAAGCGAAAATTAAAGAAGGTTGGGGCGAATTACGGGGGGCATTGGCGACAAATACGCCCGTGATTTGGACGGCGAATTCTATAAGTTTGGATTGGCTGCGGCTTCAAATTATACAAAGATGCGTAAAAGACGCCAACGGCAATTCCATTCCAACCCTTAATGCGTTCAGAACCGCAAACAATCCGGTATTCGGAAATGAGTATAAGTCAACATCCAAGCGCGCGGGCAAAAAAAACCATCGTCTTTTCGGTGTGGCGTACCGGATAAACAACCCCGAATATGTCGCGCCGCAACACGAAACGGAAACAACACGTATTGACGCCGCAAGACATCCGAGGTATTTATATTCGGAGGTGGCCCCTATGCGGGCGTGGATAAATTTCCCGCCTGACGGCGATACCCATGAAATGGGATTCCAACTTGCGCCATATAGGGGCAAAGGTAGGGCGGTATAAAAAAAATGCACCCGCCTCCTAAAGGAAGTCGGGGCAACGCACTTGCCTCCTAAAGGAAGTCAAGGCAACGCACCTGCCTCCGAAGGAAGTCAGGGCAACGCAAAAGTAAATATTTTTTGACAATAGACAAAATAATTTGATGATGATATATCCTGCGAAAATATTGTCCGGCATCGTGGCCGGGATGCTATCGGTATTCGTCCAGAATCTTTTGCCGTTGTTTGTTACGGTCACGATTTTCGAGGGTGTTGACTTCATTACGGGAGTTATCAAATCGGGGGTTGTGGCCAGAAGGGCAGGCAAGCGGTTCGCTTTTGAATCGGTAAAGGCGTGGCGGACTATCTATAAGTTCGTGTTTATCTTGGTCGGTGTCGTTTTGGCCGAAATGCTTGATCGGGCGCTGGCGATGGAGACGCGGCTACGGTTCGCCAATTACTTTACGGCTTTTTGTTGCGGCGTGGAGTTCTGGTCGTTTCTGGAAAATGCCGCCGTCATATCCGACCATCCGATTTTTCGATGGCTTCGGAAATATATGCGCTTTAAGGTTGAGGATCAAATCGGAATGAGTTTCGAGGAAGCCAAAAAGGAGGACGAGAAATGAGACGGGAAGATATTGACGCTATTGTTATCCATTGTTCGGCCACAAGAGCCGGGCAGGACGTGAGAGCCGCCGATATTGACAAGTGGCACAAGGAGCGGGGCTTCGCCATGATAGGCTACAATTACGTTATCGATCTGGACGGCACGGTCGAGGTTGGACGGCCATTGTCCAGAGACGGGGCGCACTGCAATACCGCGGGGACTTCCGGCAAATCATATAACCGTCATTCGATTGGGATATGCTACGTCGGGGGTCTGGACAAGGACGGGAAGCCAGCGGACACGAGAACGCCGGAACAAAAGTTGTCGATGATTCGTATCGTCCGTAATCTCATGGATGCCTATCCGAATATCGTTGAGATTATCGGGCATCGTGACGCGAGCCCGGACAGGAACGGCGACGGGAAGATAACCCCGAATGAGTGGATAAAACAATGCCCGTGCTTCGATGTGCGTGCGGAGTTCCCGATGGCGATTTGCAAGGCTGGAAAATGAGACGGTTTGTTAATATATTACTATGGGCGTGGCAAGCCCCGCAAAATGTGGTCGGGCTTGTTTTCCGTCTGATATATGGCCGACCTACGGCCAGATACAGGGGTGTCGCTGTCGTTGTCTCAAGCAGGTTTCCGGGGGGCATATCTCTCGGTAGCACGATAGTGGTGCAGCGTCCGTATTTGGGCAATCCCGACACGTGGAATCATGAATACGGCCATACATGCCAATCGCTTTACTTGGGGCCGTTATACCTGCTTGTTATCGGCATCCCTTCGTTGTCGTGGGCGTGGTGGCACAGGACGCACAAAGACAGGTCGTATTATTGGTTTTATACGGAGAAATGGGCCGACCGCTTGGGCGGCGTAGTTAGATAGTCAAACCTTTAAAAATTAATGTATTATGACAAAAGAAGAAATTAAGGCGATAATCGCCCAGAAAATCGAAGGACAAGGCACGAACTTGGATGCCGCGAGCGTCCTTCCGACCATCCTTAATTGGATAATCGACAACATCGGCGACAATCCGCTTGCGGACAGTGTTATCGAAGTGGGGGAATTGCATGGCGGTCAACTTAAAGAAATTAGTGAAGAATTAACACGCAAAATAGTTGACAAGGGGCTTTTTCTTAAAAGCGGCGATTCCTATCTTCCGAGAACGAGCGATTATCTTGTTGACAAACAAGAAATCGCTAACATTGTTCAAGATTTAGGAGATGAAGAAATTACGAACTTGAATATTCGGTGCTGCTTTGGTTACGTCGATTGGAATTGCAACAACCCAAGTGAAATAGCCAGTATGACCATTATTATTGTTATATCTTATGATACGCCCGAAACCAACAAAAACGGATTAACTTATTATGAAATATAAACTAATCCTTCTCGTTCTTGTAGTTGCGGCTTTGTCTTATATCACGGTAAGTGGTATGCGCATCGCAAGCCTTAAAGACGAGGCCGCAAGATATAAGAATAACACGGAAGCGTTAATGGAGGACGTCGAGCGATACCGGGTTCTGGATTCCCTTTCGGGGGCGAGGGTCGAATCGCTTGAATTGACCGTAAAGGAATACGAGCGGTTCCGGGCCGACGATGCGGCATTGATAAAACAGTTGAAGCAACGCAACCGGGATTTGGTCGCCGTGAACAAAACGCAATCCCAAACCATCATTGATTTGCGGGCCATTCCACGCGATACCGTGGTTGTCCGGGATTCTGTACGGATTCCGGCCGTGGCGGTCCATTGCGGCGACGCGTGGTTTGACTTTGACGGAATCTTGACGGCCGACCAATTCACGGGCAAGTTGACCAACCGGGATTCCCTGTTGTTGGCCGAAACGGTCAAATACCGCCGGTTCCTTGGCTTCCTTTGGAAAACGCGAAAAGTTGAGGATCGGCAATTGGACGTTGTAAGCAAAAACCCGCATACGGAAATAATGGGAATCGAACACATCGTAATCGAAAAATAACGATATTTGCACCAACCGACCGATTCTTATACGCAAAAATAGGTTGTCGGCCTGTTAACCGTCCCGATTGGGGCGGTTTTTTCGTTCCATCCCGGATTTGGCCGTTTTTAGGCGATTTGCGGGGCTTTTGCGGTCCGGGTGGTACAAGTTATCGTCCGGGCCGTAAAAGTGTCTTAAATCGAAGAAACGCAAAAAATAACTTATTTTGCACGAAAGTTTGAAAAATAATCAACTTTTTTTTGGTAATTAAAAATAAATGCCTAACTTTGTACCCGGGTTGAGGAAATAACCCGACGGCCGGGGCCGGTTCCCCGAACAAAACAACAACAGTTATGGCAACGTTAAAATACACTACCCGCGAAATCAACGGCAATTATAAGATCAAGGTTTCCGGCCTGTTCGATGGCAAAAAGGTTAATACGCTTGTGGGTGTTTCCGGCTTTCTCAAAATGGTTGATGACGTCGAATTGTGCAACCGCCTTTTGGACCGTGCGTTTAATTGTATGCAAGATGTTTGCGTATGCAAGTTGCGCCGGGGACTGAAAATTAGTTTTTACGTTGCCTAATTCCGAAAAGTTATGAAAGCATTTGCACGTAACGGTCAAGAAATTAAGATTGGCCACAAATATATGTTCGCCGAAATCGGGGCCGGTCGTAACGTTATCCGTACAGTTACCGAAATCATTGATGCGGACGCGGTGCGCATTAACGACCATTGGGGTTCAAGCCGTTGGGCGTGTAACGCCCTTTTTGAAATTCAGTAAAAAACCGTATCTTTGCATTACCGGTTGTTTGCCCCAACCGAATAGAAATTTAATGCCCTGTAAAGTAATTCCACGGGGGCAAAACGTGGGATGAAATACGGGGCGTTTTTTATGTTATGGAAATATGGAAAGATGCACCCGGATTCCCCGGGTATCAAGTAAGCGACGCGGGCCGCGTGAAACGTTCGATAAACGGAAAGATGTTGCGCCCGGTTCGTTATTCAAATGGTTATTGCGTTGTCAATTTGTCCGGCCGTCGTATTGGCGTA
>JAEEGL010547753.1_pt1 | contig 12647 bp, 6 predicted proteins | sample 9134231 | NCBI WGS metagenome assembly JAEEGL01 (sample SAMN16246548, study PRJNA631951) | gut metagenome | biome: gut microbiome; feature: rumen; material: fiber-attached | host: Bos | place: Iran: Karaj | collected 2018-10
GGCCGAGAGTTTTAGCGTTCGGTGAACGGTAAAACTCGCAGAGCCCAGTGAACAAAGGCTAATCATGAGTCGATTGCCGATAGGCAAAAGAGACGAAATGAGTAGCCTATTGTGAACTGTAGTAGGGGGTGTTCACAATCGCCCCCCCCCCTGCCGCGAAGCGTACAAAATAAGCTCCCGCGCTGCAAAGCGCGATACGACTCGCATCAGTTCGCAATGGGCCATTCACTTCCATAAGCCAACGCTTGATACAACGAACAATGTGATATACTATATCTGTTTTGCCATATATCGATAAATGATTAAGATTGGCAAAATGAGATAAATAATACGGATACATTTGGGGATTACGGCAAAGACGGAAAGTCATCCATACTTTCTTGTTTGGAGGAATAACCATGAAAAAGTCATTATTGACGATAGCTGCACTGATCTTTTTGCTTTGGGGCTGTTCTTCGGAAGAAGACATCACCGAAGTGAAAGACGACGATACAAAAGTCACGGAAGGAACCGACAATACAAAAGTCACGGAAGAACCCAACGATACAAAAGTCACGGAAGAACCCAAAGAAGGGAAGGAATGTCCTGAGAATACGAATGCCTACTATGCGGATGACGAGTATTCGGAGCTGAAAACCGATAATGACAGCCTTAAGCAAACGCTTGGCGAAACCAAACGCTGTGATTTAACCTATCCGTTTTGTCGTATAACGATGAATGAAGATGATTGGCATAATGATAAATTTTATTGTGCACGTTGTGCGCCTGGGGAGATATATGGCAAAGGCGCGTCGGGAACAAACGGATGTTATTCATGTCAGTCTCTGATTGCGTCAGAGGGCGAGTGCTCCAATGGCTGGTGTGTAGAGTTGATAAATCGCTGTCAGAATTTATCTCATGGCGAGGCAATTGCAGATATTTTAAGTGCAGAAAAAAACGAAGTCACACTGATTTATGATTTGCCGCAGAAAATCAGGCTTACCTATAAGAGTCAACAAAACTCCACTAAAGGCGTTGAACTCAAAATCGTGGAAGGTCAAAATAATAACTGCGTGGATTTTCTGACACAATCGCTTGTAACTGACGATAATGGTGTCGCCTATTTAGAGATGAAGGCAAAAATATACAATTGCCATTCTGCGCGAAGAGTTAAAGTTTGTGTTTCAAACGCAGATAAAACCGATAAAAATGATGTATGTACCCTGTTTACGGTTCGTACAACATCCAGCATGTATGAAATTGATCAAAACAATAACCTGATGATCGATGAGTACGAAACCAACTCAGAACAGGATAAAAACAAGTATCTGGAATCGATGTATGATCCGTCAGACTGTGATTCCTATTGTCACAAGGATTCAGACTGTGAAGAGTTTTGTGACAGTGCCATCGGCTATCGTTGTTCCAAACGCTGCACCAGCGATGAACAATGCCTCAGATTATTACAAGATGATGGTACCTGGCTTCCGATGACCTGTCGCAGTGTAGCCAAGGGTGGAGATGGCAGATGCGCATATCCGTCCTTTAAATTTGTCTATACAATTGCCAAAAATGATACGACGGTCACAATGGGCGGTTATCCGGCAGGAAAAGTTTCCATCGATTGGGGGGATGGCACAGAAATACAAGAGATAGATCCTGCAACTGTCAATAGGAAAGATATAGAAAATAAAATCAGCCATAAATATGCAGAGGGCAGCAGAACCAAACAATATGTTGTTGAGATAAAGGGGGATTATCGCAATTGGTCTGCCGGATGTTCTGTAAAAGATGGTATTGATTTATATGATGTGCAGCAATTCGGATCGATAGGTTTAGGCTGGCATGGCGGAGAAAACAGATCCGGCGTGGATGAAGGCAGCTTTACAAATTGTACAAATTTGGAGAATATGACAGCCAAAGATATCCCGGATGCAACCAAAATGACCAATATGGATTCCATGTTTGCGGGAAATGAAAAATTAACCAATGGTTATTCCTATACATTTTTTAATGTTCCCAACTCCGTTTCTCGTTGGGACACTTCGCATGTCACCTCGATGTACCATACATTTTTAAATACGGGTGACGGAGATAATTCAGAGCATAAAGGTAAAACATTTAATCAGAATGTTGGCAGATGGGATGTCTCCAAAGTCACAGACATGCAGGGCATGTTTAATAGCTCAATCAGGTTTAACCAGAACATAGGTTGCTGGGATGTGTCGAATGTGAAAGACATCTCGTATATGTTTGATTGGACCAGTTCATTCAATCAGAATCTGGGAAAATGGAATTTAAAAAGTGATGTAAAACATGACAATGTTTTTTATCATGAAAAAAAAGACTATAAAAGTGCAATGAGCCTAAAGAATTACTGTATTCTTAGAAATAAAGTAAACAGCGATATTGGATGGGATAATATAAAGTGTTATACGGGGGTTAAGTATGGTCAGGCATGCAAAGATGATAACTGGAAAGCAGCAGTTGCTGAAGCTTTGAAATATCTGATTCAGATAGATAAATACAAAGATTTGACCGAAGATGAAGTGACGTGCGTGATGATTCGGGATCCCGTTGAAGGACTGAAAGACCAATGTTCAAGATGTGATCCTAAAGATAAAGACTGTCAGTTTACCTATAAAGACAATAAATATGATTGTCCGATTCTGAATGGTGAAGAAGATGACGATGCTTAATACGGATGATTTTGAGTATTACAGGCAAATACATATGGAAAGTAATCATACGTTCTTGTTTGGAGGAATAACCATGAAAAAGATATGTTTGACGATAGCCGCACTGAATTGTCTGCTTTGGGGCTGTTCATCGGAGAGTGTTACAAGCACTGAACCTGAACCGTCTTCAACATCATCGACATCTTCAACAACTTCGACATCTTCGACATCTTCGACAACTTCAACATCTTCAACAGAAACTCCGAATAATCCTGAGCCAGTTAAGTATGGTGAATCGTGTCCGGAAAATACGAATGCCAATTATGCGAATGACGAGTACTCTGAGATCAAACATGATACTGAGATGCTCAAAATGGCGATTCGAAGGACTGAGCATTGTGATGAAACCTATCCGTTATGCCGGACGACCGAAAACGAAATTCTTGCAGACGGCCAGAAGTATTATTGCGCACGCTGCAAATCGGGTGAAGTTTATGGCATAGGGGATTCTGGTGAGAATGGATGCCATTCGTGTGAAGAGCTGACTAAAAATGAATGCACCAGCAATGAGTGTACAGATATGCTAAATCGCTGCAGCTATATGCTGCACGGCAAAGCCGTAGTCGATTATCTGCGCGCCGAAAAATCAATTGTTACCCTTTATTATGACAACCCAAGAACGATCACAATCACTTATTATAGCAATGAGCATTCCGTCAAAGATGTAAAACTGACAATTGCTGAAGCTACAGATTGTGTAAATCTTTCCACAGAACCCCTTGTGACGGATGAAGAAGGCAATGCCTACTTAAAGATTACGTCCAAAGAGAAACAATGTGATGAAAACTCCAAAGTAAAAATCTGTATTGAGAATAACAGCGAACTGTGTACTGAATTTAAAGTCCGCAAGATTGATGGCAATGACAAGAATATTATCGATAAAACCAACAAGGAAATTGATACAAACAATAATTTAATGATAGACGAATACGAGACCAATTCAGATAAAGACAAGTATACCCCCGAAAAGTATATACCGGGTAAATGTGATTCCTATTGTCATGATGATGCAGACTGTGAAGATTTTTGTGACAGTGCCATTGGCTATCGGTGTTCCAAACGTTGTACAAGTAATGATCAATGCATAAGAGATGTCGTGGATGGAAAAGTGATTTCATTGATTTGTCGTGAGGATGGACGTTGTGCGTATCCGAGCTTTAGAGCAGTCTATAAAATCGATAAGGATGACACAAAAGTAACGATGGGTGGACAACCGACAGATGGAAATAATAAAGCCACCATCGATTGGGGAGATGGCTCTGGTGTGCAGAAAATATCTGCGGATACGATGAATAATTTGAGCCATGTCTATAAAAAGGGAACCTATACCATTGAAATCAAAGGGGATTACAGCAACTGGACTGCTGGTTGTGCAACAAAAAATGGCATCGACCTGATGGATGTTTTACAATTTGGTCCGATTGGTTTGGGATGGTATGGAGATATCGTTTCAGTCGATGAAGGCAGCTTTACCAATTGTACATATCTTGAAAAAATGTCTGCCAAAGATATTCCCGATTCGACCAAACTGACCAACATGAACTCAATGTTTACGGCCAATAATGGTGACCCGGGCTATATGTTTTTTGATGCTGACAATTCAGTTTCACGTTGGGATACTTCGAACGTCAGATCCATGTATCATACATTTATGAATACAGGGGATGGAGATCATAGCGTCAATGCCGGCAAAGCATTTAATCAGGATATTACTCGCTGGAACGTATCGAAAGTCAGAAATATGGAAGGCATGTTCCTGGGTTCCACTGAGTTTAATCAGAATATTGAATGCTGGGATGTTTCCAATGTCGAAGACATTTCCTATATGTTCTGGATGGCAACAGGATTTAATCAAAATCTTAGCAGATGGGATTTAAGCAGTCTCAGAAAACATGATTTCACATTCAGATGCGAAAATGGTCACAATGGCATTATCAGTCTAAAGAATTATTGTTCGCTCAGAAATGCAGTCAAGGATAAGAATAAAAATATCGGACGTGATGGTGGTGGTGCAGAGGATCCATGCAGATTCAGAGCAGCTCCTTTTAACTATGGCAGTGCCTGTTGTGCAGAACGCTGCTATCATTCATCAAAAGAAGAATGCAAAGGATATGTGGATAAATTCTGCGGTTCTGCACTGGATGGGTATGATGGCTATGACTATGGAGATGGCTGCAACATTAATTCCAAAACACAGGAATTCGGATGGGAGAAACTCGTTAATAATTGTCTGAATTACCTTAATAAAACTGAGGAATTCTCAAAATTAACTGAAGATGATGTAACGTGTCATCACATTCGTGTATGTCGTGATTGTGCTTTTGAATGCTATAAATGTAAAAATAAATCCGGATGTAATCCCAATAACGTAAAAAATGTTTCTGATGAGTCTGTACAATATCAGCAAAAAACGACAGGACATCACGACATGCAGATTAAGTGTGAATGCGATAAATTCGATGAATTGTAGTCATCTTCAGCACCTTCCCTCCACTACCCCAATCCATCATCAGGTGACCAAATGACCACACCCGATTTTGAAAACAAAGACAGAACCCCCATATTCCAGGCCGTCGAGATGCTCGATCCCGAAAGTATCAGAAAGCTGATTTCTCAGGGAGCAGATATCAATATTGCAGACCGATACCTGATTTCGCCGCTCCACGCTGCGATTGCAAGCCACCGATTCGATAACGCAAAGGTTTTGATCGAAGCAGGTGCAAACGTAAACGCCCGGAATATTGCCGGTTCCACGCCGCTTCATATCGCATGCGGTCTCAGCCTCGATATGGTCAATCAATTGCTGGAAGCAGGAGCGGACGTCGATGCTGCAGACAAGTTTGGCCGCACCCCCCTCCACATTGCTGCCGAAAAGAGCCTGGATGTCGTCCAGACACTGCTCAAAGCCGGGGCAAACAGACAAATCAGGGACAAGCGCGGATTCACGCCAGCCGATACTGCGCGCCGAAATGCCTGCGGAAACATTCAGTGCGGAGCTATTTTTCAGCTGTTGAGTTCTGCTGCGCCCGAACTGTAAAGAATAGCCCGGGCGTATTCGCCGCCGGCGGATAGCCCGGGCAAAGCGGCGTATGCGCAGAGCGCATAGCCGCAAACCAAAAATCAATGAATGCCATTTGAATAATAATATATCAGGCCTATTGCTCAAAACATCGAATTATCTTTTAGGCCTTTCGTATCCCTCCGCATATCCCCCCAAAATCACCAACATTGCGGGCATCCTGTTAGTACTGGCGTATACAGTGTGACATGCAACCACATCAGCATACATGTGGTTACAAACCCCACCCCAACCACAAGGGTTTCCTCACTCTCCCATTCCCGCCCGCCGACTCGCCGTCCTAACCCAAATCTACAGCAAGTTTGCACACTGCCCCCTTTCCGACACAGACGATCGTAAAAAATGAGCATCCCGATGTGCATGGCATGTACAGCACTTCGTCATCGTGTCCCGCGTCCGGGAACACAGATAACGCAAACCGCCCCTCGATGGACTGTACATTATGTCGGGGATGTTGGTTCGTCAGACAAATCCGGATGGATACATATCGCACCTCCAATAACAGGAAGGAACATTCCTTCACACTCATGATGCCGTTCAGGAGGAATTGTTGCAGTTTGGGGTACGATTTTTTTATGAATCGGCGAAATCGACAACACACGATAATGCTTGCCAGTTATATTAGATTCGGCTATGCAAAGCCTGTTCATCTATTGTGCGATGCAATACCTTGAATTTTAAACGCTTTTGTCATTTATCCAGTCGATTCCCGCCTTCTGATTTTCCCTCATAGCAACATCATCATGAACGTCTTGAAACAAACAATACGCACGAAAAACAGTATCGCACAGGCAACGCATCAGCCATTGATTTCAAGTGCCCCGGAGGGACCATTGAAATCCAAATCCCTGCGAATCTGCATTGCAGTGATGTGCTGTATCCTTTTGGGGTCCTGCAGCAACGAGATCACAAAAGAATACAACTCATTCAAAGATTTGTGCGAGGCGACCGGAGGCGAATATATCATAAATAATACCTGCAAATGCGGTAGTACTCGATGTGATAAAGGTGTCATATGTGTGGATGGAGAGTGTGCAAAAAAAGATTGCAGTCAGCCAGGAGAAACCAGATGTTATAATGATGATAACGATATTGGTCATATACAGAAATGCCAGAATAATCAATGGATACCAGATGAATCTTCACCATGCATTAATAGCTGCAACAAAGAAGGAACAGACTGCGGCAAATGCAGAAATGGTCAAACCCAATGTAAAGACAGCAGCGGTATAGCGAACAGAATACGATGTGCTGACGGCGACTGGAATGACCCTGTTTTATGTCAGAATGTTTCATGCGATTTGGATACCAATGATTGTGGCGATTGTAAAAATGATGAAGTAAGATGCATTGGCTACGGGATTATACAAAAATGTGAAGCCGGAAAATGGGTACAGAAAACCTCATGTTCAACAAATGAGTGTGCGAAAGAGAAGTGTTCCAAACAATGCATTGGTGACACTTGTTCTGAGTGCATTGATGAAATATGCTCCCAGTGCAAATCCGGCTCAACAGATTGTCGTCCTGGAACCGCAGACAAGGTAGCCCAATATGATACATGTATTCGAGGTTTTTGGGCAAATATTTTGCAGGATTGTGATACATCTGAATGCGATGATACCAAATGCGCAGTTTTAACATGTAAGGAGAATTACAAAACCTGCAGCAATGGCATATACATAAATTGTGAGATTGGAAAAGAATTGGATAGAGATGAATGTAATAATAGCGCTGACTGTAAAAATGAAGAAGAATGCGGCAAATGCAAAAATGACACAACCAAATGTGAGAATAATAAACTCTATACCTGCAAGGATGGCGACTGGCCAGATGAACTCACGATAGAATGTCATTGCAATGATCGGTTCTCATGTGCCCCATGCTATGATTCTAGCGAAAAGAGATGTGCCCCCGACACGGAACAACCATCTATCGAAAGCTGCAACGGCACCAAATGGAGTGCACCGCAACCATGCGATGAGGGAATGATCTGCAAAGGAGGCGAATGTGTTGAGCAATCTGAATGTACAGAAGGCGAGATAAATTGCTCAGATGATGGTTTGTCGCATCGCATATGTAAAGAAGGAAATTGGATTGAAGAAAAATGCCCTGAAGGAGTAAAGTGCGAAAGTGGCTTATGTATCGAAACCCCACTCGAAGAACCATGTAATAATGGAGAGCAGAAGTGCAGCGGTGATAATAAGATATTATTGACATGTGAAGAAAACAGCTGGAAAGAAACTACTACCTGTTCCGATGGTTGCATTTTAATTGATGATAATAAAGCTATTTGTGACGAATGTGGAGCGGACAAAATCTGGTGTCATACCCACGATGAAGGTATAGATGAATTATGTAAATGTGTAGGTGGTCAGAAAACGTGCACTTTATGCCCTGAAACAACCCCTAAATGTATAGCCCCAGCTCAAAACAGTGCAGAATGTGTTAAAGAATGCAATGATGGCGACATTACTTGCAAAAACGAGGAACACACATTTAGCTTGCCTACTATCCAAAAATCATATATACAAGGCGTACTCTATCAATGCAAAGATAGTGAATGGAACACCCAACAACCTATCTATTGTATTAATAATCCAGCTCACCAACAACACTCAATCAATGAAATTTTTGACATGCCATGTCCCACAAAACAGGAGTGTTTATGCGATGGTATTATTTGTAAAAATAATCACAAAATTACTTGTTATGAATGTAATAATGGAAAATTTTGCAATAACCAAAAGGCACTTCCTGTATTAATCTCAAATATCATCCAAACATTCAATTACACAAATATTATTGATAATATTATTAATTGCGATCAACTTCCAGACGGATTTCTTTCTACCTCCGAAGCCTGCAGTGATGCCAGCACACAATAACCTTCATGACCACTCTTTCCAACTACAGTTGATTAATTCATCAGGGATTTTCAAAAGAATGGCATCCTAAATATTCTCTTACAGATTTGAGATATCGCAATGAAAGAAAAAAGAAACATATTCAGCTGCATCTTCACTGTTCTCTGCCTGGCATCGCTCCTCGCCGTCCCCGCAGCAGCATTCGCCGACTGCAATGAACTGAACACGAATGCGGCATGGAATGAGGGGATTATGCAGATGCAAAAACAAGTCGAAAGCGCCAAATTCAACGAAGCGCTCGAAACAGCCAAGCCGCTGTTCGAGATTTGTCAGAATTCACCGGCACTGCTCTATTTTACAGGACTGGCGATGCGGGGAACCGGCGACGAGGAACGCGCAAAAATCTATTTTCAGAAGTCCAGCGAGAGCCTTTCTGTGATGGCAGCTGAACCCGGATTGTCCAGACAAATCTGGTACACGCGATACGAAGCCGAACATCCCGAAAGCACAACTGCTGCGGTCAAAGGCATTCATCAGACGATTGATGAAAAGAATCAGACTATCGAAACGCTCAAACAGCAAGTGAATGTTCTGAACGAAGAAAAACACCACCTCGAACTATCCTCCGTTGTATCGGCTGTATCCACCGACGAAGTCGCCCGACATTACCAGCAAGTCCTCTGGACCGGCGTCGGCATTGGTATCGGCGGACTGGCACTCGCTGCAACCGGTACTGCACTTGCCCTAACCAGCAATGCTGCAAAAGTCGAAAGATTAAAATTATCCGAAGACAAAATGCATGCCGCCGGCTGGATTCTTTTGGGCTCCGGGTGCGGCATGACTGCTGCCGGCATTGTCATGGCAGCCATCGGCGGCTATCACTACTCCAGCATGAAGGACGATGCCGTCATGTCATTTCAGATTTCGCCGGTTGGGGCCTCCTTCGGCATGACCTTTTGATCCGGGGAGAAAATTTCTATGAAATCAAATCTTTTCATCGGTTTAATCTTCGGATTCATGGTTTTCGCCACACAAACGGGATGCTCCGAACAGGACATGGATACGGAGATGTGGTGCATCTACAGCGGCGGAATCTACGAAAATGCCGTCTGCACATGCGGAAATGCCCGCTGCGCGCCAGGAATCGTCTGCGTTAAGAATAATGATAATTTTATATGCGCAGACAAAGCCCCCGAATAATTGCGTTTCTGCATATTTTTCGTATTGGCGCGGGCTATCTCGCTTTGAGACGTGCCGTCTCAAAGCTCAATACGCCCTGCGGGCGCGGCTATTTCATACGCCGCGCCAATATCAATACCGGACACTCCAAACGATGAGCCTGAATTCTGGAATGAAGCATTGACTGAATTGCTCATCGACCTGATGTTTTGCCAGGGCGTATTTGCCCACGGCAAATAGCCCTGGCAGAGCGGCGTATGCGCCAGAAGCGCATAGCCGCTCATCCCAAAACAAAAAAAGATTATTCCTTGGCGAGCATGTGGCGGCGGATCGAAACATTCATCAGGATGCCGACGCAGATCATCATGCACAGAACGCTGGAACCACCGTACGATATGAGCGGCAGCGTAATGCCGACGACCGGCGCCCAGCGCACGACCATCGCCGTATTGACCAAAACCTGCCAGTAAAAGATGGCTGCAATCCCGACGGCCAGCAGCATGCCGAACCTATCCCTGGCAGAAGCGGCGATATGCAGCGCCCACAAAAGGAGCAGAAAATACAGCGTCATCAGGACGAGAACGCCAATGAATCCGTATTCTTCGGCCCAGTTGGCGAGTGCAAAGTCGTTTTCCGGCTCCGGCACAAAACCTTTCTGTACCTGAGTGCTCTGTCCGTAGCCGCGGCCCGTCAGTCCGCCGGCCCCGACGGCAATCACGGAATTCTTGACCTGCCAGTCGCTGCCATAGGGATCGTCCTCGATCTGCAGGAACGTGAGCACGCGGGAACGCTGGTAATCGTGCATGACAAACCAGGCAAGCGGAGCGCAGGCGATCAAAATGGCGACGATGACGGCAATGGTTTTCTTTTTGACGCCTTCAAAAAGCACCATGACGCCGGCGATCAATGCAATCAACAGAGCGGTCCCGAGATCGGGTTCCATAAAAATGAGGAACATCGGAAGCAGAACCGAAGCAAATATCGGCAGCAATGCTTTGAGATTATAATTCTGGCGGTGTTCGCGCTCCGAAAGCAATTTGGCGATGAAGATGACCACGGCAATTTTCATCAGCTCCGAAGGCTGCATGTGAAAGAGTCCAAGATTAATCCAGCGTTTCGAACCGTTATAGTCCGTTCCGAAAAAGAGGACGATGACGAGCATGGCGAGTCCGACGCCATAAATAATATTCCCGAAACGCGCATAGTTTCGGTAATCGATGGATGCGCATGGAATCACGAAAAATATGAATCCGAGCGTAAACCACAGGATCTGCATATTATGCAGAGGTTTGGGCAGAATATTGGCGATGCTCGTCAGATTGAATATGCCGATGGCGATGATGGCCAGGACGAGGAAAAACAAGACCCAGTCGAAAGAGGCAAAGAAGGTTTTAATCGGGCGCGGTGCAATCAGTTTCATAAGTGAACCTATCTGGTCTGGTTATTCAGAATTTCTCTGAAGTAACGTTCGAGGACTTCCATGACCACCGGTCCGGCGTTGGCTGAACCAGATCCACCATGTTCAAGGAAAACAACGACTGCGATTTTGGGATGTTCAATGGGGGCAAAAGCCGCGAACCATGCGTGATCGCGATATTTGAATTCAACGGCGGCACTCGAAACGCGCTTGGAAATGACCTGTGCGGAACCCGTTTTTCCGGCGACGTTGAGATTGGAGAGGCGATAGGCAAAAGCCGTCCCGATTTCGCTGTTGACGACCATATCGAGGCCATTTTTGATGGTATTGAGCGTTTCCTTTTTAAAGGGCAGGTTGGAATGGACGCGGCTCGGGTAGGTAAAGATCGGGTGCCCGTCAGCCGTTTCGATATGATCGATGATTTGCGGATAATACAAAGTCCCGCCATTTGCGATGGTAGCATAGAGCATCGCCATCTGGAGCGGTGTGACCTTGACGTCGCCCTGTCCGATGGAGGTCGAAAGCGTAAAACCTCCCTGAAATCCTTCTTTGGATCGCTTGTTGTGCCATTCACGCGTAGGAACGACACCAGCCTGTTCGTTATTGATGCCGATGCCTGTTCGTTCACCGAGTCCAAACTGGCGTGCGTATTCGGCAAGGGTATCAATGCCAAGTTTTTCGCCGACCTTATAAAAATAGACGTCACAGCTGGAAGCCAGTGCTTCAGTAATGGAAACGACACCATGTCCGGAGTGTTTCCAGCAATGGAAACGTCTTCTTTGCGTACCATATTCGTAATACCCGGGACAGGTAAGGGTATCCTGGGGATGCATGAGCCCTTCTTCGAGGACGGCGGCTGCAGTGACTACCTTATAGATGGATCCCGGGAAATAGGCCAACAGCGCCTTGTCGAGCATGGGTTTATAGGGATTGGTATCAGCATCAATATGTTCATCGCGGGACAATCTTCCCGACCAGCTGTTGGGGTTGAACGAGGGCGTCGAAGCCATCCCAAGGATTTTTCCGGTATCGGGTTCCACAGCCACAATGGCGCCGCTGGGATAATCGCGCAGTGCATCCTTGAGGATTCGCTGTAAATCCATGTCTATTGTGAGGATGATATTTTTTCCCGAAATCGGTTCGACATCCTTCCAGTCTTTCATCTGTGCAGTGGATTCGGTATCGAGCTGCGGAATGCCCTGAGCATTGACGACGCTTGCACTCAGGCCATTTGCGCCCCTCAGAATGGGTTCATAAGCGCGTTCGATGCCCATTCTTCCGGCGACATCGCCCAATCTGTAGCCGTACATGCGCAGTTTCTGCAGTTCGGAATCATTGATTTGATTCACATATCCGATCAGGTGAGTCCCCAATTCATTGAATGGATAATA
>JAEEGL011313869.1_pt1 | contig 12647 bp, 8 predicted proteins | sample 9134231 | NCBI WGS metagenome assembly JAEEGL01 (sample SAMN16246548, study PRJNA631951) | gut metagenome | biome: gut microbiome; feature: rumen; material: fiber-attached | host: Bos | place: Iran: Karaj | collected 2018-10
GCATGCCTACCAGGACCACTGGGTGGCTCAGCAGTACCTTCCGAACGAGCTTCAGGGCAAGGTCTTCTACCATGTGGGCAGCATCGGCTACGAGAAGAAGATCGCCGATCTGGTCAACAGGCGCCGGGAGATCCAGCTGGAGAGCGTGGACATAAACGCCTTCCCGGAGAACCTCACCTTCTCCCCTGACGACAAGGGCCGGGACCTCTGGCTCAGAAGGACGATGAGCGGACGGAGCTCTGCCCTGGAGGGGATGCGCGACAGGATGTTCGAGAAGCTCTCCCTTGTCAGGTCCGACAGGGTCCTTGTGCTGAACTCCGGCCACGGGCTTCTTGTCTGGGAGGCCTTCCGCCACACCCCGGAGGGCATTGTCGTCGCCCATGTGAAGAGCCCGGAGGAGCGCGCCTATCTGGAGAACTACATCAAGACGCTGGACAGCGTAAGCTGCCCCTCGCTGATACAGGGCACCGATCTTGAGCAGGTTCTCTGCGGCCTTGACTCATCGGTGGAGAAGGACATCCTCTTCGAGCACATCCTTGGGCGGAACATCCTGAACCTCAAGGGAGAGGCGGAGCTCGAGAAGGGCCTTGGGATTCTGGACCTCGCCAAAAAACGGCTTGCAAAGGGCGGAGACATTGTCCTTTGCGAGACTCTGGTGAGCGAGGCCTCCCGCCTTTCGGACTTCATCCACATGGGGCCTCTGCAGGAGACCCTGCTTCGTGCGGAGAAGTCCATATACCGCTCCGTGCCTACTCGGGAGACGGTGGTCTCAAGGCTAAGGGAGGCCTTCAAGGTCGTGGAGACAACCGACTACCGCTTCACCGAATCGCGCACGGCCCACGAGAGCGACATTCTCCGATGGGTGAGAAACAGCTACATCCCTGCCCTGCCCAAGCTTTCATCCACAGAGGCCATGAAGCTCGAGAAGGAGCTGGTTTCCGTTCTCACCGCGGCTCCGCTAAGGTGGAGCACGAGCTGTCTGATTGTAAGGCTTGCATAACAACCGGTTATACTAAATGGCCTAGTATACCGTTAGCGCAAACGTTTAAACTTAACTTGCATTGTGGAATTTGCGGTGTTATAATCTCATTTTACAATGAACTGACACAGTCTGTTCAAGGGAGAAAAACATGCAGTTTGACCTTGCACCGATGCTTAGGTACTTCACTCTGATCGATTGTCTGGATCTCGGGCTGAGGATCATCCTCTCCGCAATCTGCGGCGCGATAATCGGCCTTGAGAGGGAGAAGCGCTACAAGAACGCAGGACTGAGGACCCACATCATCGTTGCCATATCCGGTGCCATTCTTATGATAGTCTCCAAATACGGCTTCCTGGATGTGACCACAATCGAAGGCGTGAGGCTCACCTCCGACAGCGGAAGAATCGCCGCCGCCGTCATCCAGTCCATAGGTTTCTTGGGCGCCGGAGTCATCTACGTCAGAAAGGAGAGCATAATCGGACTGACCACCGCAGCCGGACTTTGGGCCACTGTGGGAATTGGAATGTGCTTCGGGAGCGGCATGTACGTTCTGGGAATCGCTACCACCGCGATCATCATGATCGTCCAGATCCTTCTCAGGATCCACCACCGCAGACTGCCTGTGCAGACGGTCGGAATCGTCAGCTGCAACCTCACAAAGCACAATATGACGGTTGAGGAGCTTGCTGCGAAGTTCACATCCATCGGTGCCACGCTTCGCGACCTGTCGATGCAGCGCGACGACGTCAAGGGCGTTTCCGTTAAGGCCAACGTCACCTTCAACGACCGAAAGAGCATGATGGAGCATGTGGATCTGATCAGGGCTTTCGAATTCGTCGACTTCTTCGAGGTCTACCCCAACACCTGACGCCCGTAGTTGACTTTTTTCGAGCCTTAGGGCATATTTAAGCGGTCATTGACACACATGGTGGAAGTAGTTCAATGGTAGAGCGCCAGATTGTGGATCTGGTTGTTGAGGGTTCGAGCCCCTTCTTCCACCCTAAGTCCAGCTGAGTGCTGGACTTTTTCATTATCGTATGATGGCAAGTTGCGCCTGTAGCTCAATTGGATAGAGCGTCGGACTTCGAATCCGCAGGTCGCGCGTTCGAATCGCGCCAGGCGCACTAAAGCGTCACAGCGTCACTTCAAAATAGTCCAGAACAAGCTTCAGAAACAGCAGAGCGGTCACGACGAGCATCGTGGGTCTGACTATCCTCACATCCTTCTTGATGGCAAGCCTGCTTCCGATGAGGTTGCCTAGGATGGAGAAGACTGCGCAGATGATGGCCACCTTGTAGACCACATAGCCGTATCTTATGAAGTTGAACAGCGCGGCCAGATTGGATGCCCAGTTTACCATCCTGGCGTTGCCGCAGGCCTTCTTCACCTCCAGGCCGGCGATCATTATGAAGCCGAACTGCATGAACATCCCCGCCCCGGGTCCGTAGAAACCGTCATAGAACCCCACCACAAGCCCTATTGCCGCCCCCAGAAGGACATATGCCAAAGTGGACCTGTCCGTGTGCTTCCGGGAGGAGTAGTCCTTCTTGACCAGAACCAGAAGGGCCACGACAGGGGTGGCTATGAGCATGACCAGATTGAAGGCGCGACCGCTCATCCCCAGGGCCACCTTGCTCCCCATGAAGGAGCCAAGAAGGGCGAAGACCACCGACGGGACAAGGCTCGGAAGGTGGTAATTGCCGGTTCTGATGTAGTTTACCGATGCCACCGTGCAGCCGACAAGCGATGAGAACTTGTTCGTCCCCAGCGCGAACTGGTCCCTGATGCCCGTGGCCTGGTAGGAGTTCAGGCTTATCAGACCCCCTCCCCCGGCGATCGCGTCTATGAAGCCGGCGAGGAATATCAATGGGCAAAGGATCAGAAGCTGAAGCATATATTCCACATCCTATCCGCAAATCAAGCGCATGGACAACAGTCGACCGGCCCGTAGCCACAACGAATTGTGATGTTCACTCGGGCCGACTGAAAGCGCGGCCGGGCCTGTCATTTGAGCTCGAGATACAGCGCCAGCTGCTGGTCCTTGTTGAATCCGGCTCCGAAGATCAGGTCCCCTATCGGGGTATGGAAACCGAAGCCGATGGAGATACCCAGATCCCAGAGACCCGATGTGAAGCTGTCCTTGAACGGTACCCATGAGTCAAAGTCACTCAGGATATAGTTCAGACCGAACTTCATGTCAGACCTGACACCGCCTCTGACGACAGCCGTGATGAAGCTTGAGGCGAAGCCGCGAGTGAGGTTGAGCTGCACCCCCACACCGCCCGTGATGAAGTCCGCGACCAGAACATCCGAAGCGTAGCCAGGCATGCCGTCCCATCCGCCATAGGTCTCGAATGTGGAGCGGAGCAGCTGCAGACCCTTGGATGTGAAGGCCGTGAAGTCGAGCCACAGCGAGAACCTGTCACTGAGCCTGAAGGTGTTCTCACCGGCAAGCCCTATCTTGTAGAACAGCTGCTGCTGCTTGATGTTGTAGCCTATTGTTCCTATGAGATCAGCCCTTCCGCCCTCCATGGAGAAGAAGCCCTTCTCATAGCCGGGATAGTAGATGCCCTCAAGGGAGAACGACGGAACAAAGCCATAGGAGTTATCGTCCCCATTATCGTTCACCATGCTCCAGACATTATCCAGGGAGACGAAAGCCTGGAGTGTGTGATCGTACTCGTTCGTGACCATGGCTCCGAAATCCGCAGCCACATGACCCTCGATGATTCTGAAGCTGAGAGGCTGGGTCCTGTCCGTCAGACATGAGAGAGAACCGATCGAAGACTTGATCCTCCCAAGGCCGTAGACCCTCTCCCCCAGGTCCTCCGTGAAGCGGAAAAGTCCCATGGCGGAGAGCTGGGTATCCTGGTTCACAGTGCTCTTGAGCCTGATGTCCAGACTGATGAGGCTTCCGTTTATGTCCTTGATGAAAGCCCTTGCGCTCAGTGTCGGGAACATCACACGCCTAGTGTATTCGTTGTTGTTGTTGAAGTAGAAACCGTAGCCGCCCGAGCCGTACAGACCGATCGAGAGTCTGGTCCTTCCTAGAAGGTCCTCGTGCCTGAGATCGGACGAGGCGTAGTACTCCGACTTGTCCCTCTCCGGATATCTGGTGTGGTACTCACCCACCCTGTTCGGGTCCTTGTAGACCTTCTGCTCCTCAGTAAAGAGATTCGCGATCTCCTGAAGCTTCTCCCTCTGGGCCTCGACCTCCTCAAAGCCCTTCTGCAAGATGGCGTCAACGGAGCTGAAGCTCAGCGTCCCGTAGTCGGTGGTGTCCGGCGAGAACCAGTAGTCGGCCATGTCGATCTCACCGCGCGAGACGTTGTTCAGGATTATGCTGAGCGTGCTTCCCGCGACACCCGAGAGCGAGGTGTAGTTCTCCGGGGTGAGCTTCTTCTTGCCGTAGCCGTTGAGCGTGACGACGATGATGATGTCATAGCCCTCCATGACAGCCCTGTGCACTATGTAGTTGCTCACCATACCTCCGTCCATCAGGACAGTGTTCGCAAACGGCTGCACAGGCTCGAAGACCAGCGGCAGGCTCATCGATGAGCGCATGGCGGTAAGCAGCGAGCCCTGTCTGAAGATGACCTCGTCACCGGTGAGCATATCGGTTGCGTTGCACTCGAAAGGCACGACGAGGTCCTTGTCGAAGTTTATTCCCTCAGGCACGTTGCCTATGTTCTTCTGCAGGAAATTCAGCACCTGGTAGTCGTCGATCAGGCCCGAGACTCCGCCTATGCCCTGCCCCAGCGAGATCGATAGGAGGTTGTTGTTGTTGAAGTCAAACGCATCCAGAACCTCCTTGTAGCCTGTCGTGTCGAAGACCGTGAAGAGGTTCATGAGGTCGGTGCCCTCCACGACATCGATCATCTCCCTCGGGGACAGACCGGCGCAGTAGAGTCCTCCGATCAGGGCTCCCATGCTGGTTCCGTAGACCTTGTCGATCGGGATCCCATACTCCTCAAGGGCCTGGATGATGGGGATGTGGGCGATTCCCTTGGCTCCGCCTCCGGAGAGGACCAGGGCAACATGCGGCCTTCCGATGTCGGGAAGCTGCTCCACGCCGAAGAAGTCATCCTCGGAGTAGATCTCAAAGGTGTCGGAGTAGGAATCCTCAGGCAGATTGTCGCTGCCGAAAACCTCCTCCTTGGGTCTCATGTCCTCACGCAGTTCGGCCTCGGTCTCCTCCGGGATAGCCTTGTCCGCGACATCGTCAGATGAGGATGCCTCGGAGGCAGGACCGTCCGCGTAGATGGCAAAGAGAACGAAAGAAAGCAGGACCAACAAAGAGAGCAACCTCTTCATGCGTTTCACCCCCTGAAATTCAAGAAACTGAATTGCCTAAAGTATAATGTAACGTTTGTCTTTGATAAACCGCTTTTTTATGTTACCATAATCACATATACAGGCAGTAATGCCCATTGGGGAGATGAACATGAACCATGAAACGCTGACTCGCATGACAAGATATTACCGGGCGCTCAACAAACTCAGGACAATCGGTCTTGAGAAGGTGTTCGCTCACAACCTCGCCGACGCCGCAGGGGTCTCCGCCGCAATCGTCCGCAAGGACTTCTCGCAACTGAACATCTACGGCCAGAAGCGTGGCGGATACAACATCGTGGAGCTCTCGAACGTGATCGGCAGCATACTCGGCAAAGGGGAACCGGAGAACGTTATCGTGGTCGGCTGCGGAAGGATCGGCATGGCGCTGATGCACTACGCGGGCTTCGAGAACGACGGGATCAGGATCATCGCCGGCTTTGACCACAACCCGAGCGTGATGGACAGCACAGGAGCTCTGGCCCCGGTTCTGCACACCTCCAAGCTGGACGAGTTCACATCCCAGAACAAGATCAGCGCCGCCATCATCACCGTCCCCGAGTCCGCAGCCCAGGACACCTACGCCCACCTTCTGGAGTGCAACATCAGGGGGATTCTGAACTTCTCGCCGGTGACGCTGAAGCCCATGCCCACCAAGGACGGCTCAATGCCGATTGTGCACAACATCAACATCGGCCTGGAGCTTGAGCAGCTCTTCTACGAGATCAAGTTCTCGAAGGACCAGACTGCAAACTGAGCTCCAGATCCCTGCGTCTGGTATCGAAATGCCTCCTCGCCCCGCCTGAGAAGAGCGGGATCGCCATGGCAAGGGCCCTGAAGGCGTTGTCGGCGAACATGCAGATCCACACCTCGAACAGGGACGTGTGAAGTATGTGAACGCAGACGACAGTAAGCAGTATCCTTATCCCCCAGGCCCCTATCGTGGTGACGACGAAGGTGCTCTTGGTGCGGCCAAGCCCGTAGTAGATGCCCTCGGAGGAGATCATCAGGCCGAAAAGAGGTTCGGAGACGGCTATGAGCCTGAGAACCCTTGCACCCAGGGCTATGACCTGCTCGTCCGGGGAGAAGATGGCCATGATCTGGGTGGAGAACAGAAACAGCATAAGCCCCGTGAAGGCCATCATCACAACGGTGAGGATCACCGACTGCCTCTCGACGACCTTGAACTGCTCGAAGTCATTCTCCCCTACAGAAATCCCTATCAGGGTTGAAGTTGCGCTTCTCAGGCCATAGCCGGGCAGGTAGAAGAGCGACTCGGATGAGAGGGCGATCGAGTGAGCCGCGAACACCGTGGTCCCCATGGAGGACACAAGAGACGCGAAGACGATGTGCCCCAGGCAGCTGACCGCACTGGTCGCGAAGGCGGGAAAGCCGATTTTGACAGCCTCGGCCCCTATGGTCCTGTCTATGTGAAGCAGTCTGATTCCGCCCTTCAGCGTCGGGTGGCAGACCATGAGTATGAACATGGCAGAGCCGCTGATCGTATGCGAGATTGCCGTGGCTATCGCCGCCCCCTTCACACCAAGGCCCGCCCTGTAGATCAGGATGTAGTTCAGAACGACATTGACCACGTTGGAAGTCAGATTCACAAGCATTGGCGTGCGCGTGTCCTTCACCGCCCTGAGGGCGCTGGCGCAGATGATCGTGGAGGCCCTGAAAAGGAGCGGGATGGATATGATGCGGAAATACATGGAGGCCTGGCCCTGTATCTGGACCTCCGCCTGCATCCATATGGGGATGAACGGGCTTAGTCCCACGGCTATCGCCGTGACGGCAAGGCCCGAAAGCAGAACGTAGTTCACAACCTGGGAAGTGACCCGTCTGATCTTGTCCCACTCACCTGCACCATAGGCGGACGCTATTATGGCAACCACGGCTATCCCTATTGCCGAGAAGCAATTGCCTATCAGCCAGTTGACCGTTGTGGTAAGGCTGACGGACGCTGTGGCCTCGGCACCGAGGCGCCCCACCATCGCCGTGTCCACATACTGGAGCAGCGTTGTGAGGACCATCTCGAGAATCACCGGGATCGCCAGTGTCACCAGGGTCCTGAAGCTTCGCCGTCTGTCAATCGGTTCCATCTGGGTCTATCTGATGCGCTTGAAGTTGCCGTAGGTTCTTGTGACGGACGAGACCACGACGAAGGTGTCCTCGTACTTTACCAGAACGCGCTCGAAATCAGCTATCTGCATGTTGTTGACCACGCATATCAGAAGGCTCTTGTCCGTGTGCGAGTACATTCCCTTGGCCGGTATGACCGTGCACCCGTGGTGGAGCTTCTTCATAAGCTCCTCTGACAGCTCGTCGGGGTTGGATGTTATGATCTCGAACTTGGCGGCGGAGCGCGTGCCCTTGAGGATGGCATCGTTCACCCTGGTGGTCACGAAGCTGTAGACGATGCACAGGATGACCGGGACGTAGTCCCTGCCGTAGGCGAAGAACGAGACCAGCGCCACGACCACATTGATAAGGAATATGACCCACACGAGGCTGTATTCAGGCTTTCTGTGGTTGATTATCGACGCAACTATGTCCATTCCGCCTGTGCTTCCGCCAATTCCGAGGGCGACGCTGTAGAAGGCCCCGTTGAAAACGCCTGCGGCTATCGCGGCCATGACACGCTCGCCTCCGTCCTTCGCGTAGAAGGCGAACTGGGAGACATCGGTCCGTTTTAGAAGTATGCTCGTCAAGGAGAAGGCTATGACGTAGATGAAGGTCTTGATCGCGTAGTGCCTTTTTAGCACCTTGAACGCGACTATGAGAAGCGGGATGTTCATGACAAGCGTCATGTAACCGAAAGTGAACCCTGTCAGGTGCCTGATGATCGTCAGAAATCCGTTGAGCCCTGCCGGGGCGAAGTTGTTCGGGAAGACGAACAGCTCATAGTTCACCGCCCCGAGTGCGGCGACAAGCACAACCAGAAGATATCTCAGAAACCTGTTCTCGACCCTTACCATTTCGCAATCTCCGAAAAGAATCCTACTCGTTTTCACGGCGTTTCTCAAGAAAATTGATTGGCAAACTGCACCTTGCCATCTGCCGTTTTCAGATTAGAGAGCCGCCACATATCTTCATATCTTCTAAAAGACCTTTAAAATGTGCATTAATTATGTGATATAGTTATCAATGGCAAAAGCTGACTGGAGAATGGACCGATGAAAAGGAATCTGATGATAATTGGGAATGTGCTGATCGTGGCAGTCATTCTGGTCCTTGTCATGGTATATGTCAGTTCCGAGGAGAACAGGATCCTCGTCTCACAGACCGAGTCCTTCGAGAACATGACCGTAGCCATGGAGAATGTGACCACCAACTATCTGGTCGGTGAGCAGCAGGTCTGCGACGCCTGGGCGAACTACATCAACTCCAACAGCATGACGGCTGAGGAGGCAATTATCTTCGTCCGCGATTCCATCACCTCTGCGGACATAATGGCCCATATCCTCGTCCAAAGCGACAAGGGCGTGTCGGGGCTTTCCACCTCCGCACACCCGCAGAACCCGGACGACTACTCCGTCTCCTACGACAACGTCTCCCTGTACAGCCAAGGCTTCGATGAGCTTCTCGATGTCGAGACCACTGTGAACGTGACCAGAATCTTCACCAACCCAGTCAACGCGATTCAGTCGATTGCCTTCTGCAACCCCATCACATTGAGGGATGCGAAGGCCGGCTCTCCGGTTTCAGCCGTGCTTCTCAGAGTCGTCCCGGTCTCCTCATTTGAGAGGAAGTGGGAGTTCCCGACCGAGGAGTACAGCGATGCGGAGATCTCCCTGATCGACAACGCAGGCGACTACATCATCAAGGGGCACACCTTCAAGAACTCCAACTTCTTCGAGTTCTACCAGTCCTACAACAGCCCCAGCCCCGCCGCCATGGAGAGCCTTAGGACGGAGATCGCCGGTGACCACGGTGTTGTGAGGATCAAGGACTCGACCGGGGAGCTGAGCCTTGTGGCCCATGCCCGCGTGAACTCCACCGACGACTGGATCATCCTCTCCATGATCCCCATGACGGAGCTCGGGCACATCGAGACCAACTGGGCGCTTATTCTGATAGTGTCCGCAGGGCTTCTCGTGATCCTGCTCTTCAACCTCTCCATCCTGCTCTCGTTCAACCGCCAGCTCAAGGTAGCCGTCACGGCCGCCGACAAAGCCAACCAGGCCAAGACCGATTTCCTTTCAACGATGTCGCATGACATCCGCACGCCGATGAACGCGATAATCGGTCTGACCACGCTCACAGGCAAGAAGGCGGACGATGAGGCCACCGTCAAGGAGAACCTTCGCAAGATCAACCTTGCAAGCAACCACCTGCTGACACTGATAAACGACATCCTCGACATCTCAAAGGTCGAAAGCGGCAAGCTGACGTTGAGCCCGGTGAACTTCTCCATAGTGGAGTGCGCGGAGAACCTGGTGAACATCTCCAGACCCATGGTCAAGGAGAAGAACATCGACTTCAACTTCCGCATCAGCCGCTTCGACCATGAATACCTCTACGCTGACCAGCTCAGGCTGAACCAGGTCTTCATCAACATCCTCTCCAACGCCATCAAGTACACGGAGCCTGGAGGACAGGTGAACGTGGAGATGCGCGAGGATGCAGGAAAGGACGACAGGACGATCCGCCTGACCTACATCGTCTCCGATACCGGCATGGGCATGACGCCCGAGTTCATGGCCCGCATGTACCAGCCGTTCTCAAGACAGACCGACAGCCGCGTGAACACCATCCAGGGCACCGGACTCGGCCTTGCCATAACGAAGCAGATGACAGAGCTCATGAACGGAAGCATCGACTGCCAGAGCGAGGTCGGCAAAGGCACCACGTTCACAATAACGCTGGACATCCCCATCGCCGACAGGCAGATGGAGAGGATGCAGCTTCCTCCGATGAGGATCCTGCTGGCGGACGATGACCCTGTGATGCTTGAGACCGCGGGAGACACGCTGCGCTCTTTGGGCGCTGAGGTGGATACGGTCAAGAGCGGCTCCGAGGCGTTGGACATGGTCACATCGCACTCGGACTACAGGGCGGTGATCCTCGACTGTAAGATGCCTGACATGGACGGAATAGAGGCCGCACGCAGAATCCGCGCCAAGGTGGGCGACGACCTGCCGATCCTTCTCATCTCAGCCTACGACTGGTCTGACATGGAGGAGATCGCCAAGGATGCCGAGGTGGACGGATTCATCAGCAAGCCGCTGTTCAGGTCCACCCTCTTCGAGAAGCTGAACGAGATCCTCGGCAACGAGAGCAACCGCTCGGACCAGGACGATGACGCCGACATCGCCGGAATACGCGTGCTGGTCGCCGAGGACAATGACATCAACTGGGAGATCATCTCCATGCTGCTCCAGATGCATGGGGTCGAGACCGAGCGCGCGGAGAACGGCCAGATCGCGCTTGACCGCATAGCCAACTCCAAGGAAGGCGAATTCAATCTGGTCTTCATGGACATCCAGATGCCTGTCCTGAACGGCATCGAGGCGACGAAAAGGATACGCAAGCTTGACAAGAGCTGGCAGGCGAACATCCCGATTGTGGCCATGACCGCGGATGCGTTCTCGGAGAACGTCTCCGAATGTCTTGCCGCCGGAATGAACGGCCACATAGCCAAGCCCGTGGACATGAAACTGGTCATCAAAGAGATCAAAAGGATTAAGTAGGAGAGACAATGAGCAGAAGAAGAACAGCCTTTACCCTGCTGGTTCTGTTGGTTGTGTTGTCACTGTGCCTTGTGGCATGCAGCAAGAAGGAGACTTCAAAGGCCCAGACAGGCAGCGTCGCCTTCACCCCAAAGCTTGACAAGAACACAAGTTGCTCCATCTCAGTCGCCGGCCACTACAACAACTTCGAGGCCCTGGAGGCCGAGTTCAATCGCTTCTCCCAGTACTATCCGAACGTCAGGATGACCTACGTGTACATGGATGGCTACAGCAAGAGCGGAAGCAAGATCCTCTCCACTGCTCTCTCCGGAAGCGAGGCGCCCGACATCTTCTTCACATATCCGTACATGGGCGACTGGGTCGACGGAAAGGAGATAGAGGCTTCGTCCGAGAACCTTTCCGGCATTGTGGATCTTTCCTGCATCAGAAGCGACCTTCTTCGAAAGGAGCAGGACGGGAGCATCCTGAGCGTGCCCGTCTACACTACGACCTACGGCATGATGGTCAACGAGGACATCTTCGAAAAGGAGAAGATAGCAGTGCCGAAGACCTACAGCGAGCTGATTGCGGCCTGCGAGAAACTTAAGAGCGCCGGCTACAGCAACCCGATCATGTGCTACAGCCGAGGCTCCGATCTGCTCTATCCCCTCTTCTACCCCTATTTCTGCGCCCAGATAAAGGGGAATGCGAAGGCGCTGGAGGACCTGAACGGCATGAAGCCGGGTTCCGGCGAATACATGCGCGCCGCGATGGAACTGACGGCGGACTTCATGGGCCACGGCTTCATCAACCTCGAGGAGTGCAACAAGCTCGCCAACAACTATGAGGCGGTGATCCTCAGGTTCTTCGAGGGCGATGTCCCGATGATGCTTGCCTCAGGCAACACGGTATCGGGCACGGAGAAGAGAGAGGCCAAGTCCGAGGCCTTCACCGCCCACCCGTTCAAGTACAGTTTCCACCCGGTCCCCTCAACGGAGGACGGCGGATACTTCATCAACTCCATCTCAGTCGGTTTCGGCGTGAACAAGAACAGCAAGAACCTTGATATGGCCAACGAGTTCATGCGCTTTTTGGTGTGCACACAGGAGCTGAACCTCATGGCCAAGGCGAAGCGCATGGTGACCCCCTGCGTGGAGATGACTCTCGACAGCGTCTACGCCCCGTTCCAGAGCATCAGTGAGAAGCATTTCATAAACCAGTCAGACCTTGGACTTGACGACAAGCCCGCATCCCAGGTCAGCAAGGCCGGATGGCAGGTGGCCGCCGGCAACATGACGGTGGACGAGGCCGTGCAGGCGTTCGGCTCGATACAGTAAGCGACTTCAAATCCCGCACCGAGCTATCAAAAAACTGAAGGCCACCCATTTCTGAGTGGCCTTCACGTTTTGAGCGGACAGGGGCCGCCCTTTGGCTCCCGGTTGTCCGCCTTCAGGGCCGGCCATGCTTCGGACGCGGTGCGTCCTCCTACTGCTTGGCTTCGATCCCCACTTGGTCCGAACAAAACTGAAGGCCACCCATTTCTGAGTGGCCTTTACGTTTTGAGCGGACAGGGGATCGCACCCTGGAAGGTCCGCATTGCGTCGAGAGGGGAGAGAGTGCAGTTCTCGGCGGTTGGCGCCCCATTTAAGTCCTAACAAACA
>JAEEGL012133717.1_pt1 | contig 12647 bp, 10 predicted proteins | sample 9134231 | NCBI WGS metagenome assembly JAEEGL01 (sample SAMN16246548, study PRJNA631951) | gut metagenome | biome: gut microbiome; feature: rumen; material: fiber-attached | host: Bos | place: Iran: Karaj | collected 2018-10
GATTCTATACCGAGCTCGTAAATCTTTCTGTTTGATAAAGGTGAGAGTACTACCTCGTACTTAAGCTCCTTAAAGAAGGTAGCCCAGAACGGATAGTTCTCATACATGTTGAGGACTCTGGGAATACCGACCTTACCCCTGATAGCGTCTGATGAAGGGAGAGGAGTGTAGTCGAAATATCTCTTTAATTTATATTCGAATAAGTTGGGAACATTGTGGGCGTTCTTCTGACCACCGATTCCCTTCTCGCATCTGTTACCTGAGATATATCTGCGGCCACCGGTGAAGTTGTTGATGGTGAGACGGCAGTTATTTGTACATCCCTTACATTTTGTCATTGATGTAGTGAATGTAAATTCATCAAGCTTTTCTCTTGAGATCATTGTGGTCTCATAGCCTTCGTAATAGTTCTCTCTTGAGTAGAGAGCTGCACCGAAAGCACCCATGATACCTGCAATATCAGGTCTGATGGCCTTGCAGTTTGCAATCTTTTCAAATGAGCGGAGTACCGCATCATTATAGAAAGTGCCACCCTGAACGACGATGCGGTCACCGAGTTCTTTTGCGTCAGAAACCTTTATGACCTTAAACAGAGCATTCTTGATTACCGAGTATGCAAGACCTGCGGAGATATCAGATACTGATGCCCCTTCCTTCTGGGCCTGCTTAACCTTGGAGTTCATGAATACAGTACATCTTGTACCAAGGTCAATGGGGTGCTCTGCAAAGAGGGCGTCCTTGGCAAATTCCTGAACAGAATAGTTAAGGGACTTTGCGAATGTCTCTATAAATGAACCACATCCTGAAGAACATGCCTCGTTTAAGAGGACTGAATCAACAGTATGATTCTTGATCTTAATACACTTCATATCCTGACCACCGATGTCGAGGATACAGTCAACCTCGGGATCAAAGAATGCTGCGGCATAATAATGGGCAACAGTCTCAACCTGGCCGTCATCAAGTGTAAATGCTGCTTTCATGAGAGCCTCACCGTAACCGGTAGAGCATGCCCTTACGATTTTAGCTTCCTTAGGGAGAAGCTTATAAATATCCTTGAGCGCGTTAATGGCTGTCTCGAGGGGATTACCGTTATTGTTTGAATAGAATGAGTAAAGGAGCTCACCGTCTTCAGAAGCGAGAGCCATCTTTGTGGTGGTTGAGCCTGCATCAATACCGAGGAAGCATTTTCCTTTATATTTAGTGAGGTCAGCTTTCTTAACCTGATGCTTGTCGTGGCGGCTGATGAATTCCTCATACTCAGAAGAGTCTTTAAATAAAGGCTCCATACGCTCAACTTCAAATTCCATGTGGATATCGCCGGAGAGTCTGCCAATCATTTCCTCCATTGATACAACTGCCTCTTTTTCAGCAAGGAGCGCTGCACCTATTGCTGCAAAGAGGTGGGAATTATCTGTATCTATAATGTGCTCGTCATCGAGCTTAAGTGTTCTGATAAATGCATTTTTAAGTTCAGGCAGGAAATGAAGTGGACCACCGAGGAATGCAACATGACCACGAATAGGCTTACCACATGCAAGACCTGATATGGTCTGGTTAACAACTGCCTGGAAAATTGATGCAGCCAGGTCCTCTCTGGTAGCACCGTCATTGATAAGGGGCTGGATATCGGTCTTGGCAAATACACCACATCTCGCAGCTATTGTATATAAAGATTTATAATCCTTTGCATATGTATTTAATCCTGTTGCATCAGTCTGGAGAAGTGATGCCATCTGGTCGATAAATGAACCTGTACCACCGGCACAGATACCGTTCATACGCTGCTCAACATTACCACCCTCAAAGTAAATAATCTTGGCATCCTCGCCACCGAGCTCGATTGCCACATCGGTTTTTGGCGCATATGTCTCAAGGGAAGTACTTACGCAGAGCACCTCCTGAGAAAATCCTACTTTAAGATGACCGGCAAGTGTGAGTCCGCCGGATCCTGTAATCATGGGCATGAAATCAATGTTGCCGAGCTGCTTATATGCCTTGTCGAGAAGGCGTTTTAAAGTATTTCTGATATCAGCAAAGTGTCTCTCGTAATCAGAGAAGAGCACAGTGTTTTTATCATCAATTACCGCAATTTTTACTGTTGTAGATCCGATATCAATACCGAGTCTGTAAAGTTCTGACATGTTTCTCACCTGTTATTAAAAATTCACATACAAATCCATATTATATTAGAAAAGAATTTTTTAGGCAACGTTATAGCAAACAAATTAAGAAATTGCATTTTTCCCTTACAAATAAGACCATATATTAAAGTCTTATTTGTAATGAAAAAGCAATTTCTAAATTCGTTTCCTATTATTATCACAAATCATATTTGATATTATTTTTCTTTTGACCGATGAACACGTTTATAGTAAAATGTCACTCGGATTATTAAACAAGACGGATATATTAATTATGGAAAAGTTACTTAAATCAGATTACTATTATGACCTTCCCGAGGAGCTCATTGCCCAGGACCCCATAGAAGACAGAAGTGCATCAAAGCTTATGGTCCTTGACAGAGAGTCGGGAGAGGTGGCTCATCACAGATTCTATGAGATAGAGCAGTTCTTAAATCCCGGAGATACCCTTGTACTCAACAATACTAAAGTTATCCCTGCCAGACTCTATGGTTTAAAGGAAGATACGGGAGCAGTTATCGAGGTCCTGTTATTAAAGAGACTGCCTGACGGCTGCCACGAGTGCCTCGTTAAGCCCGGCAAAAAGGCGAGAGTCGGATGCCGTATCTCATTTGGCGATGGACTTCTTAAGGGTGAGATTACAGACATTGTTGATGAGGGTAACCGTAAGATTAAGTTTGAATTCGACGGAATATTTGAGGAAATTCTTGATAAGCTTGGGGAGATGCCTCTGCCTCCGTACATTCATCATAAGCTTCAGGACAAGGACAGATACCAGACGGTATATGCCAAGAATCCCGGCTCAGCGGCGGCACCTACAGCAGGCCTTCATTTTACAAAAGAGCTTCTTAAGAAAATAGAAGATAAGGGCGTGAATATCTGCTATGTCACACTCCATGTGGGCCTCGGTACATTCAGACCGGTTAAAGCCGAAAACCTTTTGGAACATCACATGCACAGTGAGTATTACGAGGTTTCAAAAGAAACGGCTGATATTATAAATAATACGAAGAAAAACGGTGGCAAGGTCTACTGTGTCGGAACTACATCAGTCCGTACGGTGGAGAGCGTTGCTGATGAGAACGGCATGATGAGGGAAGCTTTTGGTAATACGGATATATTTATTTATCCCGGATATAAATTCAAAGTACCCGACGGTATCATTACTAATTTCCATCTGCCTGAGTCAACACTTATTATGCTTGTGTCAGCATTTGCAGGCAGGGAACATGTCCTGGCGGCATATGATACGGCAGTTAAGGAGAAATACAGATTTTTCTCATTTGGCGATGCTATGTTTATCAGATAATCGTTTTATGCTATAATAAACGATGTGTTTTTGATACATAATATTTGATATAAAAAAATAGGGAGGAAGAAAAAATGTTTTGTTCAAAATGTGGAGCACAGTTTCCTGATGATTCCAAATTCTGTACTGAGTGTGGAGCACCTGCTGCTCAGGAAGAGAAGAAGGAGTCTGTGGCAGAGACTGTCAATGAGACACCTGTAGTTAACAACGAGCCCCTTGTAAATGAGGCACCTGTTGTGACACCTGCGCCTGAGCGCACTGTAGCACCGACAGTAGTTGCACCTACAGTTTCTACTGCATCTGTTTCAAATAACGGAAGCGAACCAATTAAGAAGAAAGGATTCGGAGCTAAGTTTATCGGAGTTCTTCTCTGGATAGTTCTCGTTGTTACCCTTGTTTGTACAGCAGCTGTCAATACATGTAACTACATGATTACACCTATGGGACTTAAGGGACTTGCAAAGTCAGGTGTTATGGACGAACTGCTTGACGCTGATGATTATATTAAAGGCGCATTCAAAGAAATAGGTGTAAATACAAAAGATATTGATGATAAGGATTTTGAGAAATTCACATATACTCTTTACAGTGATGCACTTAAATTCTTTTTCACAGGCGAGGGAGAGGCTTTTAATCCGGATCTTTTCATTGATCTTCTTGATGATAATAAAGACGATATTATGGAGAAGATGGAAGATGATATGGGATATGAGATTTCAGATGACGATTTCGATGATATTTTAGAAGATTTAAGAGATGAAATCGATGATTATAATGACGAAATCGCCGAGGATCGCGAGGATACATTCAACGGTGAATATGGAGTTGCCATTATCGAGTTCCTCTTTAAGACATCATCACTTCTTATTTTACTTGCAGTTGATATATTTGTTGCTCTTCTTATCTCCCTTGTATTTGGCAAGAATAAGGATAAGTCAAAGATTTACATCGGCGTTGCATCACTTATTGCCGGAATTCTTACAGGTGGTTTTATAGGAGTTATATTTGCAGCAATCAGCGTTGACGGCTCAATGGAGATAGCTGATATATTACCGTTCTTCATCTCTACAATTGTTGTGGCAGCACTTTATTTCATCTGCGGTATCATTTCAATTGTTATGGGAAGAATTTTCAGAAAAAATCATGTTTATGTATAAACGTGTTTAATATAAAAACGAGAGAGAGATTATTTTTATGGCAGAGTTTTTAACTTCACTTGCTGACATTAATGACAAAATCAACACGTTTGTATGGGTCAAGATAGGTCTGTTCCTTCTTATCGGTACAGGTATACTGATGACCTTACTTACAAAGTTTTTCCAGATTACCCATATCGGACACTGGATGAGCAAGACTATCGGAGGACTCTTCAGGAAAGATTCCCATGATAAGTCGGACAAATCAAGCGTATCCCAGTTCCAGGCACTCTGTACAGCCCTGGCTGCTACAATCGGTACAGGTAATATTGCAGGTGTTGCTGCGGCTATCTGTGTCGGAGGTCCCGGTGCGGTATTTTGGATGTGGGTTGCAGCATTCTTTGGTATGATGACAAACTTCTCGGAAAATGTACTTGGAATCTACTATAGAAGAAAGAACAGTGAGAACGAGTGGTCAGGTGGTGCCATGTACTACCTTCAGGACGGACTTGGTGGATACAAGAACTGCAAGGTAATAGGTAAAATTCTTGCCGTACTTTTCGCTATATTTGCTATCCTTGCTTCGTTCGGTATCGGCAACATGGGCCAGATCAACAAGATTGTAATCAATGTCGAGAGTGCATTTTTCTCAGGTGTTGATTCAAAGATTCTTTTCGGAGATGTTACTGTAGTTGCTTTCTTACTTGGCATGACACTAATGGTTATCGGAGGACTTATAATTCTCGGAGGTCTTCAGCGTATAGCCGCTTTTGCCGAGAGAATTGTTCCTTTCATGGCACTTGCTTATATCGTAGGCGCATTTATCATTATGTGTTTTCATATTACAGCTGTACCTGCAATGTTTGAAGCTATATTTAAGTTTGCTTTTGGCATAAAGGCAGTAGCCGGTGGAGCAGCAGGTGTTGCAATATCAACTGTAATTACTCAGGGATGCAAGAGAGGCGTGTTCTCTAATGAGGCAGGTCTTGGTTCATCCGTTATGGTTCACTCAAACTCAAATGTTAAGGAGCCTGTAAAGCAGGGTATCTGGGGTATATTTGAAGTATTTGCCGATACATTTATTGTATGTACAATGACTGCTATCGTTGTTCTCTCATCAGGATATATCAATCTTGAGACAGGTCTTGCAAATGAGGGTATTGAGGATGCTACTCTTGTACAACAGGCATTTGCCAATGTATTCGGTGAGCCCGGTAAGTGGTTCGTAGCTCTTGCAGTTCTCCTCTTTGCATTTACAACAGTGCTTGGATGGTCTCATTATGGAAGTAAAGCTGTCGAATATCTTTTTGGCACAACAGGTGCAAAAATTTACAGAGTTATCTTCGTGCTTATGATTGTGTCAGGTGCACTTATGACATCTTCAATCGCATGGGATATTTCCGATACATTCAACGGACTTATGATGATCCCCAACCTTATCGGTGTCGTAGCTCTCTCGCCTGTAGTAGTTAAGATTACAAACAACTATGTAAAGCGTAAGCTTAAGGGTGAGAATGTTGAGCCTGTACTTTCACACTTTGAAGACATTCAGGCTGCTCATGCAAAAGAAGTTGAAAACGGTGCTGAATAAAAAATATTTGTCATTTGTTTTCAGTATGTTATAATTTGATTGTATGTAGCAAAATACAATGTTGTATTAAATGTTCCTATTGTGAGGATTTGATTATATGGAAGAGAAGAGAAAAGACAAACGAATGGATCTCAAATGTGAGATCGTTCTCAACAGACTTGATACAAAGGATAATACAAATGTCCGTGCAGCTGTTACAGTTAAAGATGTGTCAAAGAGTGGTATAGGATTTTCATGTGAGTCTGAGCTCTCTATAGGTTCTGTATATGAGTGTTACCTCACTATCTGGACAAAAGAGGTTATCCATACTTTCATAGAGATTGTCAGAAAGTTTGAGAAGGACGGCGAGAATTTCTACGGTGGTATTTTTATCGGTATGCCTGAGATGGATATGAAGAGAATTGAGATTTACTCAACATTCCAGGACGCTAAAGCATAATACTATTTGATTATTTATTATTAGAATTATTATAAAAAAGACAGAGGATTTTGAACTGAACCCCGAATGTTAGACAAAACATTCGGGGTGTTTTTATCGAAGTGTTTGTTGAGTTCTACTGGCATAATTTGTTCCTCCTTTTTATACCCATATGAAATATTATGTTGCTGTCATTTTATTCCTCAAAGTGTTGCAATAGCGTTACATATGTCCCATGATGGTTTACATAACCTGGAAGCCTTATTTTATAAGGGCTTTCGGCTTTTTAGTGTTTGAAAAAAGGCGCTCCCGGTGGTATAATTTTCCGTGCGTATGGAAAAAGATAAGCTTCAGGAAGAATATGAAAAATTCATAAAAGAGGAGCAGGAACGGGAAGCAAATGATGAGCATCAAAGGCGCAAAAAACGGGGCAGAACAGCACTGTTTACACTGCTTATATGTATGTTCCTCATTCCGACCATGCTGTGTGGTGTGCTCTTCTTTAGACTACTATCTGTTGAGAAGATAGTTCAGACGCTGTATGAGGAACTCTACGGTACACATACCCAGGAGACCTTGGCTTCGGATAACGGCAATATAACCCAGTCGGTTAATACGATATCGCTTAATATAGTCGAGGAAGATACTGCAGTTACAGATGAAAATGTTATTACATGTGAGCCTGATCCTTACGAGGGACTCATAAAAGTTTGCCTCACATTTGATGACGGACCGTCTGATAATACGGATCAGATTCTGGATATACTTGCAGATTACGGTGTGAAGGCTACATTTTTCGTGAATGAAAAAGAAGGCTATGACAATCAGTACGCCCGTATAGTTGATGAAGGTCATACGATAGCGATGCATTCGGCAACCCATGTGTACAGGGATGTGTATGCTTCCCTCGATGCATTTGCTTCTGATTTATTTGAGATACAGGATTTCATATATGAGAAAACAGGTGTGACAACTACCTACTACAGATTTCCCGGAGGAAGCAGTAATAAAGTAAGTGCCACCCCAATGGAAGACCTCATATATTATCTTGATATAAAGGGCATCACGTTCTATGACTGGAACGTGGCATCGATGGACGCTGTGCCCGGTGGCATATCAACAACTGATATAGTCAGCAATGTACTTGGGCCGATTTATGCAGGGGAGCAGTCAGAGTATGTCATACTCATGCATGATGCGGCTGACAAGGATACTACGGTTGAAGCATTGCCAATTATTATTGAATCACTTGCTGATATGGAGAATGTTGTAATCGTACCAATCAGCGAAAATACTACACCTGTTCATCATTTAGAAGAAGAATAAAACCGTAAAAGGGAGAAAACATAATGAGCTTTTTTCAGAGTTTAAAAGAGGATTTATCGACAGCAGTAAACGACCTTATCACCGAAGAGGGCGAAGTTACTAACATGCCGGATTTAAGTGGACTTGATGAGCTTAAATTCGATGACGGAGAGCCGCTCCTTTCAAATTTGCCGAAAGAGGAAGTAGTGGAAGAATTTGTTGAGGAGCCTGAGTATGTAGAGGAATCTGAATTTATTGAGGAGCCTGTCATTGAGACAAGCCCTGTTCAGAGTGCCCTTGATTCGCTTAAGAATGCAAGCAAGAGGTATGAAGATGAAAAGAACAGCAGCACCGAACTTGACGAAATCCAAGAACTTCTTAAAGGAATCATTCCGGAAGAAGAGCCCGTCGGAGCAGAAGGCACTTCGGAAGAAACGGTTGAAATTAAAGAAGAAGCGTCAGAAGAAACTCCTAAGGTGGAGGAGATTTCTGAAGCTGATATGCAGCTTGAGCTTGATCTTGACGCAATGTTACAGAGCTTGGACACAGAAGGAAACTCTGTAGAGGAAAGTGTACCTGAAGCAATAGCAGATACAGTAGAGACAGTACCGGATATACCAGTAGAGGAGCCTGTGCCTGAGATTCAGGATGAGACACTCGAGGAACTTATGAAAGGATATAAGGAGAAATTTCCTGAGGTAACACCGGAGCCTGAAGTAGCTGCAGAGCCCGAGGTTGTTGTTGAACCTGAAGTTGTAGCAGAACCCGAAGTGGTAGCAGAGCCTGAAACTGTAGTAGAGCCTGAAGTCGCAGCAGAACCTGAACCTGTTGCGGAGATTATTGATGAGCCTGCGACTGAAGAAGTTGAAGCACCTGCTCCCGAAATAGTGGAAGCTCCCAAGGCTGAGGAAAAGCCTGCTCCAAAGAAGGAAAAGAAATCAAAACCTAAGAAAGCCAAGATACCCGAGATAGAGAGTGTACCCCTTGAGAAACAGGAAATCTCAGAGGAGACAGCAGTTATCGCCGAAGGTATGAAGATTGTCGGTGATATAGAGTGTACAGGAAATATTGACCTCTCAGGAGAGATTGCAGGTAATGTAAGTCTCCTTGGTAAGCTCGATGTAACAGGTAAGATTACAGGTAAGGTTAAGGCATTCGAGGTATTTGCTGACGGAGCAAAGATTAACGGTGATATCACATCAAACGGCAGCGTAAAGCTTGGCCAGGATACAGTCGTAATCGGTAATATCGCCGGTGCAAGCGCAGTTATCGCCGGAGCTGTTAAGGGTGACATCGATGTACACGGCCCCGTAATCCTTGATTCATCAGCAATTGTCATGGGTAATATTAAGTCCATGTCAGTGCAGATTAACAACGGTGCGGTCATCGAGGGTATGTGTTCTCAGTGCTATGCAACAGTTAATCCTGAGAGTTTCTTTAACGATTTTAAAAGAGGTAATTAATTCATGAAGAGAATACTGCTTAAATTAAGCGGCGAGGCCCTTGCCGATGATAAGAAGAAATACAATGATGAGGTAATCAATGACATTGCATGCCAGGTTAAAGACCTTATCAGCAAAGGATATCAGATAGGTATCGTAATAGGTGGAGGCAACTACTGGAGAGGCCGTACAAGCGAAAATATCGACAGACCTAAGGCTGACCAGATAGGTATGCTTGCAACAGTCATGAACTGCATTTACGTATCAGAGATGTTCAGATCAAACGGCCTTAAGACAGAAATCTATACACCTTTTGTATGCTCTACATTTACAAAGCTTTTCTCAAAAGATGAAGCAGTAAAGAGTTTGTCAAAAGGCAAGGTTGTATTCTTTGCAGGGGGTACTGGACACCCTTACTTCTCAACTGATACAGGAGTGCTTCTCCGTGCCATCGAGGTTGATGCAGACGGCATTTATCTTGCCAAGGCAATCGACGGAGTATATGACTCGGATCCCAAGACTAATCCTGATGCAGTTAAATATGATGAAATCTCAATCGATGAGGTTATCGCCAAGAACCTTCAGGTAGTTGACATGACAGCATCAATTCTTGCGAGGGATAATAAGATGCCTATGTGGGTATTTTATCTTCCTGAAAAAAACAGTATACTTAATGCTGTGTCCGGCAATTTCAACGGAACAAAAGTTACTGTATAATTATTTAGAAATTAATTATTCGAAAGGAATAAATATTTATGGACGACAGAATTAAAGATTTGCAGGCAAAAATGGACAAGGCTCTCGACCATCTCATGTCAGAGCTTGCCACAATCAGAGCCGGCAGAGCCAATCCCCATGTACTTGACCGTATCAGAGTAGATTACTACGGTACACCTACACCTCTTCAGAGCGTAGGTAATATCTCTGTACCCGAGCCCCGTATGCTTCAGATTGCTCCCTGGGAGAAGAACATGCTTAAGGAGATTGAGAAGGCTATCCTCTGCTCAGATGTAGGAATCACACCTACAAACGACGGTAACGTAATCAGACTCGTATTCCCTGAGCTTACAGAAGACAGACGTAAGGAACTCGTTAAGGACATCAAGAAGAAGGGCGAGGAAGCAAAGGTTGCAGTCCGTAATGTAAGACGTGACGGCAACGATGTATTCAAGAAGCTCTCCAAGGAAGATGTATCAGAGGACGAGATTAAGGGACTTGAGGACGAACTCCAGAAACTTACAGATAAATTCATCAAGGATATCGATAAGGCAGTAGATGAGAAGAGTGCCGATATCCTCAAGATTTAATCAAGATGGCAGATTCTAATAACGAAATGAAAATACCGAGGCATCTGGCTGTAATCCTTGACGGTAACGGCAGATGGGCCAAGGCAAAGGGACTCCCCAGAAACATGGGCCACGTGGAAGGCGCCAAGACTGTGGAGAAGATGTGTGAGATTGCATGGAATAAAGGCATTGAATACTTTACCGTATATGCTTTCTCTACGGAGAACTGGAGCAGACCAAGGGAAGAGGTATCGCTCCTCATGAAGCTCCTCAGAGATTATATGGTTAATTGTGTGAAGCGTTCAATGAAGAACAACATGAAAGTCCGGGTCATTGGCGACAAGTCAAAGCTCGATGAGGACATTCAGGCTTCCATAGCCAATCTCGAGGAAAAGACTAAAGATAACACAGGTCTTAAATTCACGATAGCCATTAACTATGGCAGCCGTGACGAGATAAGGCGTGCTGTGAAATCAATAGCCGAAGATGTTAAAAACGGAACGGTTGATCCTGATGATGTAAACGAGGAGCTGATAAGCAGCAGACTTGATACGGCAGGATATCCGGATCCTGACCTGCTCGTCCGTACCAGCGGAGAGCAGCGTATATCAAATTATCTCCTGTGGCAGATTGCTTACAGCGAATTTTATTTTGCTGAGTGCAACTGGCCTGACTTTAACGAGAAAGAGCTTGATAAAGCACTTGAAGCATACAACAGGAGAGACAGAAGGTTCGGAAAAATCTAAGATCCTTCTTAGGAGGTTACCTGATCTTGAAGACCAGAATACTTAGTGGTATTGTACTGGCCATATTCATGGCGGTAGTACTGTTTACAGGCAAGGAAGTGATGGCCGTAGCATTCAGCATTTTATCGTGCATTGGATTTACGGAAATCACCCGGGCCACAAAAAACAAAAGTGATAATCACGAAGAAAAAAAGTTTATAGGCAAGTTAAATATCCTTGAATTTTGCGGAATAGTCGGAACACTGATTTATTACTCACTCCTGTATTTCGCCCAGAAGACAGATACACTGACGGCGTGCCTTATAGGTATCCTCGTAGTATTCCTTCTGACTTATGTATTTACATTCCCTAAATTTACGGCTACAGATGTATTTAATACATACTTTGCATTTATATACGCGACGGTCGTATTTGCATTCTTTTACAGAACCAGGGAATTCTCGGGAATATTTGATACACAGCATTTTGAGACAGGATTCTATGCAGCATTTGTAATCATCATATCTTCATGGATAAGTGATACATGCGCATATTTTGTAGGCGTCTGCATAGGAAAGCATAAGATATTCCCTGTACTTAGCCCCAAGAAGTCCCTGGAGGGCTGCATAGGTGGAGTGATTGGCTCCGGAATATTCGGATGTCTCTACGGACTGCTTCTCCATGAGTTTAATGTATGCGGAACAAAGTTCATTCTGTACTTTGGTATCATGTGCATGTGTGGAAGTGTAATAGGTCAGATTGGCGACTTGGCAGCTTCCGGCATAAAGAGGAACTTTGGGATTAAGGATTACGGTAAGCTTATTCCAGGCCATGGAGGCGTTATGGATCGCTTCGATTCCATGATACTCATATCGCCGCTGGTTTACTTTATTTGCTACTATCTGCTTAAATAGGACTACAAGCTAGTTTGTGTATTGTAATAAAATATATCCCCTGCCACGCTAAGAGCGAGCCTGGTGCGTGGCAGGGGATATATTTTATTGTAAACATGTTTTGTAAGTGGTGTACACAAGGCATAAAACCCTTAATTATCCCACTAAACATGCCGATAAATTAATTGGCATTGAAAGTACAAATATATTGATTTAAACATATTAAATTTGGTATAATTAACATAAGTATGTGTATATATTAGTGCACATTTACGATAAAAGGGCTGGAGATTTGTTATGTCTGGAAAAATAGATATAAAAAAGAATAAAGGCTTTACTCTTGTTGAGCTTATAGTAGTGCTTGTAATACTGGCAATACTGTCAGCTATTCTTGTGCC
>JAEEGL012320204.1_pt1 | contig 12647 bp, 10 predicted proteins | sample 9134231 | NCBI WGS metagenome assembly JAEEGL01 (sample SAMN16246548, study PRJNA631951) | gut metagenome | biome: gut microbiome; feature: rumen; material: fiber-attached | host: Bos | place: Iran: Karaj | collected 2018-10
AATAGAATTAACTATCCTAATAGCCTCATCATATTTTCATAACTCTTTGAGTTCTTCTATTTCATCAATGAGTTCCTCAGGAATATAAACCATGGTTATATAATTTCTTATAAAAAATCGTTAGTTAATTCTACATGAAAATTCAAAAAAATTCAAAAAAATAAAACATCTCATAATTAATAACACTTTACATTTTTAAAATTAATATAAAAATATTTAAACAAACGTTTTATTTCTTCTTGCAAGTTAATAGGAAATAAGCATAATGATAACTGAAATCGAAATTTTAATGTACAAAAACTTAACATGATCGAAAACGAAAAATTAAAAAAAGCAAAATCAGAATTAGCTAGCTGATTTTTTTGATTTTGGGTAAAACAATGGAGAACAACAATTCTTATGCTAATAATAATAATTTGAATTGGAGCTTTTTCTGCATATCGCATACCAAAAGAATCATTTCCAGAAGTAAATCTATGAATGGTAACAGTTGTAACTGTATACCCATGATGAAGCCCTGAAGATATAGATTCCCTTATTACAAAAAAAATCGAAGATAAAATATCATGACTTGATTGAATAGATTCAATTGATTCAACGTCATCAGATAGCGTATCAACAGTTATGGCAACGCTCGAAAATAACGCTGATGTAGACAGCGTAGCAAACAAAGTTCAAGACGCCATTAATACAATATCACTTCCAGCAGATGCAAATGATCCTGTTGTAACACAAATCGATACAGACCTTATTTGAACGATGATTTTTTCACTTGTTCTATATTCCAAAGATGATCGTTACGACGAAACATACTTAAAAGAAAAAGCCATCAAACTAAAACACGAATTAGAATGAGTATGAAAAATTGACACAATATCTCTAAGTGATGGTTCTCAATCATTAGCTGGATTAGCTAGCAAAGCCGAATCTTATGACATAGAGGTTTTACTTAATCAAAACAGATTAGATCAATTATGATTACCTCTTGCCCAAATTGTAAATATCATAAAATGATTTAATGTAAGCCAACCTCTTGGTACTCATACAATATGAGAAAAACAATACTCATTTAGAATTAATTGAGAAATTACAAGCACTGAAGAATTATCTCAAACACCTATTCCTCTATCTAATTGAAAAACTATACCTCTTGGATCAATAGCAACCATCAAAAAAGTTTTCGATAACGATGGACAAATAAATATCGGACATTTTGAAAATTGAGAAAAGAATTCTTGAAACCTTGCCATACTACTTAATGTTAACAGAAAATCTACAGCAAGTGTGCTATCTGCTGCAACACAAGCAAAAAAACAAATTGATGAAGAAATGAGTAAGGAAGAATATGAATGATTAGGATATTTTTATACAAGCGACCTTTGAGATAAAGTATCAGACCTATACAATGATCTTGTTGTTAACATGATATCAACACTTCTTGTTGTTTTCCTAATCGTTCGATGTTTTGTTTGAGCTCTAGAATCATTCTTAGCAACAATTTCCATTCCACTAGCATTCTTTGTCACTTTCTTTGTGCTTAACGCCTTTGGATATACAATGAATGTACTTACAAACTTTTCACTCATAATCTGTTTATGAATTGCTGTAGATACCGCAACAGTAATCATTCAATGAGCTAGTGAAAACATGAAACAAGGATACAAACCTCTTCATGCAGCATTGCTTTCAGTTAAAACATATAAAAATTCTCTCATTTCTTGAACAGCAACAACTGTTGTTGTATTTATTCCACTAATGATGCTTCCATGAGTAATGGGTAAAGCAATGTCTCTTATCCCAATTACAATCTTCACAACATTACTTGCATCATTATTTGTTTCACTTACAGGAACACCAACAATTTTCTTTTTAACAAGCAAAGATAAAGATACTTATAAAAGAGATCCAGAAAATGAAAAATACTTTGATGAAAGCCAATTAACTATACTTGAAGCTGACAGACAATGAAAAAAAGAAAGAAACAATGAGACAAAAAAAACTTATCGTGATAAAATACTAGATAAAGTTGTAGATTTATACGACAAATCAGTGAAAGCAACATTAAATAGTAAAATAAGATGTGCACTATGGATTATAACACCAATCCTATTACTTCGATTTACTGCTATGTTTATTTCTCCTAAGTTAGGATTCTTACTATCTCCATCATATGACAGTGAGAATATGAAAATAACACTTACTGCAGATGCGGGATTAACAACAGATACAATAGCCACAAAAATTGATGATCTACATAAAATACTTGCCGAAATACCTGAACTAATTAGCTATACAGCAACAATTAACTGAAATACAATAACAACAACTCTTAACCTAACTGACCATGAAGATAGAGAAAGAACAACATTTGACATAGAAAAAGAACTAACTGAAAAATTAAAAATCTTAAAACAAAAATGATTCGATGTTAGTATTTCAACATCAAATGACAGCAGTAGTGCAATGTGAGGCTCAAGCGAAGTATGAATAAAAATCAAAGCAAAAGATAGTGTTAGTCAAGACACTTTAGCTAAAGTTGCTAGAGATTTTGAAAAATATTTAAAATCAATACCAGGAACAAAAAATATTTCAAATTCAAGTAAAGAAAGCCCTGGACAATTTGTTTTCGAACTAGACGACGACAAATTAGCTATGTTATGATTAAATAAATCATCAATTGGACCATCTCTCTACTTAGCACTTAATGGAATGGATGCAGGTAGTATAAAAATAGAGGACGACACACATGACATTAAAGTAAAATATGAAGACTTAAAAGATACCGTATCACCAGATACCTTAATGTGAACCATTATTACTACATCAGCTGGACAAATACCATTAGCAAGTATTTGAAATTATACATTTAAACCAGCAGTTTCAAATATTGTAAGAGATGACTGAGATATTACGGTAACAATTTGAGCAAATCTTATACAAGGAGTTAAAGCAGAATGAATAAATGAACAACTATATGCCTATTGAGATTCATATGATTTCCCTGAATGAATCAGTTATTCAAAAGGATGAGAACAAGTTGAAAATGCAGATCTTATCGCATCTCTACTTGCATCAATTGCTCTAGCATTTATTATGATCTTTTGAATTCTTGTTCTACAATTTAATAGTTATACACAACCATTAATCATTTCTTATAGTTTACTCATGTGATTTATCGGTGCATCATTTGGAATGCTTGTAACATGAAATCCATATTCAATGATGTTTCTAATTTGATTTGTCGCTCTGATGGGTATTATTGTAAACAATGCAATTATACTTATTGATACAGCAAATGAAAATATATCACACTGATATTCCCGCGAAGATGCTATTAGAGAAAGTGCTAAATCAAGATTAAAACCAATTCTTAGTACGACACTAACAACAGTAATTTGAATGGCAACACTCCTTTCAAATGGTATGTTTGCCATCCTCTGATATACAATCATGTTCTGACTATCTTTTGGAACATTTGTAACGCTCTACGCAATACCTGTTCTCTATCAAGGAGAAAACAAAATAAGAATAATAATTAGAAGAGTTATATTAAAACCTTTATTAATATTCGTTGCTCCTACAATTATTATATCTGTTATATTCCTACTCGAATATATGTTTGGATTCAATGCATTAAATAATATTTATTGAAAAAGTTGAATGATTGCCCTATTCTTAACTACTGCAATATTCCTAATTCTTCGAGAATTTATAAGCAATAGTAATGGAGAACCATGATGGAGACAAAATCTTCTACATCTAAAATTAGCAGCAGAAGCTGGAAAGAAATTCAACAAAAAAAGAATTCTATATAGAATTCTTGTAAAATTCTGACTAATGTTTTCACCACTTATCTTAGCTTTTATTATCACACTTCTATTTAAAGTTCTATGAGCTTCTGAAGACATGACAGCTCTAGCAATGAGAACAAGTATAATAACTTGATACTTATTCTATTTCATAGCTAATATTTACTGTTTCTGGACCTCTAAAAGTAATCAATTCATTCACGATAAAGTAACAGGTATAGCCATTATAGACAAAAGTATTCAAGATGATGAAATTTAAAAATCTTAAATAACAAAAAAACCTTGCATAAAGTACTGCAAGGTTTTTTTATAAATAAACAACTATCATCTTTTTTGTTTATCCTGCTCATATGCATCAATAACTTCCTGCAAAGTTCATCTATACATAAAGAAATCCTCAGGAATCTCATCAACTTCTCACTTAATAATCTTCTCGAAACCATCTACGGTATCTTCTAATTTTACGTATTTTCATTCCATTCAAGTAAACTGTTCTGCAACAGAAAAACTTTGAGAAAAGAACTTTTCAATCTTTCTAGCTCTAAACACTGTTACTTTATCTTCTACGCTCAATTCTTCCATTCACAAAATAGCAATAATATCCTGAAGATCTTTATATTTTTGTAAAATTCTTTGTATTTCTTTTGCTACTTTATAATGTCTTTCTCAAACAATATCTGGATTCAAAATTAACGAATAACTATCCAATGGATCAACTGCAGGATAAATTCATTTATCAACAATAGCTCTATTTAACACAATTGTAGAATCCAAATGTGTAAAAGTTGTAGCTGGAGCAGGATCTGTCAAATCATCAGCTGGAACATAAACAGCCTGAACAGAAGTGATAGATCATCTATCTGTTGACGTAATTCTTTCTTGTAATGCTCACATTTCACTAGCTAATGTTGGTTGATATCATACAGCAGATGGGATTCTTCATAACAAAGCAGAAACTTCTGATCATGCCTGAGTAAACCTAAAAATATTATCAATAAACAAAAGCACATCTTTTCTTTCTTTGTCTCTAAAATATTCAGCCATTGTCAATCATGTTAAAGCAACTCTAGCTCTTGGACCAGGTGTTTCATTCATTTGTCAATACACCATAGCTGTTTTATTCAATACTCAAGATTCTTTCATTTCATTATACAAATCATTTCATTCTCTTGTTCTTTCTCAAACTCAAGCAACAACAGAAACTCAGCTATGTTCAACTCAAATATTGTGAATTAATTCCATCATAATTACAGTTTTTCAAACTCATGCTCATCCAAACAAACCAACCTTTCATCATTTCAAAATTGGAGCCAAAAGATCCACAACTTTAATTCATGTTTCCAATATTTCAGATCTTATAGCCAAATCAGTAAATTCAGGAGCTGATCTATGTATTGGTCGTTGATCTTTTCATTTTATTTGTTTAGTTCCATCTATTACTTCTCATAACACATTAAAAATATGTCATAAAACATCCTTTCAAACAGGAACTGTAATTGGAGCTTGTGTATTTATAACTAAATCTCATCTTTTCAATCCATCAGTTGAATCCATAGCAATTCCCCTCACAACTCAGTTTTCTAAAACTTGTAAAACCTCAATTACGACAGTTTTACCGTTGGCATTTTGATGAATAACTTTTAACGCATCATAAACTCTAGGGACAATTGTCTCATAAACAACATCTACTACAACACCTCTAATTGCTATTATTTTTCATACTACATCATCTGAATAATGTTGTTCTTCAACATGAGAAACTTCTTTTTTAAGTTTAACTGCCTTTTTTGTTGTTTTTTTTACAGCCTTTTTTGTAGATGTTTTTTCTTTTACTACCATAAATCAATTCCATAATGAATAAAATATTATTATTCTATTGCTGAACTTGCTCAAATAATTTCATTAATTTCTTGTGTAATTTTATACTGACGAGTTTTATTATAGAGTAAATTCAACTGAGTTAACAAATCATTACAATTATCTTTAGCGTTTTTCATAGCAATCATTCTTGCTGCATATTCTGTAGTTTTATTATTTAAAACAGCAGAGAATATAATTGTCCTAATTATTAACTGCATAAAATCAAATTTAAAAGTTTCAACATCTGGTTCCACAATAAGATACTTATTATCAATACTTTCCAATAAATCCATTTTTAAACCAATATTTTCAAGGAAAGCTTCAAAGCTTTCTTCATCAAGTGGATACAACTTAAACCTCGTAAACACTTGATTCATAGTATTAATATAATAATTAAAATAAACTTTAATTTTTGAATATTTCTTTTGTGATAAAGATTCCTTAATAAATGCTGATATAGGGTTTATTTCAGCTAGATGGACACCATCAGAAATAATAGCCGTTCAAACAACATTCCATCAATTTCTCACAAAATATTCCATTCCTTTTTTACCTATAACAAAGATATCTACATTTTCCTTTGCCTGTCCATATTTATTTTCAACACTTTTGAAAATTCTCGAATTAATACTTCAACAAAGTCATTTATCTCAAGTAACAACAATTAATAATCTTTTTCCATTAGGATCCCAAGAATTCTCATCAAAATCAAAAAGATTAATTTCTTTTCTCAATATTTTTAAAACTTCAAGAAAACTCTTCATAAAATCCTTATATGATCAAATAAGTCCCTTCAATTTTTGGAGCTTAATTGTAGAAACAATCTCCAATGCTTTAACAATTTTTTGAAGATTCTTAACTGATTTTATTCTTGTTCTAACTTGTTTTAAATTAGCCATAGACCCTTAATAGATTAAATATTACTCACGAGATTTTCTTCATCTCTTTTCCTTTATTTTTAATAACTGCATATCTGCCGTTAATTTTTGTAAATTAAGATATGCTCTCTCAATTTCATCAGAATTTCATGTTGCTTTTATTTCTTTTATTTGATTCTCCAAATTCTGTTTCATCTCCAATAAAGCCTCACGATCAGATTTAGGTGTTACTGTTGCTGAAGCAACAAATAGAATAACAGCATTTCCATCAGTATAAATTGTTCATTCTCAAACAGCTATTGCAATTTTTTCATCCTCAAAAAGGAAATCTGTATCTGCCAAGAATTCACTTTTTCTCTTTTCAACAGGAATAAACTTCACAATACCAGGGACAACCATTGCTGTTAAAGGATTATGATGTGGTAATATAGCCAAAAAACCAACTTTTGTTGGCAATTCAACAGTTTCAACTTCTCCATCAAAAATTACTCAATGGACTGTATGAATTTTTAAAAGCATACCACTTTTACTAACAATATAAATTAATTATAACCGTTTTCTCTCAACACTTCTGATATTAATTTTTTAATACTATTTTCAATATCTTGAGTTAATTCCTTTTTATCCTGAATTTCTTGTGCAAGAGAAGAATATGTAGAATCTAATTTCTGATAAACCTTTTTCTCAACTTTTAATATATCTTCCAATGGAATTTTTTCAAAATAACCATTAATTCACATATAAATGAAAACTGCTTGTTTATAAAAAGGTATTGGAGAATCATTAGATTGTTTTAACATTTCCATTAATTTAGCACCATTATCCAATTTTCTCCTAGTTGATGCATCTAAATCAGAAGCAAATTGAGAAAAACTAGCTAATTCATTATAACTCGCTAATTCAAGTCTTAATCTTCCTGAAACTTTTTTCATAATCTTAGTCTGTGCTGATCATCATACTCTTGAAACAGAGAATCAAACATCAATTGCAGGTTTAAATCATGAATTAAATAGATCTGTTTCTAAAAAGATCTGTCAATCTGTAATAGAAATAACATTTGTAGGAATATAAGCAGAAATATCAGAATCCAATGTCTCAATTATAGGCAAAGCTGTCAAACTACCTCATCATCGCTTTTTATCCACTCTAGCAGCTCTTTCCAATAACTTTGAATGAAGATAAAAAACATCTCAAGGATAAGCTTCTCTTCCAGGAGGTCTTCTTAAGAGCAAAGAAACTTCTCTATATGCAACTGCATGTTTTGAAAGATCATCATAAATTATCAATGCATCCTTTCAGTGTTCCATAAAATATTCTCACAAAGCACATCACACATATGGAGCAATATATTGAACAACAGCAGGATCAGAAATTGGAGCATTAACAACAATAGTATAATCCATTGCTCATTTTTCCTTTAACATTTCTACAATTCTTCTTACTTTTGATTCTTTTTGTCAGATAGCTACATAAATACAATAAACATCTTTACCCTTTTGATTAAGAATTGTATCAGTTGCTATAGTAGTTTTTCATGTTTGTCTATTTCAAATAATTAATTCTCTTTGTCATCTTCCGATTGGAACCATAGCATCAATTGATTTTATTCATGTTTCTAAAGGAACATTAACAGACTTTCTAGTAATAACTCATGGAGCAACTTTTTCCACTAATCAGAATTGATCGGGTTTTATTTTTTCTCATCAATCAATTGGCTCTCAAATTCCATTTAAAACTCTTCATAAATATTTTTCTCAAACTCAAACACTAAAAACACGTCCTGTCGCTAAAACAGAATCTCATTGTTTCAATTTAGAATAATCTCAAAGGATAAGTACTCAAACACCATCAACAGAAAGATCAAGAACAAGTCACTTTATTCCATTATCAAAAACAACTATTTCAGAAAACATAACGTCATCCAATCAAATAACTGTCGCAACTCAATCCTTCATTTCAAGAATTTCTCCTCTTTTCAAAAAATCATCATTAAGTTGTGCTTGATTAATACCAATCTCTATTTGTCCTAATAAATCTTGTATTACTCACATGAAATTTATAGTAAAAATAAATAATTATGCTAAAAGCTTATCAATATCTCCATCTAAAGATCTCTTAAAAGAATACCCATGTCAACTTACATTTATTGTTAAATTATCGTACGGAACCTCCTCAAATTCTATTGTTGCATCTTCTCAAAACTGAGCTTCTAAGAATCATTTTAATGGTTTTAAAACTTTTTTATCATTTGATTTTAAAACAAAATCCAAATTTTGTTGTGATAGCCTGATTTTATAATCACGAATAAATCTAGATAATTGTTTTTCTTCTAGTAAATGAACACCATCTAATAAATATAATAAATCAGCAATATCTTTATCAATTTTTTGTAAACCTCATATAAAATTAGGCAACATAAGTTTTCTTCAATAATGCATAAGGAGTTTTTTTACAACTTCTAAAAGATGAAAGATCTTTCTTGCATCTTTATCTTCTAATAAACATTGTAATAACAATTCCCTATCCATTGAAAAATATAAAACTAAAATACTTTATTACGATCCTTCAAATCTTCAACTAAGACTCAAAAATAATCATCAGCTAACTCTTTATCCTGTTTTAATAATCTCTTTACAACTTTTTTTGAGGTTTGTTTCACAGAATCAACCCATTCTTCTTTTAACTGTCTTTCTAATTTTTCATTTTCACGACGAGCATCTGCTTTCATTAATTCAACCTTATACTGTCATTCTTTAAGAATCTTTTTTCTATCTTCTTCTGCAATCAAATGCCCCTCATGAATTAATGCATCCTTTCTTTTCTCTGCTCTAGAAATAATAAGATCTGATTCTTTTCTGGCAAATTCTATCATCTTTTTATACTCATCATCAGCCTTTTTTAATTTTTTCAACATTGTTTTTCTTTCTTCTACCTGTTGAACAATTTTATCTCACAAAATTTTTCTAAACAATAAAACAAGTATCAAAAAATTAATAATTCACGCAATAACTAAATCAACATGTATATCCATAAGAAAATCTATCTTACAAAGATAAAATTATGCTCATAACAAATCAAAAGCAACAACCAATCAGTAAATAGCAGCAGATTCTACTAATGCCATACCAAGAATTGTTAATACCATCAATGTAGAACTGATTTCTGGATTTTTACCCATATTTTCAACAGCTGTCTTTGCAACATAACCTTCTCATATACCAACAGCAATTCAAGGTAAACCAACAGCCAATCATGCAGAAATAAACGCATGAGGATTTGTCATACTAGCTGCATCAACCCCTAAAATTTGCAAAGCAACAATCAATCAATAAATAGCTACAGTTTCATCCAACGCAATAAAAAGAATCATAAAAGTCATAAGTTTTCCTTTCATGTCAGGATTCCTTAATATTGAGTTCATTGTAGCTGCAGCAATCATCACTTCTCAAAAAGCTGCACCAATACCTCATAAACCAACAGCTAATCACGCTCATAAAAGACCTAATGTGTTCATTTTTATAATAAAAAAGATAAAAGACTAATCTTCAGTAGCAACTTTAATAAAAATTGCTGTCAATAAAGCAAAAACAAAAGCCTGTATTACTGCAACCAATAATCATTGAAGAACAACAATTAATGGAAATAATATAGGAAATTCAATTCCTGAAATACTATTTGTCAAACTATTTAAACCAACAACCAACATTCAAAGAAGGATTGTTCCAGACATCATATTTCACGTCAACCTAAATGAAAGTGAAATAACTTTCGCTATATTTCAAATAATATCAAGAACACCAACAAACATAGAAATAATAATATCAAATATTTTCACAAAAAACCACAAAGGATAATATACCCAAGAAGACATATTTCACCTTTCAACTGAAACAATATTTTTTCAGAAAATAGGCAAATAAGAATAAATAAATTTAAACAATCATAATTTACTAAATTGTACATAAAGGATTAAACCAACAGCTATTAAAGCCATAGCAACATTAAAATTAACATCAGTAGTTGGTGCTATTATTCGAGTATCTAATCATGGAAACATTGTATTCAAAAAATCAGCAACAGTTCACAACAAATTAGAAAAAAGAATTACAAAAAATATTCAAATAACAAAGGATTTTACCCAAAACTTTTGATTGTTTCAAATAATATCATCAAAAAATCCATATATTTTCTCAAATAATAACTCAAATAACAAAATGAAACGCTTTCAATAATACAAAAACAATTTATCTGACTTAAACAAATAGTATAATAAAGCAAAAACAACTATCGTTAATAACAAAAATATTTCTCCCCTAATTAATGGCAAAGGAAGTTTTATAAATAAATTCCTCAATAGGTCTAAGAAATCTAAACCCATTTGATATACATAAAGAATTACTTCCATTTTTTTTGTTTTAATATTTAATCTCACGTTTAATCTAATAATTTAGCATTTGAATACAAGGATAATTAAAAATATCCACTTGCTTTTATTCAAAATAATACTAAAAGTATCTTAAATTTTATTCTCTAAATCGGTAAAAATGTATAGAAATTTTCAACACAGACACCATAAATCAAACAAACTAAGCCGATCTAATACAAGAATTGCACTTCTTGAATTTTGTGAAAAGAAATATTTTCTCAACTACTATACATTCTCACTAAAAAAAATTGATCAAAAACTTCGAGAAACAGGTATTATCAATAAAAAAATAAAGACATTAGATATGTGGATAGGAGAAAAGACACATTTTCTAATCTCAGATTACCTTAATCTTCTAAAAAATAAGGAAGATACAGAAGAGAATATCAATAAAATAAAAGAAGGACTCGCTGAAGAAATGCGTTATGATTTTGACAATTCAAAAAATAAAAATTATGACGAACCTGTTTTTTGAGAACGAGGAGGTCTATGTGAACACTATTATTGAGAAAATATTGATGATAAATTAGAAGAAACTATACAAAAAGTTTGGGAGAATCTAGACAAATTTATTCAATCTCCATGGATTGCTAAAATAAGAGAATATATAGATCTAAAATACCCTATCTATATAGAAAATCCAAAAAATCCTGACTTTGAATCTATGAGAGTAGACACTCGCTGAATTCCAGAACTCAAAGATATTTCAATTATGGCAAGTCCTGATTTTTGAATAAAATTCAGCAATAATAAATATCTTATTCTCGACTGGAAAACATGAAAAGAACCAGAAATGATGTTATGAATACCTGAACAACTAAAAGTTTATGCTCTAAAAACACTTCTCAGAAAGAATAGGACACCAGAACTTTGAGATGTAGAAATAGAAACTCATGAATTATATCTCCCTAGTACAAATACTTACTGAGGAAAAATCCAACAAGAAGATCTTGACGACATTGTCAAACTTATTATCCAAGATGTAAACTTCCAAAAGACATTTTTGGTTGATCAAGATCCTTATAAGAACCAGCCTGTTTCTTCAACATCATTCTCACGTACACAAGATGAAGAGAAGTGTAAAACATGTCCTTTCAGAAAAGTATGTGAAGATTTAAAAGCTTTTGAATAATACCTTCTACTGAAATATCAAAAAAGGCAATAATGATTATTGCCTTTTTTATATTATAAATTTTTAATTAATCTTTTTTCTTACTTTCTCTGATCATCTTATCAGTAAACAAAATTCAATTCAAATGATCTATTTCATGCTGAATAATACATGCATTAAATCAATTATATTTTTGCTTTTTATGCTTTCACTTAATATCTTGATATTCTACAACAACCCATTGGTGTCTTTCCACAAATCATTGCTCTCATGGAAGAGAAAGACAAGCTTCTTCTGACTCTTGCATTTCTTCTGATTTTTCAACAATTTTAGGATTAACTAAAAGTGTTTCTCAAATAAAATCTTTATCTGCATTTTTACCTTTAGGCATTTTTTTCCATTGAGTCGTTCATATCATTGCAATATTTTTTCATATTTGTGGAGCAGCTAATCAAACACCATCATACTCCCACAAAAGATCCATAAGAATTTCAGAAAATTCCTCTAATTCTCCATCAAAATTAGTAACTTTTTTTCATCAAGCTCTTAATACTTTATTATCC
>JAEEGL012492999.1_pt1 | contig 12647 bp, 8 predicted proteins | sample 9134231 | NCBI WGS metagenome assembly JAEEGL01 (sample SAMN16246548, study PRJNA631951) | gut metagenome | biome: gut microbiome; feature: rumen; material: fiber-attached | host: Bos | place: Iran: Karaj | collected 2018-10
AAAACGTGGACGAACCGATGTGTATGGAGTTCAGATTGAAGCAAATCGAACGGTCGAACAGCACAATAAGAATGGCGTGGAATTTGACAGGAGCGATATTGATTGGGAACGAACTCCGAATAACATTTTCCTGAAACGAACTGAAAAGTGGAATGAAAAAATTACAGAGCGCTTGAAGGAAATTGAAAAAAGCACCGGGCGAAAAACCCGTAAAGATGCGGTTGTTTTAATCGACGGATTGTTTACCGCATCGCCTGATTTTTTTGAAGGAAAAAGTGTGAAAGAAACGCGAAAGTATTTTGAGGACTGCCTTCGTTTTTACGTGGGTGAATTTTGTCAGGGCGATGATTCCAGATTACTTAACGCGGTCATTCATCTTGACGAAAAGACGCCGCATATGCAGGTCGCGTCAATTCCTATTATAACAACAGAGGTCGGCGAACGGCTTAACGCGAAAACATTGATGGGCGGTCAACGGGATTATCGCTTACGTCAAGACCGTTTTTATAACGAAGTATCAAAACATTACGGGCTTGAGCGCGGCGAGGTCAGAGAACCGGCCGAAATTAAAGCACACACAACGAAACGGGAATGGCAGTTAGCGACGCTTGATGAAAGTATATCGAAACAAAAAGCCGCTTATCAAAAAAACAGCGATATACTCAATCAACAAAAAGACACCTATAATAAAAACAGCGAAATATTAATAAAGCAAAAGCAGGAATTTGAGGACGTTCTTGAGAGAGCAAACGAAGTAATTGAAGCAATCGACAAGGTCAAGGTCAAAAAAGTGTCGGATATGTTTAATAGCGACACAATCAATGTTGACAGGGAAAGCTACAATAGCATTATGCAATTCCGGGACGAAATAAAAAACGACCTTGATATAATAAAAGAGGCGGAAAATCTCCCTAAAAAGCGAAGAGAATTAAATAAGCTCAAAGCAGAAAAAACAAGAACAGAGCTTGATTATATAAATATAAAAAATGAATATGAACAAATAAAAGAAGAACTTGGCGACGCAAAAGACAAAATGAATCTCAAGATTGAAAATGCCCGGTTAACACGAGATAACATTGAGCTTAAAGAAGAAAATAAAAAGCTCACAAAAGCCCTGAATAAGATTGAAGAGCTGCTGGATGATATCCCGATACCAGATGCCGTCAAGAACGGCATAGAGCGGGCTGTAGAGAAATTATCGGACATTCAATCGCGCCACCGTGGGCGGAGTATCTGAATAGACTTGATTTAATCGTCCCTTGTGTGTTATATTACACGCAAGGGACTCTATCTTCTGATGAAAGGAAAAAGCGGAAACATGGAAGAGGTAAACACATTGACGCCGTTTGTTACAAAGGATGATGTTAAGCGAGTTTTTTCTTGTGAGGATGACAAGGCGAAGGAGATAATGCAGATTCCCGACCTACACCAATTCCAATTGGGTCGTGCGTGGTATGTCCCTCGTATATACTGGGATGCGTTTATCGACAACTTGATTAATTATAACGGTTTGCGCGATTTATCTCACGGTTTCACCGCCGGATTTATTTTCAAGGTTCCGGAACCGCCATATGCGTGGAATGCGCTGGCGGAACTCGGATTTAATCGTGACGATCTTGAAAGGATAATTAATAATGCCAAAAAAGAAAGACAAAATCAAAACTAATATCGAGCATAAGCTTGTAATCAACGGGCGTGAAATGACATTTCATTTCCACATTGATTACAAGAAAAACGCAAAAGGCACGATTGAACGCGACAGATTCGGCAATCCCATTATCGACCGTTATTATTATAGACCGACGGAGTATGAGCTGTCACAATGCAGTAAGCTCAAACCTATGCGCTCAAAAAGTCTCGCCAAAATCCTTGATAGTATCAAGGACGCCGCCGAGATATATAACCCCTTGAATCAATTATTCAACGACGCATTAAGGCAATATCTCAAAGAGGTCAAAAAATGCGGCTCAAACCCTGTCAGAGCGTCCACATACGCTAATATAGAGATAACGGTGGATAGATATATAGCCCCGTATTTTGAGGGTCTTTATGTCAGGGAAGTTAACGATTCACATTGCCGCAAAATGCTCAATGATCTTCTTAATGCAGGATATTCAAAGAGCGTCATTGATAAGGCATACCTTTACCTGCACGAGTTCTTAAATCACCTCGCTTGGCACGGCGTTTGTAAAAACTGGCTCGATATCGTTCCGAGACCAAAGCCCGAAACAATTGCGAACAAACGAGAAGAACTTGGCAAAAAGGGTAAAGCGCGCCATTATTTAAACGACTCGGAGATTAAGCAAATCCGGGCGGTCTTATATGCCGGTTATGATATCCCTCAAGTTTCGAAAACCGGTAAAAAATACAATATACACAAATCCTTCTCACAGCCCGAGGTTTTTGACCTGTTGTTAACGACGGGCTTACGTGTGGGCGAATTGCTCGCCTTAAAGTATTCAGACTGGAATCAAGATGAGAAAACTCTTAATATAAGCAAAGACCGGGTCACATATATAGACCGCTCGGGCGACGAAAACGTTATCGTGACCGAAGATACAAGACCGAAAACGCCGACGTCGCGGACAACGCTTTCACTTTCAGACGAAGCTAATTCGCTCATAGCAAGTATGCGGGATAAAGAGCCTGAAAAAAACAAATATTGCGGTTATATTGTCCACACGAAGGATGATAAGCGTAATCCCCTCACCGTTCGGGCATTTCAGCACAGATTTGAACGAATAATTGAGGCAGCCGGGCTTGATAATATATCGCCGCATGATTTAAGGCATACATATGCGTCAATCCTCCACGAAAAAACAAATAACGACATTCATTTAATATCAAAAAAGCTGCGGCACAAAGACCCGACCACAACAGCAAATATTTATGTTGACTTGCGTGAAGATAAGGAACGCGAGTTCGATGAAAACATAAAAATTCTGGCTGATTTGTGACAAAATATGTGACATTTGTTTTTACGTATTCGTCAAATTTCCTTTAATATAACGATATTTCTTACGTATTTACATTTCATTCAGGTTCTAATGGTCGCAAGGCTGTGCAGGTTCAAGTCCTGTTACCCGCACCAAAAAAAGCACTGCAGTTGCAGTGCTTTTTTCATTATCATTATCTAAAAAGAAGTAATATTTTATGGAAGAAGTTTATTAACCAACCGAAAAATCCGCTGTGAATCTGACCGCAGTATTGACATCTAAGTTCCGGCATAAGATCCTTACCGCAGAATCTGCAGAAACCGTTGCCGTCGTCTGAATGCTCAACCTTGTTAATCTTTTCAGTTCTTGTTTTTTTGCAGACGGAGCAGGTGTAGGTTTTAACTCCTTCTTCATTGCATGTTGCTTTCTTTGTAACAGTTCCGCTGTTCCATTTATGACCTGTTGCAACAATTGATTTGCCTTTTGAAACAACTTGCTGACAACCAAGACAGACAGTGTCGCCGGTATAACCTTTTGATTCGCATCCTGCCGCCTTTTTATTAATAATCTCAGTGTCGCCATTATGATTCAAGGGGTTTATCTGTTCGGTTATATCCGTTATTTCATTATTGTTTTTGTCAAGCTTAGTTCCACACAAAGAACACAAATAATAACCGATTGTTCCTGTTTCATGGCAATTTGCAGGCGCAGGAGCAACCCACTGCCCCGGATTGTGAGCTTCAAGCGGAAGTTCCTTTCTCTCGCGGCTTATTTCGGTTTCACAGGCAGAGCAATAATACACCTCGTCATAACCGCCTTTTACCCGGCAGGTTGATTCGGTAATATTCTCTCTTTGCGCCTGACTGGGAGTATGAACACCTGTCGGCTGAATCGGTGTAAAAGTAGTATAATCACACCTGCTGCATGTTGAATAAGCTTCCCATCCTGGATGATTACAGTCAGGAGCTTTCCCGTCATGCTGAATAATTATATGTTCAACCTTCGGTATTTCTACGCTTTGAGTTGAATATACCTCCCCGCAAATCAGACATTTTCGCGTTAAATCATAACCGCCTTTTTGAGTGCATGACGGTGCCTGATAATTGCATTTAATTGTTTCAACATTATGTTCTGTGCCGTAGTGAATAACGGCGTTAAAAAGCGGTTGATTATTTTCGCCTATATTAATAGTGTTCCACTCTTCTTCTGTGCCCTCATAATAAACATCCGTAAGAGATGTGCAACCGTTAAAAACATTATTATCAATTCTCTTAATGCTTTTCGGGATATATACAGAAACCAGATTGGTGCAGTTGATACACAAACCGTAAGGAATTGAAGTCATCGTATCCGGAAATGAAATCCGGGTAATTCCGCTGTTATTCATAACACCCGCACCCAAAGAGGCGTTTTCGGGAATGATAAATTCCGTAAGGTTTGTTGTGTAATCAAAGGAAGAGGAGTATATGTTTGTTATTGATGAGGGCAGAATTACTTCTTCAAGAGATGCGCAGCCGCCAAAAGCAGATTGATTGATATAAGTAACACCTTCTTCAATATAAACCTTTTTTAGATTATTGCATCCGCAAAAAGCCGCCTGACCCATTACCGTGACACTGCCAGGAATTGACAATGATTGTAAAATCCGGTTTTCCCTTCCTGCCAGCTCGGAAATCTGAGTTGTTCCGGGTTTGATAATCAAATCGGCGTCTGCCTGTGTTATGAATTCTGCTGAATAGAACACTTTCCCTGCATACACAGGTCCGTCGGGTCTGTTTTTAATCCAGTTTGTGTTTTCAAACGCATCATTGCCAACGAATATTACGCTGTCAGGTATAATTATTTCAGCAAGGGCTTCACAATCATAAAAAGCTCTTTCACCGATTTTGGTAACACCCTGCGGAATTGTAATGCTTTCCAGTGATTTGCATGCTTCAAATGAGTTTGAACCTAATTCAGTAACATTTTCCGGTATTTCAATTCTTTTCAGAGCATCACATCTTTGAAAACAACATGTTCCAAATGATGTTATGCTCTGTGGCAGCTTTATTGTTTCCAGACTGCTGCAATTGGTAAACATATAATTATCAAGTTTTGTTATTCTATCGGGAATGGTTATACTTTTTAACCCTGTGCAACTGTCAAAAGCGTGTTCGCCGATTGTGACTACTGTTGACGGAAGATCAATCCGTTCAATTAATGATGTATAGCTGAAAAGATACGGGCTGATACCGGTAATACCATCTTCAACAATAATTGAGGTTGCATCGCCTGCCCATGGAGTCTGCGAGTAGCTTACATAACCGATTCGGGGAGGAAATTCTGCAATATCTCCGGTTCCGCTGATTACGCAGCACCCGTCATCATAAAGAGTCCATGTAATATTTTCTTCATTACCGGATGCACCGCAAAAGCCACTGTCAACAACAGAATGACCGTTTTGTGCCGTTACTGAAGCAGTGACGCTGAAAACCAACGCAACAATTATTGATAATATGAGAAATGTTCTGAAATAAAATCTCTTTTTCACAGTATCACATCCCAAATATAATTTTAATAATATTATATCACATTTCTTTTTTATTTAAACAAAAATTTTTATAAATATCAAATTAAAATGTTGATTGAAAGCAAAATCCGTTTTATAATAGTTAATTACAGTATAGAAAATAACAACGGAGGAATTCTTCAAATGATTGAAGGCACCAATGTTTTCTTTTCAAAAATGTTCGGCACTCTTGCTGTAATTCTTGTTATTTCGGCATTTATAGGCGGCAGTGACCTGTTATTAAAATTCAAGGATGAAAAAAGAAGCTGGAAATATCCGCTTATTGCAGGCGCACTCGGCGGTGTATTTGGCGTTTACGGTAATATTTCCGGAGTAAGTCTTAACGGAGCCGTTATTTCGGTGCGAGATATTGGTCCTATGCTTGCCGGCTTTACAGGCGGTCCATTAGGAGGTCTTCTTGCAGGCGCTATTGCCGGAATTCACCGACTGACTATGGGCGGAATAACCGCTCAGGCGTGCGTAGTTGCCACTTGTTCAATCGGTCTTATCTGCGGTCTGATTTCATATAAATTCCGCAATATTATTGAAAAACCCGGTTGGTCTTTTATTATCGGAGCACTTATGGAAATGTTCCATCTTTCAATAGTTCTTGTCATGGTCAAACCGTTTGAAACCGCACTTGAAATTGTCAGACAGATTGCTCTGCCCTTCATTCTTGTAAACTCTGTCGGCTTTACAATGATGATATTAATAATCACATACACCGAAAAACAAAGAAAGCTCACTGCCGAAAGAAGCAGAATGCAATCCGAACTTGAGGTTGCAAATGTAATCCAGCACTCGTTGCTTCCCGTTATAAACAGTAAATATCCCGGACGGGAAGAAATAGATGTCAGCGGTTTTATGGAAGCGGCAAAGGAAGTCGGCGGTGATTTTTATGACCTGTTTTTTGTTGATAAAGACAGAATAGCGTTTGTAATCGGCGATGTCTCAGGCAAAGGTGTTCCGGCTGCTTTGTTCATGGCATCTTCAAAAATTATTCTGCAAAACTGCATCAGAGACATTCCTGACCTTTCAGCAGCCGTTGAAACTGCCAATCATGTTCTTTGCGAAAGAAATGAAGCTGATATGTTCGTGACCGCCTGGGTCGGAGTTCTCAATCTGAACACATTTGAAATTGAATATATCAGCGCCGGTCATAATCCTCCGGTAATAATCACCGACAACAAAACTGATTATCTTAAAGCCAAGAACGGTTTTGTTCTTGCGGGAATGGATGGAGTTAAATACAAAAAGCATACAGCCGAATTAAAAAAAGGAGACACAATACTTCTTTATACTGACGGAATTGTTGAAGCAGAAACAAAGGAGCACGAGCTGTTTGGCGAAGAAAGACTGCTCAGCTGCCTTGACGGCACAGCAGACTTTGATGCAGAATCAACAGCAAACACCGTAAAAGATGCAGTAAATACATTTGTCGATGGCAACACCCAGTTTGATGATATGACATTATTGTGTTTTAAAATTAGAAATTGATTATAACTACAGCAAAAGACCTGATGCAAAAAGCATCAGGTCTTTTATGGTCCGAGTGGCGAGACTTGAACTCACGGCCTCTTGACCCCCAGTCAAGCGCGCTCCCAACTGCGCCACACCCGGATAGCGAAAGGTATAATATCACAATTTTTTTGTTTTTGCAATAGTTTTTTAAAATTTTCTTTAAACTGTTACTTACTTATCATAATTATTTACAGGTAAAGCCGGCATAATCATATGTCGGCTTTACTTGTTTTTTATATATATTATTTAAACGCCTTCTGAACGGCATAATAAGCGGGCTTGGGGTTACCCTCACCGTCAACTATGCCCCAGCCGGTTTCAACGGGACAATCGGGCTGACCGCATACATAGCAGCGTTCGGTGTCGTTCCACATATAAATAATTGCGCCTATACACCACGGCAGAGAACGAAGACGGGGAATCAGATAAGAATAAAACTCCGCCTGCCCTTCCGGCGTGTGCGTAAACCCGTATAATCCCGTTCCTTCCTGCAGTTCGCGGTAAATGTGATTTGAATATTCACCGCGGAAAAGGAGATCGAATTTTTCTTCATCCGTTCTGTCGGAGTATATTGTTTCAAATTCATTGCGAATGCCGTCGGGCAGACGTGAAATAAATGCGTTGACATCCTTTCGGACTGCTTCTTCATTTTTGAATCCGTAGGTTTGAAGAATCTCTTTTTTCTCTTGCTGTGTCTTTGGCTCGCCGTAACCCATATAACCGAATTCAGCCATAATAATCGGTTTTTGTGTTACCGCCCGGACTAAATTTAGAACGAAAAAATATGTGTTAATGTTTTTGATAACGTTTTCAAACGAGCCGAGATAAAGGTCGCAACCTATGTAGTCGCAGTATTTGTTATATTTCAACATTTTAAAAGAGAGTGAATAAAACCCTGGACCGCCTAGATTGTAGCCGATGAGTTCATTTTCTGCAAGCGGTTTCATCACTTTAAGGTTTTCTCCTATAAAATAAGCCGCCTCATCAATTGTAAAAGGTGCCGTAAATCTGTCAACGCCCATCTCGTTGGCAACCTGATAAGCGCAGACAATTCCGCGAAGATCGTTCATGTAAAACTCAGCAATACTTTTGATTTTTTCAAGATCTTCCTCTTTGCGGATATCCATACCAAAAACAAGATAATCCTTCGGGTTCGGTGTTATGGCAAATACTTTTATGCCCTTTTCAGCATAACCGAGCATTTCCTGCTTCCAGATTTTATAAAAGTAATTTTCGTTGCCGTATGCGTCAAAAGGCAGAGGGACATCCTCTCGGATGCAACTGATATTTGCGTCGAGAATTATATCATAGTTTGCATCCGGATGGCAGACTCCTTTTATAAATCCGCCTGCCTGCTGCTCAACCTTATAAGAATTGTAACTGAAAAATCCCGCAAACGGGAAAGTGACAATGTTTGCAAGCGGAACAATAAGAGCAAGCAGAAATCCCAGAATACTGTTAATCATAACAACACCTCTTACACGAAATATTAGCAACTATATTTATATATGTCAATAATAAATATATTTAAAATATACTTGTAAATAAATATTAAATATGATATAATTCAAAAAGTTACTAAATCGGAGGCGGTATTATGAAAAAAATCGTTTTGTTTTGCTCGCTCGTTTTAATATCTGTTTTTATGTTCAGTATGGTTTGCACAGCTCTCGACAGCCCTGTTGCTCCTACATATACGCCGACAAAACCTGACAGCGGAATTAAAGGCGATTCCATTGTTGTTGCAAACGAAACTCCCGGCAATGTCGGCAATGAGAGTTACAATTCACCCGGGAACAGCCCCAAGGCGCACATTGACGCTGCCACCGCCCGCACAACAAAAAATCCCGGCAATTACGACAACAACTCAGGCAAAGACGACCCCAACAGCCCCAACTACACCGGCAACCGTTCTGTAAGGCCCGACGGTTCAAACACTTCACCTGACACTGCAGCTTCAAAGCCGCACTATGAAATTGCCGTTGCAGGTCTCACCTTGGTTTTAACAGTTCTATTTGCGGCAGCAAAGTCCGGACGCAAAGTCAAAGAAAACTGAAGATCTGATTGATGGCGTGTGTTTTTTACGCACGCCATTTTTTAAAGGATAAAAAATGATTAAAAAAATTGTCTCAGTCACTTTTACACTTTTTCTCATTTTGCTGTGTTCCTGCGGAAAAATACAAAACGAAGAATTAACTTCAACCGTTCCAGAAACAACTGCAGTTATTTCAACTGAAACACACGGCGAAAACGGGGATTATCCCTCCCCCGTTGATTTCAGCGAATATATGTCAGTCAACCGGGAAGTTTACGCTTTTATCAGTATTCCCGGCACTGGTATAGAATATCCGATTGTTCAAAGCGGAGCCAGCGACGATTATTATCTTCGCCGGAACTGGAAAGGCGAACAAAGCTACAGGGGTTGCATTTTTACTCAGAGTATGAATGCAAAAGAATTTACTGACCCCGTTACCGTTATTTACGGCCATAACACCGACAAAGGCGATATGTTCAGTGAACTCCTCAAATTCAAAGATACCGGTTTTTTTTATGAAAACGATACTTTTTACATTTTTATTCCCGGTCATCTTCTCGTTTACAAAATTATTTCGGCACACACCTTTGACGACCGTCATATACTCAATTCTTATGATTTCACTTCACCCGATGCACTCGCCGATTTTCAGCAGATAATTTTGAATCCGACGGCACTCGAAAAAAATGTCCGCACAGGCATTGAACTTAACCCTCAGAGCGAAATAGTTGTTCTCTCCACCTGTGCCGAAGCAAAAAGCGGAGGCAATTTGAGATTTCTCGTAAACGGAGTGTTGGTAAAAGATGTTCTCACGGTTTAAATATACCGAATACCCCAAAGAAGTGCGAAAAAAACTGATTGCACGTGATAAAGAAAACCGGCTGAAAAACAAAACAAAAAAGAATAAACTCAGAGTCGTTCTTCTTATTATTGTTGTATTATTGATTGCGCTTGTTGCAGCTTTTTTGTTTATGCTAAAAAACAGCCGTGACAATATTCACCCGAACGGCGAAATCACGATTGAAACGGGCAATATCGGCGTTGATGATGACACAGCCCCTGTTGTTTATAATTCTGGAAAGCAGATTGTTTATAAAGGTGAAACATACAATTACAACGAAAGTGTAGTTTCGGTTGCTTTTCTCGGCGTTGACAGGGAGAATCTCGGCACAGATTCGGGAATAATCGGAACGGGCGGTCAGGCAGACACAATCGCCGTAGCATTATATGACACAGACACAGGTAAAATCAATTTTGCCGTAATTCCGCGAGACACTATGGTTGATGTCAACAACTATGATACATCTGGCAGCTATCTTGACATTAAAAAAGAGCAAATATGTATGGCATACGCTTATGGTGACGGTAAAAAAACAAGTTGCGAAAACACGTTAAGAAGCATCAGCCGTCTGCTTATGGGTATTCCGGTTGATTATTATGTTGCAATGGATTTAAACGGCATTCCTGCTCTCAATGATGCTATCGGAGGTGTTACGCTCACATGCTTAGAAACCGAAGGCAGATTCACTCAAGGTGAAACTGTAACATTATTGGGCGAAGATGCAGATGCCTATGTCCGCGACAGAGATATGTCAAAGCTTGACTCCGATACTCCCCGCCGCGCAAGGCAGAAACAATATGCAGAACACTTTATTGAGAAAGCAACAAGTCAGATTAAAAAGAATTTTTCACTTGTAACAAAGCTTTATAATCTGGCTATGAAATATGTTGTTACCGATTTATCGCTTGATAAAGTAACCTACATTGCCTCAACCGCCGTTAAAAACAATGTTGCAGTTGAAGATTTCAAAACAGTTCCGGGTGATTACACGGCAGGTGAAAAATTTGCAGAATACAATGTTGATGAAACGGCTTTGTTTGAAATAATTCTGGAACTGTTCTATATCAAACAGACTTAAAAATGATATCTCGGCAATATAACGAATAAAGTTTGAGATTTTTATATGTAATGCTGTTTTTGCGGCCGCTTGTAAAAATCAACTTGAATATGTTTTTTTATTTTAGTATTATAAATAATATGTGTGTATATTTTTTTACTGGAGGATTACGGTTTGGACAAATTAAGTCTTACTAACAAAAGCGCAACAACCCGCGCTCTTGAGGGGCTTGCAAAAACGGTCGGCAACTGGTTGCCTGCCGCTGCGCAGGGCATCTGCCCCGTTGACACGGTTGCCGCTTACATCAAAACCTGCCTGACTCAAAGTTGCGGCAAATGTGTGCCGTGCAGAGTCGGTCTGAAAAAGCTCGGCGAGCTGCACGAAAAGATTCTTGAAGGCAACGGCGAAATGCAGGACCTTGAACTAATTGAGTCAACCGCTTCCGTTATTGCTGACAGTGCCGACTGTGCAATCGGCTATATTGCAGGCGAGATGGCACTGACTGCCGTTCGCGCTTTCAAAGATGATTACGAAAGCCACATCAGAAACAACTGGTGCTCGGCAAGAGAAGAACAGCCCGTTCCCTGCTCAGCACTCTGCCCGGCGCAGGTTGATATTCCCGGCTACATTGCGCTTGTCTCAAATGGCAGATATGCGGATGCAATAAAGCTTATCAGAAAAGACAACCCCTTCCCCGCCGTGTGCGGTCTTATCTGCGAACATCCGTGTGAAATGGGCTGCAAACGCAATCTTGTTGACGATGCAGTCAACATCAGAGGAATAAAAAGATATGCCGCAGAAAAAGCCGGTCACGTTCCTGCTCCGGAATGCGGTGAACCGACAGGCAAAAAGATAGCTGTAATCGGTGCCGGACCTGCGGGACTTACTGCTGCATATTACCTTGCGCTTATGGGTCACAGCGTTGATGTTTATGAAAAGAGAAACTATCCCGGCGGAATGCTCCGTTACGGTATTCCCGATTACCGTCTGCCTGAAAAAGTTCTGACAGATGAAATTAACGTTATTCTTGAAACAGGCATAAAACTTCATCTCAACACCGACATCGGCAAGGATATTTCCATAAAAGAGATTACAGACAGCGCAGATGCAACATTTATTACAATCGGCGCACACTCAGACAAAAAACTCCGCATTGACGGTGAAAGCCTGAACGGCGTTATTCCCGCTGTTTCTCTTCTTCGCAAGATAGGCGACGGCGAAAAGCCCGACTTCAGCGGCAAAAAAGTATGCGTAGTTGGTGGCGGCAACGTCGCAATGGATGCGGCAAGGTCATCTGTCCGTCTGGGTGCCGAAAAAGTCAGCATCGTTTACAGAAGACGTCAGGCGGATATGACAGCCCTCGCTGAAGAGGTTGAAGGCGCAATAGCAGAGGGTTGCGAACCCGTTACAATGATGGCTCCAGTCCGCGTTGAAGGCGATGAAAACGGCAATGCAAAATATCTTGTATGCCAGCCGCAGATTATTTCAAACATCGGCAAAGACGGCAGGCCGGGTGTTAAAGCGGCAGACGAACCCGAGGTTAAACTCGAGGCAGATATTATAATTGTTGCAATCGGTCAGGCAATTGAGAGCGCACCTTTCGGCGAGTTTGGGCTTCCTCTTAAATGGGACACCATCGCAGCATCGGATGAATGTGATTTTGAAAGTGCTCCCGGCATATTCTGCGGAGGCGACTGTGCTACAGGTCC
>JAEEGL012873041.1_pt1 | contig 12647 bp, 21 predicted proteins | sample 9134231 | NCBI WGS metagenome assembly JAEEGL01 (sample SAMN16246548, study PRJNA631951) | gut metagenome | biome: gut microbiome; feature: rumen; material: fiber-attached | host: Bos | place: Iran: Karaj | collected 2018-10
GAAGATCCGTATGATCTTACAGCCGTATTAAACGATATTCGATTTGTATTAAACGACAGAAAAGAAATCTCGTTAAAGATTTATCGAGAATATGGAATTTATACAATCGAATCGTTGCAGAGAAAATACGGAAAATTTAACGATCTTATGATAATGGCTTGCGACAGCCAACGTCAATTAAAAGAGAAAACAGAATCAATTTCAAGACCTATCTGTCCACATTATCCCATTATTCAACGAGGACAACATATTATGCTACGCTGGAGGAAGAAATTACTATATGGACGCACAACGTGTAAAAATTAAAGATTGGAATTATGTTCAGGAACACAACAAATTTGTAACGGTTATTCCAGAGATGGAACCATTTTGTGGAAAAGATGCTACAATTGTTAAAGTAGCTGCTTCCTCTCTTTCACCGGAAATTCCCAGTATATACTATATTTCCGAAGATGGTGAAAAATACTGGTGGAGCCAAGAATGGTTTGAAAATACAGAGGAATAATTCATGTCACATTTTAGTTTAGCTGTTCATATTCCAGCCGGAAACGATAATTTAGTATGCCCTGAATATGTAGGACAAATTTTAATGCCATGGCATGAATATGAAAGTACCGGCATCGAAAACGAGTATGTAAAACAAATCGAAATTGTCGATGCAATTAACGGATATATAAAAGCTCATAATGCATATATGGATCCGTCTAAAGATGGTTACCAAAAATATAGATTTCCTTGGACACTTAGAGATGATGAGTTAATATATCGTTTATTGACAGAAGAAGAAGCAAAACAAGCTGATGATGGTACTTATCAATTTAAAGAAAGAGAAATTCGTTTTACTAGAAAAGAAAGACATGCAGAAACTGGTATATTAATGGTTCCAGAATCATATGAACCAGTTAGGGCAGCTATATGTCATACTTATAGCGTATCAGAATATATACAAGATGAATATAACATTACGAATGTTATTTATGACAAAAATAACATTCCAGCAACTGGTCCATATGTATTAATAACACCGGGTACAGACATTGGACCATTTGATATCTCAATACCAACACAGATTGTTAAAGATACCTTATCTAAAAATGTTCATGTCTTTGCTTATACCAATCCCGATGCGAAATGGGATTGGTGGGAAATTGCCGGACGTTTTACGTTTTACAATACAAAAGGAGAACATTGTTCAACCTGTAAGGTAAAAGATTTTGTATTATATACTCCTGACGGTGAAGAACATATTCCTTATGCTTATATAAAAGATGGACAATGGCATGAGCCTGGTAAAATGGGTTGGTTTGGCTGCTCTTCTGCAACAGAAAACAGTCAAAAAGAATATGATCAATCTTTTAGGAGCATGATCGCTTCTTGTAATCCGGAAGACTGGCTAGTCTGTGTAGACTGTCATATCTAATAATAAGTAGCAAGGGTCAAGCGAAATCGGAGACGGCAAATCCGCTGGTCACAGAAACCAGGAAAACCCGAGATGCCCGTGCTGGCACATTCGCAGAGTGCTATAGGGCAGATGTTATGTCTGCCCTATTATTTAAAAGGAGGAAATATGCCAACTTATAAAATTGAATATCATGGAATCGTAGAAGTTTTCGGAGTATCTGAAAAAGACGCGAAAAGTCGATTCCGACTGAATCCGAAGTATTATATAAGTGAACAAATAAAAGAAAAAGGAAATGTGCGAGTACACGGCAATTTAAAAATTATACGGCCGCCCAAAAAAGAGGAATTATAAATTGCTAAGTAAACTGGATTTTAATATTTATACAAACGATTACACATATCAACGGAATAAAAATCATGTTACAAAGCCGTTAGAAGAACGAATGAAAGAATTCTATGGGGCTTCCCAACTCTTTCTGATGTCATCTTGTATGGAAGCGATTACAGCATTATTAGAATATCTCTTACCGGAAGGTGGAACAATCTTAGTAGATCGAGATTTATATCATGAAACAAAACAATATTTCGACTTTGTAAAACGATATAAAATTATAGAAATCGATTTTAACAACAAAGAAGAAATTGAAAAACATATAAAGGACTGTGACCTGTTATACTTAGACAATCCTTCCTTTTTTATGAAATTCTATGATATAGAATCCATTTGTAAGATTGCACACTTATTTAAGAAAAAAGTAATCGTTGACAATACATTGCTATCGTTTTATTATATGAATCCAATCCGGTCTGGTGCCGATTACTGTGTAGAAAGCTACACGAAATATGTTTCTGGGCATGGCGATGTATTAGCCGGAGCTTTAATATGTAAAGATAAACCAAATGATGATTTAGAATGGTTTATCGGTCGCCGTGGACGAATGGTTAATGCGGCAACAGTTTATTTAATTGAACGCAGTCTGGAAACATTAGACGTGCGAATGCAACGCCATACAGAAAATGGCCGGTATATTAATAATAAATTGCGTGAAAATGGCGTAAATTCGTGGTATTCAGGATATGGTGGATGTATTGTATTGCCAGGTATGACAGCGGATGACTGCTTAAAATTTAAGATATTCAAAAAAATTTCCACATTTGGTCTTACCTTTTCAACCGTAAGCTTTGTACGAAGTCCATTATTTTATCAGTGTGGTAATTTTATACGATTATCTTGCGGATTAGAAGATAAGGACCTATTATGGAAAGATGTGAAACAAGCTGTTTTAAATGAAAGGGAAATAAGTGACTAAATATCGATATCCAGCTATTTTTCATACAGATAAAGAATGTGGCTATTGGGTCGAATTCCCGGATTGGTGTAAAGCCCATATAGGCGCTGTAACCGATGGGAAAAATTATGCTCAAGCCAGATATATGGCCGAAGATTTATTAGGCTTATTATGCTGGGATCAAGAACTTGAACATAAAGAATGTCCACTGGCCAGCGAGCATCAAACATATTTGCCGGAATTATTATCCGGTGATTTTATTGAATTAATCGATGCCGATACAGAAGCTTATGCTAAAGTTATGGCACACGTTAAAAAGGGACGCTGGCGCTGGCGTATGCTGGAACGTGCCCGGAAACGGTACATATATAACCGACCGACGATATCAGCAATTTAATTAGAATTGCGTCAAGTTTTTGATTATCATTGTTAAGAGGTAACTATGGGAAGACACAAACGATTAAAACAATATTCTGTTGTTGCTGGCGGGAAAATGAGTAAAGTCATTGAATTTTCTAAGGGCGAAGCAGAACTCTTTGTAAAAAATTTCATAGAAGCTCGTTTATCACATGCCGTTATTAAACAAATTGGCGGCCTGAAAGATATTAAAGGATTTTTTACAGATACAAATTATGTAAAAACAAAACTTGAAAAAAGAATAGATTCTCTTGTATCTGGTATTAATAGCAAACTAACTGAAAATGCCGACACAACATCTGGAGGAGAAGGAGGAACCGCTGAATTATTGACAGAAGCTCAGAAAACAGCATTAACTAATGCCAGGGCTAAATTAAGCCTTGCTAAAGTTAACATTCAAAATGTAAATGATGATTCTGATTTCAATAAAGAAAATATTCAATCAGCTAAAAACTATGTATCTAAGTCATTGGATGATTTAACCGCAAATGGTATCACTTCTCTTATTGGTATAGATTTTGAATCTACATTGTCGGGAGGAGAAGATAGTGGCGGATTAATCACTCTCAATATTGATAAAGAAAACAGACAATTAAAAAATAAATTGAATACGCTTAGAAAATGGCAGTTTGATATTTTCGAAGAAGAATTTTCTGCTGAACTTTGGATCGGTTCATATCATGAATATAAATATTCTAAAACAAAAGAAGAATTATGTGAATTAATAAGTACAGCAATTAAAAGCCTTGGTGCCGAATTAAACTTAAATCCGGAGCTATACATAGTAAAAGACAATGAACTGGTAAGAGCCAAAAACAATTCTTCAGAAGAAACTATAAATATTGAAGAAGATATTAAAAACGCATTGCGCACAGCCAATATTGAATTTGAACGAATTGATATAGATTGGCATGATAGCAATGAAGATCCGGAATCAGAAGGAGACGATGGATTCAGTTATCCATAAGGAGTTAATAATGAAGATTAAAAAACGAGTCGGTTGCTTTGAAACTAATAGCAGTTCGGCTCATACCGTCACATTCAAACAGCCGACGGCCGGCGTTAAAAAGCCTGAATTTATTTGTATAGATAAGGCTCGGTTTGATTATTGTGGAGATACAGTTGAAGGATATCAGGATAAAGCAAATTATCTATGGGATATTATTATGCAGCACTCTGACCCAAAATGGGTAATGCGCTTTGTTACATATCTTTACAATAACGATATTCCAGTATATTTTGAAAAAGACTGGATTCACGACAGTGAATATTTGAATTCAAACCTTCCTTGGGATAGTGAAGGAGATGAACTGTTATTCAGATATTTGGATTGTGCAGAATCTTTAATGGATTTTTTGTTTAATGACAATTTAATCGTGGAGTTATATGAAGGGTGATAATGATGATAGAAAACAAACAATTGATTTGCAATAAAATGCTGGAATTGTTCCAGGCAACCATGTATTTTAGTGATCTTGTATCATTAACGTATGTATATAATTGGGACGATGAACGTAAGTGCCACATCAATGAAGAATTTCCGGCAACAGAATATGTAGTAGCCACATTTAATAATGGACACAAAAAATACGCCAATGTGTCTATTGATAGCGGCTACGCTATGATCAAAGACGTATTAAAACAGATTGCATAAGGAGCATAAATATGAAGTGTCCTAATTGTGGCGGGAAAATGTATTTTGTCGCCCTGACCGATGCTCATTTTAAACCGATTCCCGATGGCCGAGGCGGATTTCAAATCGGCCATGTCATTATCGACGGAGACGGTATCGACTGTATTAATGAGTCTATTCGTGAAGAAGAACCGGGTAACGTAGAATTTAAATGTTCACATTGTTTTTTATCTTGTAGCGCAGAACAGGATCCCGATACCGGAGCCTACTACATAGGAGATGAAATCTAATGAAAATTCAGGTCAGAAATTCCGTATTTGAGACGAATTCCAGCAGTATGCATAGCATTGCTATTGTAAAGCCGGAAAATTTAAAAGCGCCAGCCACCGATTATTATGGTTGGCAACTTACAAATGAATGGTTAAAACCGGAAGCTTCTGTCGAAATCTGCAGAAACGATGAGTCTTTATCGTTTGACCGTTGGCCGTTTCAAATCTTATCGACGATGTTCGAAAAAGCACAGTATGCTGTTGCAAGCTATGGAACTGACGAAAAATTTGATGAAATCAGTAAAATCTGTAAAGAAAAAACCGGACATGCTTTAAAACGTCCGTATAAACCAGGACGAACATATTATAAAAGAACCGGCTTAACAAAAAAACAGATTAAAAACGAAGAAATTCCAGAAGACCATATTCTTAATTATAACGATGTAACATGGGATCCTGTTAAAAAAGAACTTTACCGTATAGATAAAAAAGGAAATCCGGTCTACGATGTCAATACTTTTTGGATAAAAAGAATTGACTATGGAAGCATTGATCATCAGTCTGTTGGTACTTTACAAACGTTCCTTGGGAAACACAAAATTACACTGGAAGAATTTCTCGTAAATCCACAATATATCGTTATTATCGACGGTGATGAATACTGCACCTGGCAAAAGATGTTTGAATCAGGTATCTGCTTAAGAGAAAATTTCATTGAAACTGATTTAAGAGAATAAAATGAAAAAATTATGAAAGAAGAAATAAAATTCCCATATAGGACCAGAAAACGAATAGTACTTGTAGGAGGGCATGATACATTCGTAAATGTAATGAAGAAACGGTTTCCAAATATTAGATTCATAGATGCTAATAAATGGGCAATTGATCCTAAAATTATCCGGCATGCAGACGTAGTATGGATACAAAATAACTGCATGTGCCATTCTCAATTTAAATTTGTTGTTAAGACGGCCAGTTTATATAAAATACCAATTAAATATTTTGCAGCTGCCGGTACAGCTCGATCATCACAACAAATAATTGAAGATGATATAAAAACAGGTTAGTAAAGAAAGGATGATGCCAATATGCATCAGATTGCAAACCGTAACAGCTATAAGGTGTTAGGCCGTTATAAAAATGGAAATTACTACGTAGAAATATGGAATGACGGCACAAAGATCCGTATCCAGCCGGACGATGGCGCCGACTTTATCCCGGCCTTTGCCGAAAACTGCGACGTTAAAATTACGGACAGATGTAACGGCGGCTGTCCGTTCTGTTATGAAGGATGTACGCCTGATGGAAAACACGGCAAACTGCTAAATCTGCCATTATGGGATACGCTGCATCCGTACACAGAGCTCGCGATCAACGGAAACGATTTAAGTCATCCGCAGCTGGAACAATTTCTGGAAAGAATGAAAGAAAAACAGGTCATTATCAATATGACGGTAAACCAGAAGCATTTCCAGCGGCATTATGGCAAATTGTGCCGATTAAACGATAATGGATTAATCCATGGTATCGGTATTTCCCTTGTAAAACCAGATCCGTATTTTACTGATATGATAAACAAAGCATTTCCCAATGCCGTAATTCATACGATTGCTGGCATAACGACGCTGGAACAATATCGGGCGATGTACGATAAGGGTCTTAAAATCTTAATACTCGGTTATAAAAACCGCGGCCGCGGCTCCGGATATTTTTCCGAGCATTCCAATGAAATCGTACAACATTCTTCCTGGTTGATGAACCATCTGAAAGAATTGACGCAGCACTTCGACGTCGTATCTTTCGACAACCTGGCTTTGATTCAGCTGGGCGTCAAAGAATCCGGCATTTTGACTGAAGACGAATGGAACGAATTCTATATGGGCGATGACGGTAACTATACGTTTTATATCGACCTGGTAAAAAATGAATTCGCTAAGAATTCCGTTTCTGATGAACGGTATCCGTTACTGGATAATATTGATGATATGTTTAATTTCATAAGAAATCATGATTAAAAAAGATGTTAAAGAAATCTTTGGCCGCCTTCCTGTTACAAGAGAAGAGCTTAAAGAATTTACAGAGAAACTGGTAAAACTAAAAGAAGATCTGGATAAAAAATCTGAAGAAGTCGACGAGAAGTTCGATATGCTGCTACAAAAATCGGAATATGTAATCGAATTGGAAGAGTCTTCCCAACAAATGCAAGATACATTTAAGCAGATATTAGAACTTAATAAGCAGCTTCGCAATGATTTTATCAGAAATAATTCAAATCTGAATATGCAAATATCAGAAATTAATAGGAAAATTGCAAAACTTGAAACAAGGGCAAATGAATTTAATCGCTATATGTATGATGCAAATTATCACGAACAAATATCGAAACGGAGTAGTATATCGTGAATAAACAGTATATCTATCATAAAGGCTACTATGGAAAATTTTTTCCACATAAAAAAGAATTCTGCGGTGAAATTTTAAATACCCTGAATACTGTATGCTTTGATGGAAAAGATGAAGAAGATCTGCGAACCACTTTCTTTCAGGGTACAGATCAATATGCAGAAGACTTTAAAATTGAAAAAGAATACCACGGTATCCCTGTACAGAATCTGATCGCTGAATTAGCACTATGTATAACAGATCCATCTATGCCATGTCAGTTAAAAGATGGACAATTAATAACTGGTGCATACATAGAAGATGGAATTATTATATTAGATACGGGATTTAAAAGACAGCAAGATATTAAGAACATTTTAAAAGAAGATTAATTTTATCTTGCATTTGTCTAAAAAGTATGATATAGTTGTTGTACCGAATCTGTTTTTATTTGATACACAACATATTTATACATGATTCTGTCCGCTTTCCCGTAAAAACATTCTTACAAGAGAGTTTTTTAGGACTCAATATGTGATATACTGTTGTAGCGATATTGATTAAAGGAGGAAACGGATATGAAAATTGTCAAACCTGAACCGACCTGTCCAGAAGATGAAGCTTATCTGGCATATGTCGATGAACACCGTAAGAACGTGTATATTGCTTTTGTCAAATTTGGCAAAACAATTTGCCTGGCTTTATCTCTTGTTTATGGCGAATATGATACATTAAAACGATCTGTAAACAAGCATGATGCATCTAAATATTCTACAGAAGAATTTTTAGGATATCGCCAGTGGTTCTATCCACAAAAAGACGCAGAAAAAGATAAAGACACTTTTCAAAAAGCTTGGACTCATCATTATACAACTAATCCACATCATTGGGAATATTTCGTTAAAAACGATATTCCAAGAGAGATGCCAAAAATTTATATCGCTGAAATGCTATTAGATTGGATAGCCATGTCCATGAAATTTAAAAACAATCCTGTTAACTGGTACAAAACTAATAAGGATCAAATTAATCTTCATAAAGACACTAGAGCTCTGGTAGAAAATACTTTAGCTATATTATCTACTCAATCTTCATATCCGTTTAAGATTAAAAATAGTAGCCGTCGTCGGCTTAAAAAATAATGGATACCTCTGTTTTATACCCGCTTATCTTATTTATTTCTATAGGCTTCGGACTTTTCTGTGCAGCTGCCTGTTTGGCTTGCTGCATGCTTTCAAGCCGTCTGTCAGAACAGGAGGACTCATGTCGAGACAATTTCAAAAACTAAGTACGATCCACACTGATATTCCATTGCCAAAACGCAGCACAGTAAACAGTGCCGGATACGACATATCTATAATCCATCCATACGTTTACGATCTAATTTTAAATGATAAAGACGTAACATTGGAGGAAGCGTGGGATGCCGTAAAGAAAGAGACTGGACCTATCTTTTATCTGCCGAAAGAAAAAGAAAACTACGTTTTTCCAACTGGAATTAAAGCTTATATGCCGTTATATTCCCAGGAGGTTCTAATGTTATTTGTTAGAAGCTCTATTGGAATTAAACAACATATTAAATTATCTAATCAGACAGGGATTATCGATGCTGATTATTACAATAATCCCGATAATGAAGGACATATTATGATAGCATTAGATATTCCAGAACGGTTAATTCCCGATAAAGAACCTTCATTATTTGCAAAAGAATATAATATGGCACGATACTTAGTTTTTGAGGGGCCCACTATGAGAGTCTGCCAGGGAATCTTTCTACCGTATTATGTAACAAGCGATGATTCCGCAGCCGGTAAACGGGTAGGCGGTATTGGTTCAACCGGTATGTAATCAAACATTTGTTTGTAATACTTGACAATGTTTGACAAACATGATATAGTAATCTTAACTTAAAAGTCATGAAAACAATGCACGAAAAATTTGAAGAACTGTTATCTATTTTAAAACTGAGCTATGATGTGCAATATGATGGCAATAATATAGCCATTATTGCGGCAGACAATCCAGATAAGAATATCAAATTGGAATTAAACAATAACATAATCACAGTCTATATAGAAGATGAAGTAGACCAAGTATTATATCTAAGTGATGAAACTTCTGTTGGTGTTCGGGTTCTGGATATTGAAAATATTCTGATCCGACATGCTAAGCTGCATCACGGACCATTAGCTCTTTCAACCTATCTATATTGTACACTTCTTGGTATACTGTGGGGAATTAAAGCAGAGCATAGAATGAAAGATCAAAACCCGGTACCACAGGATACAATGTTTATCAGATTATATGGGAAGAAAGATCAAAACGTAACCGTATTTGACTACATGGCCTGTAAAGATGGAACCATTAGAATATTGAAACATATAGATCCAGTGAATACAGAAATATATTCATTCCATCCAATAGAATATATTCAGGATGCAGAAAAAATAGTAACAGAATTCTTAAACTTTTTTGGAGATATAGAATATATCAGTTCAGCAGAGAAAGGGTAAGTCATATGGAAATTTTTGATAATGGATACTTACAAAAAGAAGAGTTAGAATTATTAAGCACACAGGATTTAATTAATTTAGCAGTTTCCAACTATTTAAATGATCCATTGCCTGACATTTTGCCAAACCATATTTTTCGGTACGCAAAAGAAAAAGATGGCAATATTAGTATCATGATATTGCATTTGCCAAAAATGCATGAGGCTAATTCTGAAGTGTTATGGGACGATTTTATCCATCATCAGGATAGTTTACCATATGGAGAAAAAAGACTTTCCCTCTGGACCGAAAAAAAACGGGATTATGTTTTTGATAAATACCTAGACAAAGAATCTTTCAAAGAGTTTCCAGTCTATCTAAAAGAATCTGTACGGATTGGAGATATTCAATCTTCTACACAAATTCGTGCAACTGCATCGACTTATGAAAAAAACATTATTTATTCTACTATATTAATTTCGCAGTCAGAAATTGAAAAATGCTTCGCAGAGATCCAGCAAAAGAAGGAGGTACCATTTTAATGGATGAACAAGAATTAACAGTCTATGAACAGGAAATCATTAATGTCCTGGACGAGATCAGAGACTTATTTTTACATAAAAACAGGGCTTATAATAAAAACAAAGATCCTATGACAAACTTTGCTGTAGGTGGCCTGTTATTATATGGTAATTCCGGATTTGCCGGTCGTTTCGAAGCGCTGAAAAGCTATGTAACAAAGCATATTGCAAATTTATATACACATGATATTCAAGATCTCGGTATTGAAGAATCTACAAGAGACATCGCAACTTATATGATTATTGCTACGGTCATGAAACGTACTTATGACAGGGCTGTTGCAGCAGAATTGGCAAAACAGAAAGTAGAAGTAGAGCCAGTAAAAGAAGATACAGAACCAATAGAAGAAAGCACAGAAGATAATGTCTATTGATAAAATCCATCGTTTTTTGGAAGAAGCTAAAAAAATGTCTAAGCTTCCGGAAGAAGAAACTGAAATAATGAATCTGGAACTTGATCTGGAAATAATTGGCTTTTTAAAAGGAGTGGCAGCCGCCTGGAATTGCGAAGTTAACGATATCTTGGTTGCCACACTGTTAGCTATTATTCATGATGAACAATAAAACATAAAAAATAAAAGCTGTCGTGTTTTTCACGACAGCTTTTTGTATTTTATAGTGCATCCGTTTCTTTAAAAGCTTTTAATATTTTAGGAAACTGAAGAGCAATCCAATCAACAAAAAGTTCTTCCTGATCGCCCCAAGGAGCCTCTTTGTCAAGTCCTGATTCATGAAGAAAAGCATGAAGTATTTCATGCCGTAGAACCCATTTTTCAATGTAGGGCTCATTCTTCTTTTCAACAGCAATTTTCTTTTGCGAAGTCATACAGTAGCCGGAAAGTGTTTTTAGTTCCGGATCTTCTTCCGCTGTTACAAAATTAATCGAATATTCTGTTCCTAAGACATTAACATTATTGGATTTTTTCTGTTTCATCATTCACACTTAGAAAATCCGCAATTCGGACAAGAAAAACAACGGCCTTCTGATTTTAATCTTTCGCCGCACTCTGGACAGATTAAAGAATTTGCATGTTTTACGGGTTCTTCTTCTGCAATTTTTACATATTTTTCGGAATCAATTATAACTTTTTTAACTGGCGCATTAGACAATTCTTTATAGGCTTTCTGTAAAGCATCAGCGATAGCATTGCCACAGCTTAAAGAAACTTTTTTGCCTTGCTTACGAAGTTCCTGGCATCCCTGGCATTTAGCTTCTCGTAATTCATTGATAATAGCTTCTACCTTAACGCCGGCACGCAATAACAATGAAATTAATCGTGTGATTGTATTTACATTAGCCTGGCAACCACCGGAAGCATTTGTAAAGATTTCAAAAATCTTATTATCTTCTGAATGATTTACGGTTACATACATATTCTTAATACAGGCAGAAGCTTCTACATAAGTAGCTCCGTCTACTTTTTGAATACGATGACGCTTAGGGACTTCGATAGAATCTAATTCAATCTCTGTTTTCTTATTCTCGTTCGGTGAAGGTGCCACATCTAAGATAGAACCACGTTTGCAATTATCGCGAAATACAGTGATACCTTTACAACCTTTTTTAAAAGCGGTTAAATAGATCTTCTCAATATCTTCTACAGTAGCTGATTCTTTTAAATTTACCGTAGAACTGATCGCATTATCAACGAACTTCTGAATTGCACTTTGTAATTCAACACGAGCCATGGGATCTACATCGTGAGACTCAACTAAAAATGGATATTTTTTGCAAAGCTCTTCCTGTGTAATCGTATCTGGTAATCCATCATGTTCTATAAGATCCCAAACACTTTTTGCAAATACGGTGAACGATTTACGTTCTGCTTCCATACTATGCGTTGTACGTGTCATCGCAATTTTATAAATCGGCTCTACGCCACCGGAAAATCCACCAGCCAATAAAGAAAGTGTTCCAGTTGGAGCAATCGACAATAATGTACCATTTCGTAATCCGTATTGCTCAATATCTTGCCATAAATGCGGGAACATCTGAATTAACGGTGACTTCTTAGTTTTCTCCCAGTCATATTTGCCGAAAGTCCCTTTTTCTTTAGCAAGTTTACAACTGGTACGCAAAGCTTCTTCTAAGATACTATGCAGTACAGATTCTGCAACAGAAATAGATTCTTTAGAGCCGTATTCCAGTCCCATTGCTACAAACATATCGGCTAAGCCCA
>JAEEGL013916785.1_pt1 | contig 12647 bp, 24 predicted proteins | sample 9134231 | NCBI WGS metagenome assembly JAEEGL01 (sample SAMN16246548, study PRJNA631951) | gut metagenome | biome: gut microbiome; feature: rumen; material: fiber-attached | host: Bos | place: Iran: Karaj | collected 2018-10
AGGTTAAATGGGAAGATAATTCCTAGTGTAACAAGACTATTGGATGATGGAACTTACATAAATGTAGACCCTAAAGTGTTAGAAAGTGCACAAATGAGAGGAACTCTGATACACAAAGAGATAGAAGATTATCTAAAACATCAAGAAATGGGGTATACAGACGAGTTTTATGAGTTCATAAGGATTTATACTACCGAAGGTGAAAAGTTCAAGGAGAAGGCAATTTTCGATATAAAAACGTATGCTTCTGCATCACCAAAAAATAGAGAAAAATGTTTAAAGCAAGAAAAGATGTATGCTGAAGCAATTAAATACCTAACTGGAGAAGATATAGAACATTTTTACATGATACATCTACCAAGAGGTAAAAAAGGGAAACTAATAGAATTGGAGGGAAACAATGAATCAAGTAATATTAACAGGGAGATTAACTAAAGACCCTGAATTAAGAACAACAACAAGCGATAAACAAGTAGCTAGTTTTACACTAGCAGTAGATAAATACGGAGAAGGAGCAGACTTTATTAATTGTATTGTATGGGGAAAACAAGCAGAAAACCTATGCAAATATCAAGAAAAAGGAAGTCAAATAGGACTATCAGGAAGAATACAAGTAAGAAGTTATGAGGATGATAAAGGAAACAAAAGAAACATAACTGAAGTTGTAGCTGATAGTATTGAATATTTAGGCACAAAAAAAAGTACTACACCTGAATATGATGCAGTAAACAATGTAAGAAAAGAAGAACCAACACCTTACGACATTAAAGGTGAAGGAAATGGAATAGAGATAACTGATTCTGATTTACCATTTTAGGAGTAAATTATGGAAGTAACAGGAAAGATAGTAGATTTAGAATTAGATTATGCTTTGCATAGACCTAAAGTAACTTTACAATTCGACAATCAAAGAGTTATTGCTACTGACGAGTGGACAAAACTATCAAATGCAGAAAAGATAACCATTACATTAGAAGAACAAATAGAAAAAAGAGGTACAAATGCAAATTCAGCTTTATGGGTATTATGTAACAAGATAGCAAATAAACTAGGGACAACAAAAGAAGAAATGTATATCATGGAACTAAAAAAATATGGACAATCATTTTTAGTTCCTCTTATACCAGGTATAAACCCTAAAGGATATTTTAAATATTATGACTTTAGAGAAAAAGGTGAAATAAATGGTAAACACTGTAATTGGTATGTAGTTTACAAAGGTTCTAGTGAATATAACAAAGAAGAAATGAGAATATTACTCGAAGGAGTAAATAATGATTGTAAAGAACTAGGTTTAGAAACAATGGAAGATTATAAAATGAAAAAACTAATAGAGGAGTGGGAATAATGGATGATTTAACAAAAGCACAAGAAAAGATGTATTATTTAATTAAGGACAATATTGAAACAAATGGTTATAGTCCTTCACTTAGAGAATTAGCTAAATTAAATAATAGTAGTGTAGCTACAATACAATTTCATTTGATAAGGTTAAGAGAAAAAGGATATATTAATTATATAGATGGTAAAAACAGAACATTAACTATATTAAAATAGGAGAGTGGTTATGAAAACCGAAAAAGAAAAAGATGAAAAGATAAAGAAATTAAGTAAATACATAAGAGAATTAGAAAAGAAAATTGATAAACAAAACATAGATTTAATACAAATGAGAAGTGTATATCAAGGAAATGTACAATTACAAGACATAAATACCGATTTAGAAAAAAGAGTTGAAATGTTACAAAGGAAAATTGAAAGGTTAAAAGGTGAGAATAATGATAGATAAAGAACAAATAAAAAAAGAGATTGAAAAGTTTAAAATTAAGATTTATCACGAATTAGAGCATAACACAAGTGAAGTATTAATATTTGGCGATGACAAATTTGGAAGTATGTGTGGTGAAATTAATTCATTAATGTTTAGATTCGCAAGTATGATTATACAATTATCAAATCAATCGGGAGTAAGTGAAAACGAATTACTAAAAGGATTAAAGAAAATGATAAAACTATATAAGAAATACGATGATGAAGAATGATAGATTTAATATTTATATTTCTAGGTGGAATACTATGTGGAATGGGTATTGCTCTTATTTTAAACGACAATAGATTTGAAAAGAATTTTGAACGAATATTAAGAGAGTCAGAAGAAAGGAAGAAGAATGCGAGTAAGCAAAGAAGTGTACGAAAGACTACTAAGCAACTCAATAGACCAAAAACAAAATAAGTATAAAAACACCAAAGTAGAGTACAAAGGAATAAAATTTGACAGCATAAAAGAAATGAAACACTATCAATTACTAGAATATTTACAAAAAATAGGGGAAATTAAGGAGTTAAAACTCCAAGTCCCCTATGAATTAATACCAAAATATAAAATAAACAACAAAACAGTACGAAAAACCACTTATATAGCTGATTTTACGTACATTACAACAAAGGATGATAAATTACACATTGTTGATACAAAGGGGTTTAAAACAGATGTTTATAGACTGAAAAAGAAAATGGTTGAATATAAGTATGGGGTGGAAATTGAAGAAGTATAGAGGAGAATAAAATGTATTATATTATAGAAACAAAAAAAGGGTACATAAAAGAACCTACATTTATATTTGATAAAACATGTGAATTTATGCAAGATGCCTATAAATTTAGAAATAAAAGAGATATTTTTAAGTTCTTCATATTTAGAGATAGAAAAAGATATAAAACATATAAAATGAGGGATAAAAAATGACATTAGAAACTATTTACAAAGAATTAGAAAAATTAGAAAATGATTTAGAATATTATGAGAATCGTTTAGAAGCTTTAAAATTATTAGTTTATCCACGAGCAACACAATTTGATAAAATTATGGTAGATGGTGGTAAACATATAGATAATTTATTCAAATATGTAGAATTAGAAAATAAAGAACAATTAGAAGCAACTATTATATATATAAAATCTAAAATAAATGATCTTAATATTTTAAAAGATAAAGAAATAGAAAGACTAGCAAAATATGGAGAAACAACAAAAGCAGTGGTATTTTTAAGAGAAAGAGATTTTATTATTGATAATAATGGTAAAAAAAGACATTTATATTGGCAAGAAATAGCAGATAAAGTTTATTGTAGCGAAAAATCTGCAAGAAATTGGTATAAACTAGCAATAGAAGAAAGAAAAAGACACTAATTTGTGCCTTTTTTTAATTCATCATAAGCCCAACGGATAAACTCTGCATTAGTTATATTTCTTTTGTTTAATTCTTTTTTTAATTCATAATATTCTTCAATTTTTATTTTAGCTCCAAAAGTTTTATAATTTTCGTTTGTATATTCATTTATGTAATTTAATTTAGATTTCATACCTTTTTCACTTCTTTTCTCCATAAAAACACTCCTTAACATAGTATAATATATCACGTTATATAGTATAAAGCAAGTAATTTATTATTTTCCAGATTCAAAACTAAAATAATCATTTAATCTGTCTTTTAAAATATCGTTAAACCACGTTGCACTTCTTAATAATATTTCTGCTTCAAAATCTGCCAAATCTCCGTTAGATTCAATATCAACTTCAATATCAGTTAAAACATTATCAATAATATCTTCTAATTTATCTTTACTAATCATTTTAATCACACTCCTTTATTTCAAAACTTTCAAACATATCCAGAATATCATATAATCTAAACAATACATTATCTTCCATATCTGCTCCGTTTCCACTTTCTTCTTCATAAAACTCCCATAAAACTTGTTTCATATACTTAATATAATCTTCTAATAATTCTTTGTCTTTCCAATGATAATTATTAAAACTTTTCTTTAAATCTAATACAACTTTCATTATTTAATCACACTCCTTAACATAATTTTCTAATTGACTAGATATAATAATATCCAGAACTTCCCATAATCGATCATTATAGCTTATATTATCAATAATATCCTTTTTATCTTCTTCTGTAATATCATACTCAATATCACTGCAATCAATATAATCTTCTATATACTGCTTTATAAAATTATCAAATAACATTTTAATCACACTCCTTTAATTGTTTTATAATATCTTCAATAAAATCAATCCACTTTTCAAAATCTGTTAAGCTTTCTCTTATAGTAAAAGCTTCTCTATATTCTTTATCTTGTCTATACATATCAATTTCTTCATCTATATCAAAATTATCAATATATTCTTGTAAAGCTTCTATTACACTTCTATTTTTTTCAAACTCAATAATCATATCAACTCCGCCGTTAGTCCACTGCTCCAAGCTAGTATAAACTCCGTTATAATAGGTTATATCTTCCATATCAAAGTATTTTTTTAATATTTCTTTTTGTTTATTATTCATAACTAATCACACTCCTTTTCAAAAACAAATTCTCTGTCTTCAAAATACCAATCTAAAAAGCCTTTATCATCTTCATCATCTAGGTTATATGGACAATAATATTCTTTTGTTATTAAAACCTTGCAAGCTTCATTTATATCATTTATCCAATCGTTTACTTCTTTAATTGTATCTTCTATAAACTTTTTGTATTTTTTTGTATTTTTAATTCTTTCTAATGTATCGGTATAAATACAATAATCATATATATTTATATCGTTTTCTGTTATTTCTTTAATATATTTACTTATATGCAAGTCAATATCATATATTTCAATAGTTTCTCCATATATTTCAATACTTCTGTAATATTTAAAGTTTTTTACAGAATCAATCCAAGCTCCTTGACTGCACGAATCCAGATAAACATTATCAAAGTCTATATTCTCGTATTTTTCTTGTATATTTTCTAATTCATATTTAAAATCTTCATATAAAGTATCCTGATATACTCCATACATTGATTCTCCATATTCTTGTATTTTTTCTTCTTTTTCTTCTTTTGTTAATTCTTCCCAGAACTTAACAGAATAAACTCTTTCTTTTACATTTTTTGATTCTTCGTTTGTATCCAAGTCTATTGTTTTAATTGTAGTTATTTCTTTATAATTTTTCATTATTAATCACACTCCTTAAAATCTACTTTCTACACTAAAATATTTATTTTCTTTATTGTAAAATACTCTTATGGAGCAACCGCTCCAATATCCTTGAAAATTTAAACAAGTTTCTAATTGTTTTTTTATTTCTTTTTTACTTCCAAAAACAAACTCGCCGTAATCTTCCATAATGTATAAAAACTCATCTAACATTTTATTATTAACTTTTATCATCTTTTTCACTCCTTAACATATACAATTTTCTTTAAACTCTTTTAAAAGTCCGTATCTTTTTCCGTTTTTATAAAACCAATCTGTTATTTCTACATATTCTCCATAACTCCAAGAACAATTAAAACAATGTTGATATTCAATTGCTAAACTTCTTAAATTGGCTTTTTTCTCCAAGTAATTATTTCCTTTTATAATTAAATGTAAAATACTTATATTTTTTGTATCTGGACTAAAAGTATCTTTATACCATAAGCCCCAACCTTGCACTCCGTAATATATACCGCAATATTCTTTATTTTCTATTTCATATTTTCCTAAAAACATTATTCATCACTCCTTTTTTAATAATTTTCTACTAATGTTATTTTATTTTTTGTACTTTTTAATTTGTATCTAGGTATTGGATCATAATTATCAATTTCATATACTTTATAATATTCATCATTTTTTAATTTAAAATCGCCGTTTGTATCTTCATTATGATTGTTTAAATGTTCTGCAAGCTTTTCTGCTTGTTTTTTACTACTGCATAAAATACTGTGTTTATTAGAATAAATATATTCTTTTCCTTTTATTGTTTTACTTATTATATACATTTTAAATACTCCTTTACTTTTTATTTATTTTTTTATATAATATAATTAACTTGTTTTTAATAAGGAAGGGAAGCGGTATCTTTCAACCGCTTTTTTCTTATTCTTCTTCTGGTGTTTTACTACTTAAAAATGTTATTCTTTCTGCTATAAACTCCATAGCTTCGCCGTTTCCTTGTAATCTTCCTTTTACTCCAACAATATCGCCTTTTTTACAATATTCTGCGGTATTTTCTGCAATACTTCCAGAAGCTTTAAAAGTTATAAAATCTGTATCATATTCGCCGTTTTCATTTTTATAGCTTCTTGGTATAGCAATACTAAAAACTCCGTTTTTTTCTTCTCCTTTTACTTCAATTTTTGTTAGTCTTCCAACTACTACTACTTGATTCAACATTTTTATCACTCCTTTACTTTTTTTGAATCCTTGCTCGCTATTTTTCAAAGTGGCTTGCAACACTCTTCGGCTAGTTTAAGGAAGAAGAGCTTTTAAAACTCTTTAAAATAATTTTGTATTTAATAATGTTTCTATATAATCGGCTTCATAATCAATAAAATCATCTAGATTAGTCAAAGTCATTGGCTTTCCTGTTTCTTCATCTGTTCGTAATATTTCATTTAAAATATTTATAAAATTATCTTGCAACTCTTTCTCTTCAATCGCTTTTAATGTTTCATTAGCACCAGAAGACATTTTTCTTTTTAACTCTTCAAAATCATATACTTCATATACAAAAGTTTCTGTATTCATTTTTTTATCACTCCTTTTTTTGGTGTTTAGCAAGCAATTAAATACTTGCTATTAAACAATCCAATTTATTACTTATTTTTACATATTGATTAGCTTTTAATAGAAAGCTATCACGATTGAAACTGCAACAAATTTCTTTATCTTCTTTTGATTCTCTTAATGTATAAAGTCTTGTTATATCATTTTTATATGTAATAACTACATAATATTTACTATTTATTTCAATTTTTTTAATATTCATTTTTTTATCACTCCTTTATTAAAATATTTCTCTATATATTAAATATGTAAGTTTTTCTTCTGCTTCTGCTTCTGTAAAACGGCTTCTTTCTTCTTCTGTTTCTTCTAAAATATCGCCAAGATCTTTTACTGCACTTCTATTGTAGTAATAGCAAGTATCAATTATACTTGGTAAACCTTTACACCACTCTTTAAATATTTCATACATAGAATAATTTTTTCTGTAATAATATTGTCTAGCATTTTCATTATTAAGTTTTTCTAGTTTAAATACTTCTTTTATAACTTCTGCTATTTCTTCAAAAGTCTGTTTGTTTGTATCAATATTATTGTTTGTGTAATCTACTGGCTCGTATATATCCAGAATATACTTCCTAATATTTTCCCTTGCTTTTTTTGTATTAGTCTTTAACATAATCAATCACTCCTTTACTTGTTAAAGCTTCTGTATATCACGTTATATGGTGATATATTGAAACGGCTTCTTTTCCGTTTCTTGCTTCAAGTATATCACGTTATATATAGCGTGTCAATACCTAAAATAAAAAAAATTACAAGAAAATGTAAAATCGTTGATATATAAAGGAAAAAAGTTATAAAAAACCGTAATATTGCCGACAATTACCGTTTGAAATGTGTTATAATATTATTGTAGAGATACAACCAGATGAAGACAACCAGAAGCAAGCGGAGAAGATCCAGAAGCTACAAAAACGGGAGTGATGAAGATTGGAAGAGATCCAGAAGACAGAACAAGCACTTATAAAAAGAAATAAGCATAATTACAAGCTAACAGATGAAGACAAGCAGAGCATAACATTAGAATACTATCTAAACAGAAGCAATGAGAATATACAAGATATATGCACCAGATATAGTATAACTAGACAAACTATTTATAATATCGTTAAAGATGAAAAGTATCAAAAAGAGTTAGAAGAACATATAAAAGAAACTAGACAAAACTTTTCAAAAAAAACGAGCATATTGATAGATAAAGCAATTGACAAGCTACAAAACAAGATAGATACAGAAGAAGTAAACAACAAGGACTTAATAACGGCGATAGGTGTATTATATGATAAAAACAGACTAGAACAGAATCTTTCAACTTCTAATAATAGTATAAATATTAACTTAAAGATAGAGAAATAATATACTTGTTTACATAATGTATGTTATAGGAAGTATATATATAATACCTAGACACACACACGCACACACGTACACACACGAGCGGAGCGGAGCGAACACTTGGAGTTGTTGCGAAGCAACAAGGTAGCCCCCCAGACACCATATATGGCTATTTTCTGGGACTCCACGCAGCCGCATACCCATATACATACACACACACAAAATTATGACACAAAAAGGCATCCCCCCAGTCAAAAAGGGTATGGGTGTTTTTATTTTGGAATAAAAAGGTGGTGTTACCCTGAGGAAGATAACAAGAGAAATGATAAAGATATACCGACCTTTAAGTGGACTAGACTGGATGAACTACCGATTGGTGAGAAAAGATGTAACAGCACACCATATTATAAAAAGAGAAGATGGAGGAAAGCTAGAACAGGGGAATATAGCTTTGTTAATGCCTATAGCACATCAATACCTTCATCTGATAGAGTGTAAGGATATAGAAACATATAATGCGATAAATAAGGTACTGAAGTATGTAAATGAGCAAGGATATGAACCTACAAGTGAACAAAGGGATATAGTAGAGTATCTTCTAAAGGAATTTGAGAAGATGCACAAAAACGATAAAAATGCGAAAGGAAAGACGTTAATACAGTGGAAATATAGACAAAGGGAGTGGTGAATCTGAATTTAGATATAAGTATAACAGAGAAACAAGCTCTTTTCATGGAGAGTGAAGCATTTGAGACACTGTTTGGAGGAGCAGCAGGAGGAGGAAAATCATACGGACAACTTGTAGATGCTTTGGTATATGCACTACAATATGAGAAATCTAAGCAGATAATCTTCCGTAGGACATTCCCTGATTTAGAGAGGTCTATCATTCGTACATCATTGGAACTATATCCAAGAAAGATAGCTTCATATAACAACTCAAAACACGTATGGACCTTTGATAATGGGTCTATTATAGATTTTGGGTATATAGATAATGAAAATGACGTGTATCAGTATCAATCAGCAGAATATGACGTCATCAGATTTGATGAATTGACACATTTTACTGAATACATGTATACATATATGATTTCACGATGCCGTGGAGCGAATGGGTATCCAAAAAGAATAAAAAGTTCTACAAACCCAGGTGGAGTAGGACATGTATGGGTAAAAGAGCGATTCGTAGATATAGGACCTTCAGGAAAAATCCATGAATGTAGATTAGAGACAGGAGAGATAACAACACGACTATTCATACCGTCATTCGTAACAGATAATAAATTTTTAATGAAAAGTGACCCAGAATACGTTAAGCGTTTAGATGCTTTGCCTGAGAAAGAGCGTAAAGCACTAAAAGAAGGTAATTGGGATATATTTGATGGACAATACTTCAAAGATTTCGACCGTAGTGTACATGTTATCGAACCATTTGATATTCCAGAAAATTGGGATAGATACCGTACATTAGACTATGGATTAGATATGTTAGCATGTTATTGGATAGCGATAGCACCTGATGGAAGAGAGTATTGTTATAGGGAACTCTACGAGAATGATCTAATTATAAGTGAAGCAGCTAAGAAAATAGTAGAGATGACAGGAGAAGAGAAGATTCGTTATACTTATGGTCCACCAGACTTATGGAATAGGCGTAACGATACAGGAAAGAACGCTTATGATATATTCCGTGAAAATGGAGTTATCATAACAAGGAGTTCAAATAATCGTGTTCTAGGATGGTATTCTGTACAAGAACACTTGAAAATTTATGATTATAAAGATGAACAAACAGGCGAAGAAATGAAAATGAGTAAACTTCGCTTTTTTGATACTTGTAGAAACCTAATAAGGACACTACCAGTAATACAAAGGGATGAAAAGAACCCAAATGATTGTGCTAAACAACCACACGAACTAACACACGCCCCAGATGCAATAAGAGGGTTTTGTATAGAACGCACTAAAGCAACACGAATAATGAGTGAAGAAGAGCTTTTATACGAACAATCTAAGCGTGATAGGAGAAGATTAGGTATTTTAGGTATAGCAGGAGCATCTGCTACAAGAGAATACATGAAATATGGAGGGTAGATATGGAATTTTTCTTATTAATAGTAATTGCGTTGATTTTAACCATAGAAGTGTTAAATTCACGCAAAATAGCCGAATTACAGGCAAAAAAACCAGAAGTTAAGTTGTCTAACGCTGAAAAAAAGAAAATGGAAGCTATGAAGGCATCATTTAACAACCTAATGGAGTATGACGAAGACGTAGCGATGAAAAGGAAGTGAAATGAATGGATAAAACAAAAGATTGGGAGCTATATGAAGCAGGAATATCCTATAATCAACAAGTTTATGGAGCAGATAGGAACTATTATGATGTTTTAGATACAAATATAGCTTTTGCAAGTGGTGACCAATGGAGAAATGTACAAGCAGATGGACTACCAAAACCTGTTTTTAACATCATAAAAAGGGTAAAACAGTTCAAAATTGCCTCATTAAAGGCAGATAACATCTCAATTCAAATAACTCCAATGGAATATAGACCACAATCTGAAGATATAAACATGCAAAGTAAGGTTAAACAAGCAGATTTAGCCAATGCAGAGATAAAAAACATACTAGAAAGCATCAATTTTGATGCAAAAAGCCGTACTTTATTGTCAGATGGCTTTGATACAGGTGATTGGTGTATGCACTTTTACTTTGATATTGATGAACAACCATATAAAAAGTATATGCCAGAGGTAAAAGGTGTAATAAAAGCCGAAATAATTGATTCTACTAATGTAATGTTTGGAAATCCTAACACTCGTCAAGTAGATAAACAACCTTATATCATCATTGTAGGTAGAGATTTAGTCAAAAATCTACAAGAAGAAGCCAAAAAGAACAAATCTAGCGATTGGAATAAGATAAAAGGCGATTCAGAAGTCGATTATCAAATGGGAGATAACGGAAAAGTAGAAAATAGTGCTGAAGGATACGAAAAAGCACTATATATCATCAAATATTACAAGAAAAATGGTAAGATTTACGCAAATAAGAGTACAAAAGAGGCATATATTTACAAAAATAAGGAAACTAAACTAAGTCGTTATCCTATAGCTTTCAATAACTGGGAAGAAGTTAAAGGTACATATCACGGTAGAGCAGAAACAACAGGTATAATTCCTAACCAAATAGCAATAAATAAGATGTTTGCTATGGTAATCTACCATTTAATGCTAACTGCATTCCCAACTGCTGTATATGATGCAGACAGAATTGAAGGATGGACTAATGAAATAGGAGCTCAAATACCTGTAACAAACTTACAAGGTGATTCAATTCGTAATATAGCAGGATATTTAGAACCTGCAACAATGTCAAGTCAAATAATGAATGCTATTGAGTTGGCTATGCAATATACTAAAGAAACTTTAGGAGTAGGAGATGCTTCTTTAGGTAACGTAACAATGAATAATGCAACTGCAATTATAGCAATACAAAAGAGTGCTGCAGTACCATTAGAGAACGTAAAAGCAGCTTTCTATGAATTTGTAGAAGACTCAGGAAACATTATTGTTGATATGATGGCATCTTACTACGGTCCAAGACCTGTAGTAGTACAAGGACCAAACAATGAAAGAACAGTTGAATTGTTTGATTTTTCTTCATTAAAAGATATGTGGTTACATGTTAAGACTGATGTAGGAAATTCTTCATACTTCAGTGAAGTAGCAAGTGTTCAAACATTAGATAACTTACTAAATAATGGAATGATAGAGTTTGTTGAATACTTGAGAAGAATACCAGATGAAATAATCCCACAAAAACAAGAATTAATTAACTCTATAGAACAAAACGACATATATAAACAAGCAATCTATAACTTAATGGGTCAATTTATGGACACATTACCACAAGAAGTAAGAGCAAACTTAATGCAACTAAATCCAGAACAAATGGAGCAAAGAGTATTAGAAATGATGGGAGCATTAGGAGATCAAGGAATGGCACAGATGAGTGATATGGAAAATCCATTACCAACTCCTGAAGAACTATCAGGGACATTACAAGATGGCGAAGCAGGATTTATGGAAATGATGCAACCACAAACACAAGTAGGAAGAGATGCAGTTAAGAAAATGCAAGACTTACAAGAAATAGGAGGTAGCCGACAGGCATAATTAATCGGGGAGAATAGATGGGAACAGGAAAGCATCATAAATGCTGTTGGAGGGTTGGCACGATGCTTTAATTAACCTCTTAGCTGTCTTATAGGCAGCTTACTAATTGGTATATGTTCGTCACTCTCCGTATATCAATTAGTAAGGTGCTTATAAAGCACTAGAACTCACAATATTCTTTCAATATTAATGAGACTCCTTTCAAAGATTGTGTCACCTTTATAGGTGGCATAGAATAGATATTTTCTTCTATTAGAAAGAGCACTTGCAACAACACCTTTTTATAAGATTATATCTATTCTATGGTGCTTATAAAAGGCACTTGCCCAACCATAGGCAAAGGAGGAAATTTTAATGGAAGATGAGAAAATTGTTGATGGTACACCAACAGAAACAATGGAATCAGATGATGACTTTTTTGCTGATATTGACAAAGAGATAGAAGCAGAAGAAAGTCACGAAACATCAGAAGAAGAAACAAATGAGGATAGCGAACCAAGTGAAACTCAGGAAG
>JAEEGL014726165.1_pt1 | contig 12647 bp, 11 predicted proteins | sample 9134231 | NCBI WGS metagenome assembly JAEEGL01 (sample SAMN16246548, study PRJNA631951) | gut metagenome | biome: gut microbiome; feature: rumen; material: fiber-attached | host: Bos | place: Iran: Karaj | collected 2018-10
GCCGTCTTATCCGTGATCTTCCCGTCTCTGTACAGATTGAGAAGACTTGTGTCCATGGCGATCATATCATCGGCAGCGGAAGCATAGATCATTCCGTCTATCTGATGAACCTTTGATTCCCTGATCATGTTCCTTATGGCAGGTGTTAATGTCATGATCTCAAATGCGGGAACAAGGCCGCCGTCCGTCGAAGGAACAAGCTGCTGTGATACTACTGCCTGGAGCACCATCGACAGCTGAAGCGCGATCTGATGCTGCTGGTTGGGCGGGAATGCATCTATGATACGGTCTATCGTATTTGATGCACCTATCGTATGAAGGGTCGAAAGGATCAGATGTCCTGTCTCGGCCGCAGTCATTGCAACGTTCATGGTCTCATAGTCACGCATCTCACCGAGAAGGATGACATCGGGGCTCTGCCTGAGTGATGCACGAAGAGCGGTAAGGTAGCTGTCCGTATCCGTGACAACCTCTCTCTGGCTGACTATGCTCTGCTTATGCATATGAAGATACTCAAGAGGATCTTCAAGCGTTATGATATGCGCATGTCTCGTCGAATTGATATGATCGATCATACATGCGAGAGTGGTTGATTTTCCGCTTCCGGCGGGACCGGTAACGAGAACCATGCCTTTCTTCTTGTCGGCAAATTCGATGATGTTCTGCGGGATGTTACGCTCCGCGGGATCGGGAATATTGAAGGTGATGACTCTTATAACGGCCGAGAGAGAACCTCTCTGTTTGTACGTATTGATACGAAAACGCGCCACACCTCTGATGGCGAACGAGAAATCGTCATCGCCGCTCTTCTGGAGTCTTGTCATATCGCGGCCACCCGCAAGTTCGTATATCTCCGTGATCAGCACAGCGGTATCCGCGGGCATGAGCTTTCCTTCGCTCTCTTCCACGAACACGCCTTTCTTTTTATATGAAAGCGGAAGACCGGCAACTATAAATATGTCCGATGCTCCGTCCTGGGTGATTTTCGCTAAGGTTTCTTCAACAGCCATGATGATCTCCTTTGTTATTGGAAAAGCAGTTTTGTTCCGGACTCGCCCTGCGCTCCGTCCTTAACCTTCTCAAGCCACTCCCTGTTCACGTTTGTCGTCCATTTGTCCACTTTGAACAGACTGTCGTCATTGACATCGGGATAATGAACCAGAAGTGTCACGTTCAGATTCTGACCGTTCGTAACGGCTATCGTATAGGAAAGCGTCTTGACGCCGTCCTCTCTTTCTTCGCAAAGTATCTTGTCGTTATCCGCAAACAGTGCATCGACACCGCTTATATATTCCTCTTCGCTCGAAGACCTGTCGAGATGCTTTGACAAAAGCGCCTCGATGTTTGCCAGATATATCTCCGCCATCCTGTTTGCGTCATAATAACTGGCTGTTCTGTCCGCCGCCTCTTTTGAGAGCACGTAATCGGATCTGGCCGACATATACGAAAGGGCAGCAAAAGTAACGAGTGCGAGGAGCACGAACGTTACAAGTATTGAACTTGTTCCGATATTGATTCCTCCGGAATGTTTCCTATCCATCTGTTACCCCTTTGTCCTGTTCATATATTTCGTCGCATTAAGCGTGTAAATATCTTTGTAGTCGGATAATCTGACGACTCTGACTTCCATATTCTGTATGGCTCCGTTCGGAGTCATGGTCACATCGCTGACATACGAAGCTTCGGAAAAATCACACACATCGAATTCCTCGTTATAGAACACTTCAAAGAATCCCTCGCCTCCGTGTACTGCATTCGGATAATGTTCAAGAACCGAATCGATGTCGCCGTCCGTCGCGCGCATAACCTCGGCAAATCCCTGTGCTATCGAAACCGCCTCGTTGAGTTCGACCGTTTCCCTCGTCATCACATGGGAAGTAACGAACAGCTTAACACACACGGCACCGCATGCCGCGAACAGAAGTATCGTTATGATCAGTTCCATCAGGAACAGTGATGTTTTGGACTTGAGATATTTATTCATGATCATCACCGTCCGTTCCGCTGTAAAGAGCAACGAAGAATTCCGTCTTCTCGTTGTTCATGTCAATGATATTGAAGTGGTAAAGCGAATCGCTTTCCTTCCTTACGGAAAAATCCTTTATCGCCAGTATGTTGGTTCCCGATTTGTAATCAAAATCGTTTGACGCATCCGTCGTGTACTCTTTAAGGTATCCGTCCGCCACAAACATATACGTAACGTATTTCTTGCCGCCGACATCCTGATACAGTTTCAGCACCGAGTGATCGCCGTCTTCTCTCAGCGAGCGGAGATCGGCAACATCAGCACCGCCCGTATAATCGTGCGACCTGATCTTCTCGGTAACATATGACATCGCGGTACGTTTCTCGTAATTGGTGTTCATGTTTGAAACGGTACTCTTGTAAACCTGCGCCCCGAAGAGCACAACAAACAGAGCCGTTATGGCAAATGCACCAAACAGCGCCAGTATGAACAGAAAATCAACTATCGATTTATTTCTCTTTGCAAAATTCATTTTCCGCTCTTCTCCAGGATAGTCACGGACGGCATGATATTGTCACCCACGGGAACATAATCGACAAGATATTTGTCCTTGTCGTATGTCAGTCCATAGTGGTCTTCTATATAGGAAAGACTCGGCGGATAGTATCCTTCGATCGCATAGCAGTGGATGATGTCCTTGCTCACCGCATCCGTCAGGATATCTTTCTGATCCTTTGATGATGTCGATGCGATAAATGAAATACCCACAAGGAATATCGCTATGATGATCACAAAGAAGAACACCGAGAAATTGACCGATTCCGTTATTCTTTTTTTCAGGCTTGGTCTGTTGAATCTGTTGTTCATCCGATACTACCCATAACTCCCATAAGAGGCAACATTACCGACAGAAGTATGAGACATACGACTACCGACAGTATGATAACGAGCGTAGGCTCAAGTACCGAGATCAGATTGGTCATCTTCTCGTCTACTTCCTCGTCGTAACCGACCGCTATCTTCTCAAGAACCTTATCGACGGAACCCGTCCTGAAACCGACGGATATCATCCTTGAATACATATTTGAGAATATTCCCGCAGAACACAGAGCATCCGCAAACGATGATCCGTTTGCCATGAACTCCTTGCTCTTGCTGATCTTCTCGGCCATATCGCTGTTGTCCACAAGATTCGATACCATGTTAAGGCTCTCGTCCGTGTCGAGTCCGGCACTCATCGTAAGCGCCATACCGGAGGCAAACCTTCCGGCAGCGATCTTATCATAAAGGCTTCTCGTTACAACGAACTTAGACAGGAATCCGCGAAGCTTTGCTCTGCCCTTTGCGGTCTTGGTGAACACAAATATAAGCGCAACAAGTACAGCGGCAACGATAACGATAACAAGTGCATACTTGCTGACGGCGTTTCCGAAGTTGAGCATTCCTTTCGAAAAACCGGTCATTTCGGAACCGAGCTGTTTGAACACGTCATTGAATATGGGAAGGACCTTAATGACAAGTACCAGAATGACAATGAGCATCATGCCGACAATGAGCATGGGATATGTGACCGCGCTCTTAATGCCTCTTGCGACATTTTCCTCGCGGTTGTAATGGAAAGCCAGCGCCCTCATTACTTCTTCAAGCTTACCGGACTGCTCGCCTATCTCTATCATATCAAGAGCGTACTTGGGAAATACTCCCGAAGCTTCGACCGAATGGTGGAATGTATCGCCTTCGTTACACTTATCCAGGATCGTCTGAAGGATCTCGCGTCCCTCATCCGTGGTCGCGTCATCAAGCATGATAGATATTCCCTCCATCGCGGATATACCCGCGTTCAGGATCATGGCTATCTGATCGCAGAACATGGACAGTTCCTGATTGTTTAGAAGCTTTTTGCTGTTCTTGGCACTCATTGTTACCGGCTCCTCCCGTAAACTGTTAATAGATATATTTGGTGGTATAGTTATTACCGTCGCCTATAAAACTCTTTATCTTCTTTGTTCCCGCGTTAGCCGCGAAAGTCGGATCCATAAGGGTCCAGTCAACTCCGTCGAACTCGATTATCCCGTTGATCCATCCTTTATCTTCTATATATGAAGTGATCCATGCGTGATATGCATCGCCCGCATATCCGAACTCAAGTCTGGTCGGTATCCTCTGACTCCTGAGCATTGCCGCCATAAGAGCAGCATAGTCAAAGCATATTCCCTTTTTCTCCTTGAGGACCATATCAACGTTAGGAACGTAATCGGGTTTGACCGTGACGGCTCTCTCATGATCGTAGGTGATATTCCTGACAACATAATCATATACCGCCGCAATGACCTCTATATCGGATCCTTTACCTGCCGCCAGTTCTTTTCCGAGCTGTACCACATCAGCATTGATATCAAACTGAACATAGAGGTTCGGATACAGGTACGGAAGATACTGATCGGGCATCGTCACATCTATCGTTTCGGCAAACTTTGTCGCATACATGCCTTCATCGCCCATTCCCTCGTATGCTATAACGGTGTATGTTCCGTCACCGAGAGAAAGCGGGACGACCGAGTCCCCTTTCGGGATTATGTATGTGTATGTAACGCTGTCATTGCAGTTAAGCTGGATCTTGATATCCTCTATCTCGCCGGAACTTTTGACATACAGATAACCGTCGGAACTGTTTGTCGCATCGACGATGAGTTCATCTCCTCCGAATATCAGCTCTCCTCCCGCTACGGGAGTCAGGCACTTTGGCTCGTTGCTTCTGTTCTGTTCTGATGCGATCTTCTCGATCTTGAGTACGGTCTCTTCCGGGCCCGAGTCGGAACACGCACAAAGTGTCAATGCCGCGACCAACAGGACCGACATCCATATATTTTTATTTGGATAAAACTGCTTGAACAATTCCACCCTCCGTATCGGGAATATAGATATTGAGCGTTCCTTTTTCGAACCGGAATTTTACGATACCGTTTTCATCCGACTCGATAGGGTATATCACCGCTCCGTTTTCTCTCTTGGCGTATATCCCGTCGTAGTCTATGTCACTGCCCTCGATCTCCATCACAAAGCATTCATTCTCCTCGTCCAGGTAATGATTCGTAACTGTGATATCGGTCTTGTGGGGTTTTCTGCTTTCGTCTTCACGGGCCATGTAAAAGGCCAACGGACTTAAGAGTATCAGAACGAGCAGCGCAACGGACATCCATTTGCCCGCCTTGACCAGTGTAGTATTTGCTATATTCTTAAACAGCAGTGCATCCAATGACTGTGTATTGGGTGTCTGCTCGCAGGCAGCGAAGACGTTTTGAAGCGCTTCGTTGGCTGCTTTTCTGTTTATACTGTATGTCTTATTTCTTCTAAACATCTTCATTCCCCTTTCTGAGCATTATTTTCAGCCTGTCTCTTGCTGATATCAGGTACCGCTTGACGCTGCTTCTCGAACACGATAGCGCCGAGGCAATGTCCTCAAGCTTCATGTCGTTGTAGTAGCGCATAACGACTACCTGTTGCTCGTTAAAGGGAAGAGACATTATCGCTTCCTTTAACCTCGATGTTTCATCAGCCGTTTCCGTTTGTTCCTCCGGATTATGGTCGATGTAATCATCGCTTACAAGTTCCAGCAGTTCGGGATTGTTCTCCCCGTATTCCTGCCGGTTCTTGCGTTCCATATCGTAGCATACCCGGAAACATATCTGATTAAGCCATGCCACGAACAACGTTGGTTCCTTTATCCCCGAAATGTTTCGCAGGGCGAGTATGTATGTTTCCTGCAGGGCATCCTGCGCGAGATTCATATCCCGGAGATAGTGTGCCGCGTAGTTGTAAGTATGCTGGTAAGTTATGGCATACAGTTCGGCAAAAGCATCACTGTCTCCCCTTTGTGATTTTTGGACGAGCCGTCCTATATAGGCATGATTAAAATCAGCCATACTTACACCTTGGTATTACCGTACAGCCTTGCTACGAGTTCTCTGAAATCCGTCAATCCGACTGTTTCATTAAGTATCTTCGAAACATCGATCTTTATCTCATATCCGCCCGAAGTCTTGTTGTAAAGAGAGATCTCTTTTTCCAGTTCGGCCGCAAATTTCTCCATCTTGTCATTATTACAGTTTTCGATAACTACAAGGAATTCGTTACCGTTATTTCTTCCGACAAATCCATAGTAAGCGCTGATACGCTCCACCATCGACGAGAATTCCTTGAGAGCCACATTACCGCTGCTCCTGCCGTGATCCTGGTTGATCTCGTCGAGATTATCTATCCTTATAAGTGCGCATCCGAGGGACGAAATATCCTGCTCGCTTTCATATTTCTCAAATATCTGGTCACAGGAAAATCTGTTCGGAATACCTGTCAGTGCATCAACATACACCGCTCTTTTAAGAACGTGATCGTGAACGATGTGACCCTCAAGTAGTCTGAAGTCCATGATAATGCAGGCAACACTGTATATCATGAATGCCCAGAGGAACACACATATCGTCAAAAGGACTTTATTTGAGAACACGCTTACTCTTAAATTGTCGTCAAGAAATATAAAGAGAAAAAAACAGATGGCAAATATCACAAGAAGTGCCAGTTGGATGAACTTGAACATCTTGTAGCTTTTGAAATAATCATCTCTCATTTCTATCGTCCCGCCCCTGATCAGTTTCGGTTGAAATCATACCAAATCCAGTTTATTATATACCTTGTGACATGAAAAGAAAAGATTTTAAGCACCAAAATACTGAACCTTTTTCGTTATATGCGGTGTCTTTATTCATGTAAGGATATGTTATTTGATTTTTGAAAAGAGGTTTATCATGACGGTAAAACGTAAAATCATTGTCAACACTCTTGCAACGATAGCATTTATATTTCTGTTTCTTCTTCCGATACTCGGATTCATGGCTACGGAAACAACCGCCGGTCAGACTGCGGAAGCAGCGATGTCTACGGGCGATTACGTGTTCTTTGTAGTTCAGAATGAAGACGTTCCGCTTGCAGCGGTTCCCCACACGGGTATTTCGGGTTATATCTTATGGATTCCTTTTGCTTCGTTTGTTGCGGTGATCGTATTCATGTATTCAGCATGGTATCTTACGATCCGCAAGAATACATACGAGCTGACCGGAAAGCTTTCACCTGTTAATCGTAAAGCATTCAGGATGTCTTCCGGATATTTCCATCCGATCCGTGCTTATCAGCTTTCCAAGGAAGCCGAAGCGACCGTTGCATCAATGTATGTGAATTACTGATCCGATCAGGATCCTTTATAACAATAAAAGACAGAGGAGTTTGTCTCCTCTGTCTTTTTATTTACCTATTCAGGTCAGCGGCTGCGGAATTATTCTTCCGCGTCTTCCGCTACCTCTTCAAGTTCCTCTTCGATTTCGATATCTTCTTCGAGATCGACCTGATCTTCATCCTCGTATGCATCCTCATATTCGGGAATGACCTCTTCCTCCTTCGGAACTATAAGGCTGTCGGGAAGCGTTGTGTCAAGCATAACGTTTCTGTACTGCTTCATACCTGTACCGGCAGGGATCAGCTTACCGATTATGACGTTTTCTTTCAGTCCGATAAGCGGGTCTACCTTACCCTTTATGGCTGCCTCGGTAAGAACTCTTGTCGTCTCCTGGAAGGAAGCCGCCGACAGGAACGAGCTCGTAGCAAGGCTGGCCTTTGTGATACCGAGCATAACCTGCTTTGCTTCAACGGTCTTCTTGCCTTCCGCTTCAAGAGCCTCATTGATGTCCTCAAGTTCGAGTGCATCCACGAGGGAACCGGGCAGAAGTTCCGAGTCTCCGTCGTCTTCGATGCGGACTTTCTTAAGCATCTGACGAACGATAACCTCGATATGCTTGTCGTTGATCTCAACACCCTGAAGTCTGTAAACTCTCTGAACCTCACGGAGCATGTAATCCTGCGCCGCACGGACACCTTTGATCTTCAGTATGTCATGAGGATTGACGGAACCGTCGGTCAGCTCGTCACCGGCCTGGATATCAACGCCCTCCTCAGTGATCTTGGATCTTGATCCGTAAGGGATAAGGTAAGTCTTGCTCTCACCTGTCTCATCGTTTGTTACAACGACTTCACGTTTTTTCTTCGTATCATGAAGGACCGCACGTCCGGCGATCTCCGATATGATTGCAAGTCCCTTGGGCTTACGTGCCTCAAACAACTCCTCGACACGGGGAAGACCCTGTGTGATATCGTCTCCGGCAACACCACCGGTATGGAACGTTCTCATCGTAAGCTGTGTACCGGGCTCACCGATAGACTGTGCGGCAATGATACCTACAGCTTCACCGACCTGAACCATCTCACCGGTCGCCATGTTGGCACCGTAGCACTTCGAGCATATTCCGTTATGGCATTTACACGTAAGTATCGTACGGATCTTAACACCGATCTTTGATTCCATGATGGGTGTTCCTTCGGAATCCACGGCATTCTTCAGAACGATCTCCACACGTCTCGGTGTGATCATATGATTTTCTTTGACAAGGACATTTCCGTCTTTATCAACTATATCCTCAGCCGCATATCTTCCGAGTATACGGTCACGAAGTGTCTCGATCACTTCCTTACCGTCAGCAAATGCCCTTACGTGCATTCCCGGTATCTGGTTACGCTTCTCGGAGCAATCCTGTTCACGGATGATTAGCTCCTGTGAGATATCAACAAGACGTCTCGTCAGGTAACCCGAGTCGGCTGTACGAAGTGCCGTATCGGACAGACCTTTACGTGCACCGTGTGCTGACATGAAGTACTCCAGAACGTCAAGACCTTCACGGAAGTTTGACTTGATGGGCAGCTCGATGGTCTTACCTGTTGTATCAGCCATCAGTCCACGCATTCCGGCAAGCTGTTTGATCTGCTTGTTTGAACCACGGGCACCCGAATCCGCCATCATGTAAATGTTATTGTATTTATCAAGTCCGTCGATAAGCTCTTTTGTGATGTTCTCGTCAGTAGCCTTCCAGGTGTTGATGACACCGTCGTGTCTCTCTTCCTCCGTGATAAGACCACGTCTGTAGTTCTTTGTGATCTCCTCAACGGTAGCCTGGGCCTTGTCGAGCATTTCCTGCTTGGCTGCGGGAACCGTCATATCGGAAATTGAAACGGTCATGGCCGCCTGAGTCGAATACTTGTAACCCATCGACTTGATGTCATCAAGAACTTCGGCTGTCTTGGTTGCACCGTGATTGTTGATGACTCTTTCAAGTATCTTCTTAAGGTCTGATTTGCCGACATGGAACGCAATCTCAAGTTTAAGAGCATTCTCGGGGTCTTCCCTGTCAACGAATCCGAGATCCTGAGGAAGTATCTCATTGAAGATCAGTCTTCCGAGCGTTGTCTTGATCACACCCGATACATTCGTGCCGTCAGCGAGAGTCTTCTCTCTGTATACATTGATCGGCTGATGGAGAGTGATCTCCTGGTTCTCGTACGCAAGAAGTGCCTGGTTCATTGAGTTGAAATATCTTCCGAGTATGTCGACCATCTCACAGACGATCCATCTGTCACGCTCGGGATCGATATTTACACGGATCAGCGTATCGCGCTCAAGAGCCGTTTCCTTTATCGAATCAAGGCTCTTGCCGGCTTTGACTGCCTTTGCCTTTGCAGTCTGATATGTATCAAATGCTTTGATCGCTGCCTCAATAAACGAAGAACGAATCTGTTCTCTTTCGGCATGCTTCTCCGGTATATCGTTGTACTCTTTTATTGTTTCCTTTGCCTTCTGAGCTTCGGCATCCGTTGCCGGGAAGCTTACTTCGGCTTCGCCTTCAAAATCGGGATCCTTGGAGAGATCTCTCATCTTCTCCATTGTAAGGTAATAGATACCGAGGACCATATCCTGTGACGGAACCGCAACAGGTCCGCCGTCCGAAGGCTTAAGAAGGTTGTTGGGTGAGAGCAGAAGGAATCTGCACTCTGCCTGTGCCTCAACCGAAAGAGGAAGATGCACAGCCATCTGGTCACCGTCGAAGTCGGCATTGAATGCGGTACATACCAAAGGATGAAGCTTTATTGCCTTACCTTCGACAAGTATCGGCTCGAATGCCTGTATACCGAGTCTGTGCAGTGTTGGTGCACGGTTCAGCATAACGGGATGTTCCTTGATAACGTCTTCCAGAACGTCCCATACTTCGGGACGAAGACGCTCAACCATCTTCTTTGCGTTCTTTATGTTGTGAGCTGACTTGTTCGCAACGAGTTCCTTCATTACGAAAGGCTTGAACAGCTCAATAGCCATCTCTTTCGGAAGACCGCACTGATAGATCTTCAGTTCCGGACCTACGACGATAACCGAACGTCCCGAATAGTCGACACGCTTACCGAGAAGATTCTGACGGAAACGACCCGACTTACCTTTAAGCATGTCGGAAAGCGACTTAAGGGGTCTGTTGCCGGGGCCCGTTACGGGACGGCCGCGACGTCCGTTGTCTATAAGTGCGTCAACAGCCTCCTGAAGCATTCTCTTCTCGTTGCGGACGATAATGTCGGGAGCACCGAGTTCAAGAAGTCTCTTCAGGCGGTTGTTACGGTTGATTATTCTTCTGTACAGATCGTTAAGGTCACTTGTTGCGAATCTTCCGCCGTCAAGCTGAACCATAGGACGAAGATCGGGGGGAATGACCGGAATGACATCCATTATCATCCACTCGGGCTTGTTCCCGGATTCACGGAAAGCTTCAACAACTTCAAGTCTCTTTATGATCTTTGCCTTCTTCTGGCCGGTCGAATCCTCAAGCTGAGTCTTGAGATCTTCCGCCTCTGCGTCAAGATCGATAGCCATGAGAAGTTCTTTGATGGCTTCGGCACCCATTCCGACACGGAACTTGCCGTACCCGTATTCCTCGCACTCCTTCTGATATTCCGCTTCGGTAAGTACCTGCTTGTACTTAAGGTCGGTAGCCATAGGATCGAGTACTATGTAGTTTGCAAAGTACAGGACTTTTTCAAGTGTTCTCGGAGACAGGTCCAGAATCAGACCCATACGGCTCGGGATACCCTTGAAGTACCAGATATGAGATACAGGCGCAGCCAGTTCGATATGGCCCATACGTTCACGACGAACGTTTGCCTTTGTTACCTCAACTCCGCATCGGTCACAGATAACTCCTTTATAGCGGATCTTCTTATACTTTCCGCAGTGACATTCCCAGTCCTTTGAGGGTCCGAAGATCCTCTCACAGAACAGACCGTCCTTCTCGGGCTTGAGCGTTCTGTAGTTGATCGTCTCGGGCTTTCTTACTTCTCCCTTTGACCACTCTTTTATCTTCTCAGGTGATGCGAGTCCGATCCGGATCGCATCAAATGTTAAAGGCTCGTAAGCTTCTTTGTTTTGTTCTGCCATGTTTAGCTCCTTTACAAAAGTATTGGCTCAGATCATTCCTCTGTGTCGTCGTAGCTTTCTTCAAACTCTTCATCCGAATCATCATATTCTTCATCGGATTCTTCGACGTCAACGAGATCTCCGCTTTCTTCGTCGAATTCCTGCGTGCTGTATCCGCTCTTCGCAAAGTTCTCTTCCTTGCGGTAATCCTTGAAGTCTCCCTCAAGAACGGAACGCATATCCGTTTCGCCGTAATCAACGGTTTCTTTGATCTCTACTTCCGTATTGTCGTCTTTGAGAACGCGCACATCAAGTCCGAGTGACTGTAACTCCTTGAGCAGAACCTTGAATGATTCCGGAATACCACCCTCGGGAATGTTGTCGCCCTTGATGATAGCTTCGTATGTCTTAACACGGCCTATAACGTCATCAGACTTGACTGTCAGGATCTCCTGCAGTGTGTATGATGCGCCGTATGCCTCCAGGGCCCAAACTTCCATCTCACCGAAACGCTGTCCGCCGAACTGGGCCTTACCGCCGAGAGGCTGCTGGGTTACGAGTGAGTACGGGCCTGTTGAACGTGCATGTATCTTATCGTCTACCAGATGGTGGAGCTTAAGGTAATGCATGTGACCTATCGTGACCGGATTGTCAAAATACTCACCGGTACGTCCGTCACGAAGTCTGACTTTACCGTCTCTTGATATCGGAACACCCTTCCAGAGTTTTCTGTGTTCTCTGTTCTCCGACAGGTATTCATAAACCTCGGGAAGAAGTTCTTCCTTATGAAGACTCTCGAATGTAACCTCCGACTTGTCTTTTGCCTCCTTTGAATCAAAAGGAAGATTTACATAGTCGTTGGCAAGATCGAGCGTATCCATGATGTCATCTTCGTCCGCTCCGTCAAAGACAGGTGTTGAAATATTGAATCCGAGTGCCTTTGCCGCAAGCGACAGATGGATCTCAAGAACCTGTCCGATATTCATACGCGAAGGAACACCCAGGGGATTGAGGACGATGTCCACGGGACGTCCGTTGGGAAGATAAGGCATATCCTCGATCGGAAGCACGCGGGAAACAACACCCTTGTTACCGTGACGACCGGCCATCTTATCACCTACGGATATCTTTCTCTTCTGAGCGATATATATCCTTACGGATTTGTTGACTCCGGGCGGGAGCTCATCTCCGTTTTCTCTTGTAAATACTTTGGCATCAACGATGATACCGTACTCTCCGTGAGGAACCTTAAGGGATGTATCTCTTACTTCCCTCGCCTTCTCACCGAAGATCGCACGAAGAAGTCTTTCTTCTGCGGTAAGTTCGGTTTCTCCCTTTGGAGTAACCTTA
>JAEEGL011931732.1_pt1 | contig 12646 bp, 10 predicted proteins | sample 9134231 | NCBI WGS metagenome assembly JAEEGL01 (sample SAMN16246548, study PRJNA631951) | gut metagenome | biome: gut microbiome; feature: rumen; material: fiber-attached | host: Bos | place: Iran: Karaj | collected 2018-10
ACAAGCGCTAAACCGCCACATAACACGTTCATTATAGCAAAAACAGAGGTCTTTTATAAGAGGTTCGGGCCCTTTTCTCCCTTTTCATCAAACACTAACAAATCCTGGTCCTACCAATTTATGCAATGTCACCAAAACAGATTTTCTACATTGGCACAAAATTATCAAAGATAAAAACATCATAGGATTTTCGGATCTGTTCCAGTTGTTCCTGACTCTTTACAGTCCAGGCAACTGCAGGCAGTTTAAAGAGTTTCCGGCATACCGTTCTGGAAAACTCCATATGATCCCTGCAGTCGTAGGCAATAAAATCCGGCTTTGTTATAAAGTTGAAGATCAGTCTTCCATGGAGGATCAAAAACAGATCCTTATGAAGTCCGCACCCCTTCTGATGCCTTCCGTATACCTGTCCCAGCTGTCCCCTGATCACCTTCGGCCGGTTCTTCCGGTACCACAAAAGGGCCAGTGGATTAAAGGATTCCACCACGTAACTGCCATGATATTCATCCAGCATTTTTGAAACGATCCTGCACACTTCCGCGCTTACACCGGGCATCTTGATCTCCACGATAAGGGGTGTCTCACCGTCAACCGCAGCCAGCACGTCTTTGAACAGAGGGATCCTCTCCTCCGAGTTAAAAAGGGTGAATTCCCGAAGTTGTTCGTAGGTGAAATCCGAAACCTTTCCTTTGATGCCACAGGCTCTTCCCAGCGTGTCATCATGGAACACCACGGGAATATTATCCTTCGTCAGCTGTACATCCAGTTCAATACCGAATCCCCGTTTTATGGCACGCTGAAAGGCAGGAACGGAGTTTTCCGGCGCGGCCCCACGGTTGTCAAATAACCCCCTGTGGGCATAGTACCTTCTCGGAAAGATGGTTCTGTTCATGGATCGCTTTCCGGGAAGGACGGTTCCGAGATAAAGAGCCGGGATCCCCAGGATCGCAAGTATTCTTTTGGTCTTTTTATTCACTTTGAGCTCCTTGTAGGCCGTTTTGCCGATAATAGATCACATAACGGGGATAGGCCTGTATGAGATATCTGTTCTCGCTCAGCTCATTCACACAGGTAGAAAGAGTCAGGATATGGGTATCCTCCGTCAGCTTCCTGGCTTCCGTCATGCGGTAATGATCCCTGTAATTGTTATGCAAAAAGATCTCCTTTGCATAGCGTTCCCGGATGCTTCGCCTCTCCAGATTATGGAACCAGTACATCAGATGATGGTCGGAATACATATAAGCGGCAAATACCCGGTAGACCAGAACCCTGTCATTAAGATAAACAAAAAAATCAGGATGCTCGTTGAAAAACGTCTGATCCTGAAACTTCTCCAGATCGTGGAATAACACCCCGCTGGTCATGTTATGGGCATAAAGGATCGTCATGGGATCCGTAAAGTCTTTGGAGTTTACGCTCTCACTGTACACACTTCCGGGTCTGGTGGTTCCATCATAATTGTGATTCAGATAATAATCATCATCCTCAGCATGCTGAAGGATCGGATAATCGATCTTCGTATCCGGTACCTTCAAATACGCATAAACATCCTCATTAACACTTTGATAAGAGGCAAGATCGGGAATCTCAACCCCGGGATATTCTTCCGTTTCCTCGGCTTCCAATACATCCGTCTCCTCGGAAACGGGAACATACCAGTCCCCTTCATCCTCTGTTTCTATCAGGTCGATAACCGGCTCTTCAGATTCCGGCCCCGGCCCCTCGGAAGCTTCCGTGGTTTCAACCGGCTGTTGAACAGGATCCCCTGATCCCGTCTCAGCATGCATATAACGGACAAGGAAAAAAGCGCCGATAACGCACACCATCAGCACGATTGCCAGTATGAATCCCAGGATAAAATCCTTTTTACGCATCTTCTTCCTCTGCCTCAGCTTCCGCCTCTACAGTCTCTGACAACTCTTCTTTCTCTTCCGATTCTTCCGTTGTTTCCGCTATTTCTTCCTTATTGCGGATTCCCCACAGGATCAGGACGATACCGGTGATCACGGTGAAGATGGAGATAAACTGTGATGTGGACAGGGAACCCACGGTACCTCTTGCAAGATCTCCGCGATAAAACTCAATAAAGAATCTTCCGACACTGTAGATCAGGGTATAAGAGCCAAGTACGATGCCCTTTTTCACATCCTTTTTCACCATCAGATAAAGGATCACGAACAGCACCAAATCATATGCACTGGACATGAGCTGCGTAGGCATCAGCGATACGTGATTGGGTGCAAAATTGGAATGGGTGAACGTGATGCCGATGGGCAGATGGGTCTCCACACCATAGCAGCATCCCGCCAGAAAACATCCGATCCTGCCAAGACCCTGGGCAAGTGCCACGGAGGGCATACAGACTTCCACATATTTCAGTACCGGAAGTTTTTTGATCTTCAGGTAAACAACAGCGGATAAAACACCGCCGATGATGCCGCCGTAAACAACCCAGCCATTACCAAGATTTCTCCAGAGAAAGCTCGGATCCTGCATGATCTCTTTCCGGATGGTAAAGAAATATAACAGTTTTGAGCTGAGCCATCCGAAGAAAAGAACGGTGATCAGCAGGTTAAAGATCTCATCGGAGTTCAGGCCTTTTTTCTTAGCCGTCCTTTCCGATAACAGATATGCGCACAGGATACCGATCCCGATCATAAGCCCGTATCCGTGTACGGTAAAGGGACCGATGGAAAAAAGATCGTTATACATAAATGAACCTCAAACTTATTCAAAAAATGCGGTCATGGCCTTGATCATGTAGTCTACATCCTTTGTGGCTGCCGTCTCATAAGGCGAATGCATGGCCAGCTGGGCAAGACCGATATCTGCTGTCAGCATGGGCACTTTCAAATTGGAGATATTGCCCAGGGTAGAGCCGCCTGCAACATCGGATCTGTTGGTAAACTCCTGAACAGGCACCTTTACCTTGCGGCAAAGCTCCCGGAACATGGCTGCGGACATACCATCGGTGCAATACTTCTGATTGGCGTTGAACTTTAAGACGATACCCTTCCCCATAATGGGATGATTTACGGGATCTGCCTTTTCCTGATAATTGGGATGAAGAGCATGGGCATTGTCCGCAGAGAGCATAAAGGACTCCGTCAGATCCATGAGATACTGCTCACGATCTCTGTTAAGACCGGTCTCAATGCGTTCCATCAGGTCTTCCAGGAACGTGGATGCAGCACCCTGTTTGGAAGAACTGCCAACTTCCTCATTGTCAAACACAACGTGGATGGCTGCATATTTGGACTTTTTGGCCTTTACATGGGCTTTTACGGAACAGAACACGCACTCCAGATCATCCAGTCTCGGTGCGGATACAAACTCCTCTTTAGTGCCCCAGACACTGCCTGGTGCATGATTGACAAGATACAGATCGTGTCCGCAGATGTCCTTTTCCTCAACACCTGCAGCCTCGGCGATCACCTTCATAAAACTGCCCTTTTCTCCGGATAAAGCAAATAGAGGGAGCATGTCTTTCTGTGCATTGAATTTATAGCCTTCATTGGCTTCCCGGTTCATGTGGATGGCAAGATTGGGGATCACTGCCACATCCCCGTCAAGATTGACGGAAACGGGAACAAGGCCTTCTTTTTTCCGGACGATCACACGGCCTGCTACGGATAAGGGTCTGTCAAACCAGGGTGCCATCAGCATCCCGCCGTACTTTTCCGTATTCAACTTGATGTACGCGTTTTCCACGGCGATCTCGGGATTTTCCTTGATCTTGAAATAGGGGGAATCACTGTGGCTTGCGATGACGCGAAAGCCCTTGAAATCCGTTTTGGGAATGGTAAAGGCGGCAAGGGCGGAACCTCCCCGCTCCACAAAATATGATGTTCCCTTTTTCAGTTTCCACCGCTCTCCCTCGGAAAGCTCGGTATAACCGGCTTCCTTCAGCATAGCCTTCATGGTATCCACTGCCTGAAATGCCGTAGGGCTCTTTTTGATAAACTGCAATAATTCCGTTGATGCACTCATACAAAAACCTCTTAATCCAAATGAAATACGGGATGAAGATCCACTGCTACGGGGCTGTTGTCCTCGTTGGTCTCCATGATATCTGCCATGAAATCCCACCACTTGCGGTTGATCTCGGTATCAGCCTGTTTCGCCCATTTTGCCTCATCCTCGATCTCGATATAACCGTACAAAGTCAGAGTCTCACGATCCAGGAAAATGGAATAATTATGGCCTCCGCAGGCATGAATACTCTCCTTCATCTCCGGCCAGAGAAGGTTATGCCTTCTCTCATACTCTTCTTCCATACCGGGATACAACTTCATCTTAAAACCTTTTCTGATCATACTGTCTCCTTTTGGCGCTGTTCTTACTGTCCGTAAGGCGCGTCGATGTGAAATCCCCACAGATGCTCCAAGTAGCGTTCCGTCACCTCGTAAAGAAGGACATCCGGGTTTTCCTGTTCAAGGACCGCGGGGTCGTAATGATAATAAAAGTTAAAGTTCAGTTCATTAAATGCCTGAGCAATAAAGGGTGCGATACCGGTTCCGAAGGAGTCACTGACCATCAGCACCTTTCGGGGATCCGCTGTCTGATCCGGCACCGTATAATGCAGCAGCGTTAGATCTTCGTTCATCTCCTGGGTGATAAAATGAGTGGTGTATCCGTTGGGATTGATGGTATACACATCATCCTTCTCATTTAAGTAACTGCCAAGCATCAGCATTCTTGATAAGTCAAAGGGCTGTGTTTCCGTAAGAAAGATATCCTGGGTCTCCAGAGGCGGGAAGGGTTCAAATCCAAAACCTTCCTCCAGTACCTGACTAGCGGCCACATAGCTCCCAAGGTTATTCCAGTGGGTATCGAACTTATAAAACAGCTGCATGTCCGGATGGGCTTCATGATAAGCGGATACGCTTTCATAGGTCCAGACCACCTTTAAGTCCGTATTTGTCCGGAGGTATTCCACAACCTGCTGCATGCGTTTATAGTCCGCCATCTCCCCGAATCTGTCGGGTACATATTCCTTACAGGCTGTCATCTTCGAGGGCGAGATTACCACAAGGAACTCTCCGCCTCTCTCTGCCATCCTGTCTCTGGCGGCAATGAGATTGGCCGCTGCGGTCTGCAGCTGCTCTTCCGTCATCAGATTGGTGCCGTAATAATCCGCCATGGGATCTTCTTCCCCGCTCTGATGTCCGACATAAAAAAGCCATCCGTCCTTACCGATCATCACATTCTTGGATGTGGTGGACTTAAAAACCTCATAATCAAGGATCCCGCCCATGAGAACCAGCTGATTTCGAAAAGGCAGATGATCCGTAAAGTATGCTTCAAACTGTTCCGGATAATCTCCGATGGTGGAGATGGAAAATACAGGTTTTTCCGCAAGGGTCCTGTTTTCCAGATTGGAGGTATCGATATGTCCCCTGATCAGGGCAAATACCGGTATCGGTGCGATCACCGCAAGGCAGAACAGAATGATGTATGTATAAACGATTCCTTTTTTCATACAGAATTTTCCTATCAACGAACAGATTTAGAACTGGAAGTAAATAAAGGGATTATAAGCTCCGCTGGCAAGAAGGATCATGCTGTAAAACAGGATGACAAACAGGAATACCATCTCTGCTGCGGAATTCTTCCATTTCGCTGCCACGGCAGCTCCCGCTTTTGTTTCACAGAGCCTCTGGAGGATGCCGCATCCGATGATACCAAGGATGAGTGCCAGGATGGACTGAACGCTCAGCATGGTCATAACATGGGATGATACGGTGTACTTCCAGGGCAGTACCATTCTCTTGATGATGGTCAGACCCGTATGAAGGTCTTTTGCCCGAAACAGTACCCAGCCGATAACAAACACCAGGACCGCATAAACATGGGCAAGGGGCTTACACTTCTTCAGTACTTTGGAAAAGCCCAGTCTTTCAATGATCATAAAGAACCCGTGATAAAGTCCCCAGACCACAAAAGTCATGTTGGCACCGTGCCAGAGACCGGTCACGGCAAACACAATAAAGAGGTTTAAATAGGTCCTTGCATTTCCCTTTCTGTTACCGCCAAGAGGAATATACAGATACTCCCTGAACCAGGTGCCAAGGGTGATATGCCATCTTCTCCAGAATTCGCTGATGGACGATGACAGATACGGGTATTTGAAGTTCTCGGGAAATTCAAATCCAAAGATCCGTCCAAGTCCGATGGCCATATCGGAGTAGCCGGAAAAATCATAATAGATCTGCAGGGTGTAAAAGATCGCTGCCACCCAGGCTGCTCCCGCAGACATCTGATGGGGCAGGAGGTCAAATAGCTGATCACCGGAAACCGCAAGAGTATTGGCGATCACCACCTTTTTACCCACACCGTAGAGGAATCGGCGGATACCGGAGGCGATCTTATCCGATGTGATCACACGGTTCACCAGCTGTTTTTCAATATCGATATAACGAACGATGGGGCCGGCAATGAGCTGGGGGAAGAAGGAAATATAAAGCGCCAGGTTCAGAAAATTCTTCTGAGCCGGATACTCTCCTCTGTATAAGTCAATGACATAGCTCATGGCCTGGAAGGTATAGAACGAGATACCGATGGGCAGAACAAGTTCCGAATGGGGAAGGATTCCGGAAGGAACGATACCGCCCAGCAGTTCCATGGCAAAATTGAAGTATTTAAAAAAGCCCAGAAGACCCAGATCACATACGATGGCCAGGATCAGAAACACCTTTTTCCCACTTTCGTGCTTTTCCATGCATAGCCCGAAAAACCAGTTCAAAAAAATGGTGATCACCAACAGGATGATGTAGATCGGTTCCCCCCAGGCATAGAAAAACAAGGATGCCAAAAGAAGGATAATATTCTGATAGGGCTGCTTACGGATCAGCAGCCCTAGTATCAGCACAACGGGTAAAAATACCCACAAAAATATCATGGAACTAAAAACCATAGTTCATATCTCCAAGTGTATTTCCATAACTGTCAGCAGTCAGGATAAAGTTCTCGCTTCCGCCAAAGCCGACGCCGGGAAGGCCGGATTCATTAACGATATCGAACACACAGATCTTTAGGAAGTCATCTTCCGCCTGGGGTGTATATACGCCCCTCAGGATCTGGTTTTCCTTGATCTGGAGGTACATGATCCCTTCCTGTTTTAAGGTCGAACCGTTTTTGAGACCTCCGAGATATCCGTTACTGATGTCCTTGTTTACCGCATAGATCAGACTCAGAGGATCCGCAAGACGTCCGCCGAGGCTCTGCTCGATATCAGCTCCCGTGTATAAGTTTCCGACATGGTAGGATGCCCGTTTATCCACAGCATAGGTAAAGACCTTCACGTCCTGGAAGGTGGTGTAGATCTTATTGGTAGGCTGATAGGAATATAGGCTCATCAGGTAAGGAGCACCATAGTTTTCCCAGCGATTGTTTCGGAAAACAAGCTGCGTATTTTCTCCGCCATAGAGGGGATCCACGGAATCATGAGCGAAAACGCACCCGCCCATACCGTAAGATTTCAGAGCGCAGTTGGCGAAGGTCACGATACTGTTCCCTCTGGTTCCCAAACCTACGCAGAAATTATTCTCGGAAACGATCTCACAGTTATCAAAAAGGATATTCCGTCCGAATTCGTAGTCACTCTCGATATGAACCGTATAAGCCGGATAACAGTCCGGTGTCAACGCAACACCGGAATTCTTTTCTGCAGCGTTTAAGGACGTCTGTTCCGAACCGGTCTCTGTTTCGTTCCGGAGAGATCTGAGTTTGGATTCTACGCCCTCTTCTTTTACACCGATCAAAGTCAGATTGACAAATTCACCGGCGGACACATTCAATACGGGATGGAAATAGTCAGCGGTACCAAAGCGGATGATACAGGTATTTCTGTCCCACCCCATTAGGATCAGTTCCTTCTCGGAAAGATCCAGACTTTCAATGTACTCTCCGGGATAGATCAGTACAATATCCCCTTCGGCAGCTGCCTGAACAGCTTCGGCAATGCGATTGTAGCAACCGCCCCCACGGCCGAACTGTTTCACTTCCAGTATATTTCTGCCTTCCAGTGCAGCACGGTTTACCAGAGCCTGATACGCCTCATCGGTCATGGCATAAGACCGCATGCCCGTTGTAAAGAACAGGCATCCGAAGATCAGGATAGCAAGGCAGAACAGATTGTAAAACGATGTTTTTTTCATACTCATTTAAGTCTCACGGGATCAGTTGGCCCGCTTCAAAAAGCCTTTCTGGATCATGTATTGAACGATTGCTTTCACGTTCTCTTTTTCGATTTCACTCAATACGTTTTCATCAAAATGAATATCACCGGAGTTGGAACCGAGACGGGAATACCAGCTCTTGCTGTCGAAGTATGCCTGAATGGCACCATTTGTAAAGGTTCTTCCGTGACGGGCATAGATCTCATGAAGTGCCACACGAAGAGTGTTTAAGTCCTTTCCGGAGAGATCGGCATCTGTTAAGAGAACGGTATCACTGTTCTCAAAGATGTAATCGCCTCTGTTGGGCAGCTGTGTCACGGATGCCGCATAGGAGAACAGTCCCAGAGCGTTGGCGGAATCTTCGTAAAGCTCCATCATGTAGAAATGATAATTACCTTCAGCAAGATGATCGAAAATGTAATTTACGGTATCTACCTGATTTCCGCTGGAATGAACGGAGATCGCCGTATGAAGGATCAGTTCGGAATAAGAGGAAGTTCTTTGATTTTCAAAGAACTCACCGAAATCTTCGGAACCTTCAAAGTAGATCGCCGCTTCCTCCATAACGCTGTTCAGTGCAGCTTCATCACTGTTCTTGACAGCCTCATTGGCTTTATCCACAAAGAGATAATAATGGTTATTTCTGAGGGCTCCTACAAGACCGTCCAGATTCCCGGAATTGGTCTTTGCATCCTCAAATGTTTTTGCAACTTCTTCAAAATAAGCTTTTTCTTCTTCTACCCTGGTATATGCATCCGCATAGTTTCCTGCAGCTGCGTAGTTATTCCAGATGTCGGCGGTAAATGCGGTTTCTTCACCGTCCAGAGCACTCTTTACAAGAGCCTTAACATCTTCATCTCTTCCGGTAATGGATGTGCCTTCACCGGATACAAAGCTGTCGATCACGGCTCTGTAATCTCCGCTCTCTACCTGTGCATAAAAAGCGGCAAGTTCATCTTCCTCGCTCTCAGTCTCGGTAGCAGCGCTTTCCGTTTCGGGAGCTGTCTCTTTCTCGTCCTTGTTTTGGGAAAAAGAAGGAAGGTTAAAACCGGACTTATCCTCTCCGCCCTTTCCGCCTAAGGTGATGGCAACGATACCACCGATCAGGAGTGCTGCGATAAGGAGCACTGCTACGATGATCACTACCTTGCTGCCACCCTTTTTTGTTTCCTGTGCGGGAACAGGAACGGAACCGGGAGTACCTGCATAAGGATTAACATTTACAGCTTCCATTTTTGCTCCGCAGTGATTGCAGAACATCATACCGGGCTGCACGGGATTTCCGCAGGCAGGACACTTAGGTCCATTCTGAGGAACCACGGGTACAGGCTGACTTGCCATGGGAACGGTGCGGTCATCGTCATCATCGTCATCAGCTGCTGCGGCGGCTTTCTGCGCTTCCGCTTTCTTCACTGCCTCCTGAACATGGGGTTCGGATTTGAACAGGGAGGGAAGCACGGTCCTGTCATCGTCTTCCTCTACCGCAGGAGCGGCAGGCGTCTCTGCAGTGATAGGCAGGGTCTTCTCGTCATCTTCGTCTACTGCCGGAGCAGCAGGTGCTTCTGCCGTGATAGGCAGAGTCTTCTCATCATCTTCGGAGAAGGAAGTGACGGGCACTGTGGTTTCCACAGCCGTTTCGGACTCTGATGAAATGGGCAGAGTCTTCTCATCGTCATCATCGGAAGCAGCAGACACCACAGGCGAAACGGGCATTGCATTTTCTGTGGGAATAGCCTCGGAAGTGATGGGGATCGTTCTGTCGTAATCATCATCTGCAGTTGTAACTTCCTGTGTCTCCGATGTGGATACAACAGGTGCAGCCTCGGGAACAGCAAAAACGACATCAGCAGGAGCTGAAGGGATCGGCTGTGTTTTCTCGTCATCGTCATCTATCACAGGTGCTGCAAAACCGGTAGGCGTTCCGCATTTCGTGCAGAACTTTGCACCGGGATTTAAAACCGCACCGCACTTCATGCAATGAAGAGCAGGCGCCTGCATCGCAGGCTGCTGGCCAAGAGGTGCAACGGCCTCCACATTTGTTCCGCAATGTTTGCAAAACTTTGCTTCATCTGCCATTTGGGACTGGCAATTCGGACATATTTTCATAACAACTCATCCTCCCCAGATGTTTTGATCGGTATATGTGCTCACGCACAACTTTTATCATAGCATTTTCTGCGATTTTGGACAACTGTGGTCCTACCTTTTTGCAGCCTTAATAGATACGGTAGTTCCCGGAAAGGGATAAAAGGGCAAAGAGATACAGGCAATTATCATAATACCGTCTGACGCCCTTTCTCATCGGCTGATTCCACCACCAGAGAACCCACTTCTTTGCGATCTCGAAATCACTGCCCTCTTTTTCACTGTAAGGGACGCAAAGCGCACTCTGGGCCATGGTGGATAATAGTCCCAGTGGATGGAGAACGGGACGCTCCATGGCACCGCCGTCAATATGATAAGCGCACCTTACAGCTTCCAGATCGGTCCCGAAGAATTTCATCATCCTCATGGGGATATCGGAAAGCTTGGCCGCATTTTCTCTTTCCTCTCCAAACCATTCCGCATCCAGTCCGATATTTGCCGCAGTCCTGTAGGCATCGCTGAAAAAGTCTCCGAAATTACCCCAGGGAAGGTCCTCTGAGACAGGAGTTCCGTCAAAGTGGGCATATTCACTGCACAAACCGGTTTCCGGGTGACAGGCCTTCACAAGATATTCTCTGCTGGCCTTTACCGCCTCCTTCCAAAAAGGTCTGTCTTCTTCATCCGCCCACTTTGCAAACAGCTCATAAAAATGAGGCAGATGATAAGAAGGATCCGTATGTCCGCTGCCGGGCACGAACAGGATCTGATGATTATCATGGTTCCACATGGGACAACCGGGTCTGCCGTTTTCTCCTTTGTGGAGGCAGGCCTTTAAAATGGTCTTAGCCTCTTTTTCGTAGTCAAAGATCCCCTCTTTGTTTCCCCATCTGTGTGCGGCAAAAAATAATGCCATGGCAAAAAATTCTTCACCGTCGGGTGCGGGACCGTATGCATTTTTTGTCCCGTCCAGTCCGCAGGACCAGGCAAAATACCCCTCGTTTTCTCCCTCATCCATGAACATATAGGTCTTTGCCCATTTCCAGATGCGGTCAAACTCCTCCTGCATGTCCAGCTGTACACACATCATCATGCCGTAGGACATGCCCTCTGTTCGTGCGTCGATATTTCCGGTATCCACAAGATAACCCATATCTTCCCCGGCTTCGTGATAGATCCTCTCGTTTTCATCATAGAAAAAGATTTGAACTGCCTCCCGGATCCGGTTCTCGATCTCTGTTTCGGAGATGCCTGCTTCCGCAAGAAGATTTCTGTATGTTCCTGTCTGATATGCTGCCATGATCTTATCCTTTCTGCTTTTTAACGTTTTATCAACATTTACCAACCTAGATGATAACAAAATGTCAGATGATCCGCTCATTTCTCTTTGCGAAATAAATGCCGATTCGTGCGCCCCCTTCGGCATTTCCGTTCACAGGCACAAAAAAACAGACAGGGATCAAATCCCTGTCTGCTCCTTGATGTACTTTCTTGCCTTCAATGCGTATTCAAAGGGATTGGCTTTTGCGGGATCCTGCTCCGCTTCCACCAGCATATAGCCCTGATAGCCGCCTTCCTCCAAAACTTTGAAGATGGAGGGAAAGTCCACGCAACCGTCTCCGGGAACGGTAAATGCGCCTTCCCGCACCCCTTGCAGAAAGCTTAGGTTTTCATCCTTTACCTTCTTTACCACATCAGGTCGGATGTCCTTTAAATGCACGTGTTTGATGCGGTCGATATACTTCTTTACAATGGCCACCGGATCTTCCCCGCAGTATGCAAAATGACCGCTGTCAAATAATAGGCTCACATACTTGGGATCCGTTCCCACAAGAAGCCTGTCCGTTTCTTCAAGGCTCTGGACCACGGTTCCCATGTGATGATGATAGGTCAGGTGGATCCCGTATTCTTCCAGTGCGATCTTTCCAAGCTTATTCAGGCCTTCGCAAAGACGGTTCCATTCCGATTCGTTCAGCACATATTTATAGCCGAACACCGGCGTGTTCATCTGTCCCTGGATACTGTAACTCTGCTCGGAGAACCCGATGATCTTTGCTCCCATCTCCTTCAGGAAAGCAAGCTGGGCTCTGCATTCTTTTTCCACTTCCTTAAAGGGCTTGGTCAGAAGGAAGGAGGAAAACCACTGATTGCAGATCTCCATGCCCCGAAGTTCAAGGGCATGTTTTAAGATTTCGGGATCCTTGGGATATTTATTTCCAACCTCCGAGCCGGTAAAGCCCGCCAGTGCCATCTCACTGATGCATTGTTCAAAAGTATTCTCGCTCCCAAGATCCGGCATATCGTCATTTGTCCAGGCGATGGGGGCGATCCCCAGTTTTACATTTTCTTTCTTCAGCATATTTTCCCTCGCCCTTTCCTTAACA
>JAEEGL013277388.1_pt1 | contig 12646 bp, 8 predicted proteins | sample 9134231 | NCBI WGS metagenome assembly JAEEGL01 (sample SAMN16246548, study PRJNA631951) | gut metagenome | biome: gut microbiome; feature: rumen; material: fiber-attached | host: Bos | place: Iran: Karaj | collected 2018-10
AGCTCCTCAACGTTATATACGAGGCCGCCGCCTGCGCCGCCCATTGTGTAAGCAGGTCTCAATACTACAGGGTAATGAAGCTCCTCTGCGATCTTCAAAGCTTCCTCTACTGAATAAGCCTCGTGAGATCTCGGCATCTCGATACCGAGAGCATTCATTGTATTCTTGAACTCGATACGGTCCTCACCACGCTCGATGGCATCAACCTGAACTCCGATTACCTGAACGTTGTACTTCTCAAGTACGCCTGCCTTGGCAAGCTCAGAGCAAAGATTAAGTCCGGACTGTCCTCCGAGATTAGGAAGGAGTGCATCAGGTCTCTCCTTCGCGATGATCTGCTCGATCCTGTTAACGTTAAGAGGCTCGATGTAAGTTCTGTCAGCTACATCAGGATCAGTCATGATAGTAGCAGGATTGCTGTTTACAAGAACAATCTCGTAACCGAGCTTCTTAAGGGCCTTACAAGCCTGAGTTCCGGAATAGTCGAACTCACATGCCTGACCGATAATGATCGGGCCGGAACCAATAATCAGGATCTTGTTGATGTCGTCTCTTTTGGGCATTTGCGTTTCCCCCGTATGTTTATTTTTATTTAACTAGCTTGAATTAACCGAGCAGGATGCTTCTTACCTTCTCCTGCATCTGCTCCTTATCAATTACATCCTTATGAAGGACGGGCTTGCTTGAAAGATCCTTGATAGCCTCAGGAATCTCAAGTCCGGACTCGTCGGAAAGAGCCTTGATAATCTCATCATTAGTCTTTCCTTCGCTGAAACCTTCACCTCTTATAGCATCCATAACTGCAGGTGAGAACTTGAACGGAGATGCTGTGGAAGCGAATACCGTCTTCGTCTCGTCACCTGATCTTGTGTGGTAACGGTTATAGATGTTAAAGCCTACGGCAGTATGTGTATCAACAACGTTGTCTGTTCTGTCGTAAACATCAAGGATCGTCTTTGTTACTCCTGTATCGTCAGCAAAGCCTCCAACGAAGAGCATCTGCATCTTCTTCAATGTCTTCTCGTCAACCTTGTAAACACCCTCTGTATTAAGCTGGTTCATCCACTCGCTTACCTGCTTAAAGTCACCGTCAGTGATCTCGAAAAGGAGTCTTTCGAGGTTGGATGAGATGAGGATATCCATTGAAGGAGATGTTGTCTTGAAGAACTCTCTGTTTCTGTCGTACTTTCCTGAAGAGAAAAAGTCACACAGAACCTTGTTCTTGTTGGATGCGCAGATAAGCTTTCTTACCGGAATACCCATCTGCTTAGCAAACCATGCAGCAAGGATGTTACCGAAGTTACCTGTAGGAACTACGATATTGATGGACTCACCCTTCTCGATCTTCTCTGTTCTGAGAAGCTCGATGTAGGAATATACGTAGTATGCAATCTGAGGTGCAAGACGGCCCCAGTTAATGGAGTTAGCAGAAGAAAGCTTGATTCCGCCTGCATTAAGCTCATCGTTAAATGCCTTGTCTGAGAAGATCATCTTAACGCCTGTCTGAGCATCGTCGAAACATCCGTTAACTGCAACTACATGAGTGTTGTCTCCTGTTGTTGTGATCATCTGAAGCTTCTGAGCCTCGGAAACACCGCCCGTAGGATAGAAAACGATTATCTCCGTTCCGGGAAGATCCTTGAAACCCTCCAAAGCAGCCTTACCCGTATCACCTGATGTAGCCGTAAGGATGCAAATCTTCTTGGACTCACCCGTCTTCTTCATAGAAGCTGTCATAAGGTGAGGCAAAAGCTGCAAAGCTACATCCTTAAATGCACACGTAGGTCCGTGCCACAACTCGAGGATGTACTCTCTCTCGTTGTAGGAATTAAGCTGTACGAGAGGAATCGGGTTCTCTCCCCACTTCTCCTCGCTGTAAGCTGCTCTTGTGTAACCGAGAAGCTCGTCCTCGGAGAAATCATCAAGATACTTGGACAAAACACGGGCAGACATCTCGCAGAAGCTCATATTCTTCATCTGCTCGATATCGTCTTCAGTAAGAACCGGAATTGACTCGGGTACGAACAATCCGCCGTCAGGAGCGATACCCTTAATGATTGCTTCCTGAGCTGTAAACTTACCTTCATAACCTCTTGTGCTTATGTATTTCATTGTGTTACCTCACTTTCAACCGTCTGTGTCTGTTCTGCTTCCGTCTCCGCCGCTGTCTCGGGGGCTGCTGTATCAGGGGTTCCTGTCTCAGCTGCCTCGGTGACGGCCGCAGTACCTTCACCGTAATTTTCCGCATAAGCTTCAATTATCTGTGCGACCTCCGGATCATTCTTCCTCTCATCAAGCTGTGCTATAAGGAAATCTAACCTGTCAGAAGTATCGCTGCTGTTCTTCACCTTTGCCCATGTGGGGATTATCACGAAGAATATAAGTGCACAAATGGCGCCTGCAATAAGAAGTCCTCCGATAACCTTAACGGCAAGACGCATATTATCAGCGGGAGTTCTTACATTCTCCACATCGATATCATCACTTAACTCATCGCCGCCGGAGCTTGATCTCATCATTATGTCGCGGCGCTCCTTGTCGGATGCCATCTTAAAGTCACTCTTACCCGTGGAAGCACGCATGAGAATAGGTGCCTGCATGCCTGTTCTTGATGCGGGCTTGGAAGATCCGTCAGCAACGATGGATGACATATTCTTCTTGTGCTTTCTTGCCTCGGGTACGGGAGCAGGTTCATTCTCGTCTGCTCTTACCATCTTCATAGCTTCCTGAGCTACCGTAAGATGCTGCTCTGAAGCAAGGGAATTATTAACTGCATACTCGAGAGCATCAGCAGCACGCTTAAAGCTTCCGTCTCTTGCAAGACAGAGCGCATATACGAGTGCCGTATCTCCCCATGTAGGATACTTAGTGATAAGGGGCTTTAAGATAATCTGTGCGACGTCCGTGCCGTCTTTCTGTGCATTGATGAGTGCTCGATTAAACTGCTTAACAGCATAGGCTTTGTCTTCAGCGCTCATATCGTAGAGGATCATATCTTTCTCCTCTACAGGACGGAGCATCAACGCCAGTTGTCTGTAATCGTGCATAAATTACCTCTCACTTCGCCTATCAGGTAGAGGGAACCTGTAACCAACAACGGGATCCCGTCTTCCCTAGTCTTACGGCATGCTTCGGACACCCCTTCCAAGGCACTTTCGCAAGACGCAGGCATAATCGAGTTATTATACACTATATTTATTAATTTAGAAAGGTCATCAGGGGCCATGGAACGAGCGTTATTGACCCTGACCGCATACACCTCATAAGGGTCAAGTCCGGCCTCCTTGAAGGTCCTGATCATGCCCTCCACATTCTTATCTGCCATAACTCCCATGACAACTCTGAACTTAAGATCTGAGAAGCGTCCATCACACATCTCCTTTAAGGTCGACATAAGGCTCTCGGCACACTGGACATTGTGTCCTCCGTCTAATATTACGGCAGGATTTACTCTCAGAAGCTCGGCTCTGCCCTTCCACCTTGCCTTGGCGATGCCCTCAGCAAGCACTTCCTCGTCAAGGTTAAAGACATCCTTAAGCACCGTTATGGCCAGCGTAGCATTAAGCACCTGGTGACGTCCGAGAAGGTGCGTCTCATAAAGCTCTGAGTACGCCTCGAAAAGCATAGTTCCGTCATCGGTAAACTTAACAGTCACATCCTGATCTCTTGCGTCGACAAACTTCAGGCTTGAAACACCCTTAAGCTTTGCGCACTCTTCTACAGTGTGTCTGATATCCCCCTTCAATGAATCATCGATAAGCATCGATTCGGGATCGGATACAAATGCGGGACACCCCTCTTTAAAGATTCCGGCCTTCTCCGAAGTAATCTCAGAGATGGTATTTCCAAGTCTGTCCTGATGATCAAATCCAATCGAAGTAATAACTGTCGCAAGAGGTTTATCGAATACGTTAGTTGAATCAAGTCTTCCCCCTAGCCCGGTCTCAAGAACAACAACATCGGTATCATTCTCCTTGAACCAAAGATAGCCTAATGCGGTCATCAACTCGAATTCAGTGGGATGCTCGAATCCGTTCGCCGTCATCTCATCAGATGCAGCCTTCACCATATCGGAAAGACGGTCGATATCCTCCTGGCTTATCTCGCCTTCGGTGTCATCTTCCAAAAGTCTGTTAAGTCCTTCTGTACCGTCAATGATCCTAAGTCTTTCTGAGAAACGTTCGAGGAAAGGTGAAGTATAAACGCCGACTTTATAGCCGGCTTCCGCAAGACATGAACTTAAGAAGGTAACGACAGAACCCTTGCCGTTGGTTCCGGCAACATGAATGACTTTAAGATCCTTCTCGGGATTTCCCAATAACCTGTCGATCTCGTTCATTCTGTCGAGACCGAGATTAATCCCGAACTTCAATGATTCAGTAATAAACTCAGGTATCTTGTTGTCCGACATCGGGTTCTTCCTTCTTATCTTTGGGTTTCTTGTCTCTTGCCTTAAATACAATCCACCTGCTCATTATATAGTTCACCGTGATTAAGACCACATTATTTACGATCTTGATCACGTAAAGGCAGGTAACATTAAAAGTAATTAACGTGATGAACACATGGTCCTGATCAATCCCTAAGTGATGTTCAACCCAGTAGACCATAATTGAGAACAACCCTAACTCGATAACAACAAACGTAGATAATCTCGCGGCAGCAAATCCCAAAAGTTCGATAAAGAAATTACCGTGGGATCTAAATACAAAAATCCTGTTAGTCGCATATGCCGTAAGGATAGTGGCTACCCATGAAACGAACTGCTTCGTTACCAGTGTAAGATCAAAAGCATATCCCATGAGATCAACTGTATGAGGGTTAACCAGGATCCAGTCCATAATGACAAATGAAAGAAAGTTCGCAAGAGCCGTAAACATCCCTGCAAAAGGATACATCACGAGTTCACGCACGTTCTCCTGCTTGGCCGTTAACCGGTCGCTACCGAAAAACACTTCCTTTATGGTCATCATCAAACTCTCTTAGGACGAGGATTCGTTCTGTTGTTAATAATCTTTCTGAAGCCGTATGTCATGACGACAATAAAGATTGACTGAAGAACACTGCAGGTTATGAAAATATAAAACAGCCTTCTGTAAACACGCTCTGATGTCTGTTCCACACTTTTGTAATTGTAATAGGCACCGGTATCAGGATCATAGTAGTAGAAACTGCTGTTGCCGGAGTCATCACGCATGAAGGCAAGAAAGTCTCCGTCACGGTTCACATATCCTTCCATAACCTGTCCGTTTATCTCAATTGATCCTTCTGTGAAACCTCTGGGGATAACTACATTACTCGGCAAAGCTGTAGTTGTAAGAATTCTGCCGACTGTGATAACAGTACTTTCAGGTCTGTATACGGTAGCGATACCGGAAACCGGATTATAGAAATACAGATTAGGCTCATCCGTGCCGTTATAAACATAAACCAACACACTCGATACACCTTCCTTAGCGAAGACAGGAACGGCATATCCGTTAATTGTTCTCGTTGTCTGAATGAAGCCCTCAGGAATAACGAGAGTTGAAGGAACAGTCATGAAGGTATAAGTTACGCCGTACTTATCCACAAATCCTGAACCTTCAGGAATATAGTTCTCCTGACGGTTAACGTATATTCTGTAATCTCTCCATCTGATTCCATCTTGTGCAAGAACGTGGATGGAAACGATATTCTCACCAGAAGAAAGCTCATCGGCACCGTCTATCGAGATAGTCGCCTGAAGATTAGTCGGAACCGCATTAACCACTACGCTCTCAATATCTCGGCTTACCGTAGCCGAATACTCGAACACCTGAGGATCGAATGCGGGAGTCATTGTTACTCCTTCGATTGCAAGTGCAGAAAGCGTCGCATCAGTAGATACGCCGTGATCAATGTCAATTGTCAGAACATCGTTAGTATATGCAGTGATCGTAACTCCGTCTGCCCTCTTGAAAGTTCCTGTTGATTCGATGCTGATAATCGCTTCTCCTGATGCATCAGATCTTGCTCTTAATGCAATCTGGAAAATGACCGTCTGCACTTCAGCATGAAAAGGAACAACGTCATTACCCGTCTCTTCATCTACAACCTCAACGAAGTCAGCAGACACCTTAACTACGCCTTCATCGGCAGAATCAATCTCGAAGGCATAACCTGAAAGAACATCGGCCTGGGTAACCGAAACAAACTCGAACTGTTCTTCATCATAAACAACCATAACGGGACCGAATTCGGAAATTGAATCGAACTGATCACAGTTAACATTTATGTTGACGATATCACCAGGATTAACAGTCGTTGTCGTAGTCGATAACGACAGCGTAATTGAACCGTCGGCAAAGACCGAGTTTCCAAAAAAAGACAACACTGACACTAAGGCAACGACAACAGCCAAAGACTTCATTAATAATCTGATTCTTCCTGCTCTCATCATTGCTAATTACCTCAAGGCATCTGTCCGTAAGAATCGGGAAGTCCCGAGTATACAGGAATAAGGAATTCGAAAGGCTCGTCGAGCATATCGCATTCAGCATAGCTTCTGAAATATCTTACGCCCTCATAGTAAGCCATTGAGATATTCTGAGCATACTGATGCTGGTACAATCCGTCGTTATTGCTTATTACGTCAAATTTCTGGAAATACAATGTGTTCTGGTCAACGGCGATATAGCTTCTGGAGATCCATATAGCACCGCCCGTGATCGCATCATTTACGTTATTCCAGGGAAGTCTTAATTCGGCTTCATCATCATCTATGTACTGGCCATCAGGATCAGAACCCCACATGGCATATCTTGCACCGTTAATAAGTGCTCCATTCTCAACACCGGGATTAGGGGTGGAACCGATATTGAAGAAGTTATAGTAACCTTCATAACCCGGCAAAGTTCCTGAACAAAGCATCGATTCTCCGTTATATCCCATCTCCTGGATAATTCTGCTTGAAAGAAGATAAGGCGATACACCTGCCGTCTGTCCGGCATCAAAGATTATCTGAGCATAATCCATATCAGAAGTATCCATGAATGTACCGTCGATCATCGACTCAAGACCTTCAACTGTCTGAACGGAAGGATTAAATGACAATACTTCGAATGAGAATATATGAGTCTGATCAAGATAATTTCTCGGATCGAGAAAGTATCTTACTGTCTCATTAGTTGCAGCATGCCAACCACCGCCGTCATACTCGGGACTTGATGAATCAGCCCAAGTAGGATTGGAGTTAATATTGGCAAGACTTCGTGAGCCACTGTCTTCATAATCAAGAGCCGTATAGAAATCAAGTCCGGTCTCATAAGGAGTAAAGATATAATTCGGATGAAGTGAATGTAAAAGCCAAAGTCCGCTTCCGTAACTTACAGGGAACATGGAAAGCGTATCTTCACAGAACGTTCCGTTATCATCACCTATGAGAGCATAGATACTAAATGTCTTTACCTCACCGTCAAATGAACGAACGGATACAGAAAGCTTATTCTCACCCGATGCGAAGGAGAATGTATCACCGACATTAAGCTCGGTGGAACCAGCTGAGTTCTCTAGGATGGCTGTAATGGTCGCGAAGTTTCCCTCCCTTGCAGTCGCATTGAATGTAAGCTGGTCAACCGGATCCGGTGACATAAATCCATAATCGGCAGTCCTGTAACTGAATGCGGGAGTATATCCGAGATCGATTCCTGTACCTGTATAGGTAACTGAAAGTTCATTCAATTCCGCATTAATAGGAAGATACTCGATATCTTCGTAATAAACAGTAAATACGTTGTTGCTGATATCCTGAACAGAAGTCTGCCTTCCATAGTAAGAAGAGGTATTACCTGTTACGGGATAAGGTGTTGGAACAGATCCAACATCATCTATAACGGCGACATAACTACCGTCATATACACCGACTTCACGGCTGTTTACCATGGTATAAGTAACGGCACCGTTAGGACTCTCGTTAGCAGCTCCTCTTTCAACCTTGATGTAGAAAGTATTGGTTACACCCGCAAGACCTGTTTCCTCAGTTATGGCAGCTACATCCTGCATCTGGCCTCTTAAGACCTCATAGGAAGTTCCCTCCTGATCGTTATATGCGAGGAAGTTACCATATGCGTCGTATATGGAGACTTTGATGTCACCGGAAAGATTAACGAAGTTAACGTATGCGTTATGATCTTCGGCATCGAGTACATACCATGATGCCTGTGAATTCTCTGCGACTGAACCCGGCTGAACGTTATTATTTACAAGAGGCATTGTCTCAGGGACATAGATACTGCCACCTGCGATGACAGTTCCTCTTCCGTCAGATGAACGTAGGAGTATCAATACATCGTGGTTGCCTGCTCCGATGCCGTCACTGTTCCAGGACATTACGAAGTTCCTTGCTCCCTCACCCGAATCACTTATCGAGATATTACCCTGATAGCAGACTCCGTCTACAAAGAAGTCTGTTCTGATTCCGTCACCTGTTGTTACGAAGCTTCCTTCCACCTTCCTGATTCCGAGCGTAACACCGCCTTCACCTTCAAGTGAAGATGTAAGCTCACAATCGGTAAAGCTGTCACCGGGACCTTCAGGAACTGAACCTGTTACCTTTAATGAAGAGTCCTCTCTTCTTAACATCTCATTGATGACGTACATGCGGGATCTGTTAGAGAGCATACTTACGGCTTCTGAAACCTCTGACTGATCAGCCTCACCGTTGATTACCGAAGACAGATCAGAAGCAAATGCCACATCATCCTTACCCGATACGAGATAATCGGAACTTGTAAATGCTCTTACAGCATAATCACCTACGGAGTAATAACCTGCTCCTACTCGATACAGGGCTCTGTAAGTAGATTCATGATTGCCTGTAAGATCAGCCGTTCTTAAGATAATGTCCTCTTCCTGAGAAGAAGGCTTATCGTAGGGGCAGCTCATACCTGCAAGGCTTATCCCTGCGATCAGTATGACAACAAACGATACGGCAGCCAAAACTGCCGTAGCCAGAAGGTATTCTTTTGTCTTCTTCACAGGTGCCGCCACTAACTGACCTCTTATCTGTTAAGTTCGTCGAGGTTAAGACCGAAGGAAGGTACAAACTCTTCCATGAAGATCTTAACTTCGGGTAAGTCAATATTATCAATAATCTCCCTTAATGTTACCATTGCTGAATCAAATTCCATATTACCGGCAAGTTTCTCTCTCATGCATTTTATGTAAGCGCTGATCTTGTCGGCAGACTTAACGAGCTTCTTGTTAAGAGCTCCTTCTTCACCCTCATAGGAAGGTGAAAGCCAGGACATGTAGTAATCCTTCATGTAGTCGGGAAGCTGTGAAACCAGACTTTCCGCAGCCTCGTACTCAACTTCTCTATACGCCTGCTTGATGGTATCGTTCCTGTACTTGATAGGAGTAGGCATATCACCAGTAATGATCTCTGTACAATCGTGATAAAGACCGTAAGCCTCAACCTTCAAAGGATCGACTGTCATTGTTGCCTTTCCTTCTTCGACAAGGCGGTTGTGGATAAGCGCAAGCGCCTGAGCAATAACAGCTACATCGAAGCTGTGCTCCTTGATATTCTCATAGCGGCTGTTTCTCATAAGTGCCCAACGGTTGATGTACTGCATCCTGTCGAGCATAGCGTAAAATGCGTACTTATTTTCCATGATTCTCTCCCCCTTATACTCTGTACAATTCATCGAAGCATGCATTGGCATATGTATCCGTCATGCCTGCGATATAATCGACAACCTTCCTTACGGGAGGGCAGTCAGGCTGCGGGTGCTTCATATAGAAAGAAGCAAAACTTCTGATAGCTTCATTCTTGGAAACACTGGCCTTCTCGATATCCTCAAGACATTCCATAAATGCATTAAAGATAGCCTCGATCTGGAGCTTAACCATATCCTCATATGTCTTGATCTTAGGTGAAAGATAAATACCGTGAAGATTGGCATTGAGATACTCGTTCATTGCCTCGAAGTTCTCACGCGACATACAGATCTCATCACGGTTAAGGCTGCTGTGAACGATATCACCGACAAGGATGTTGATGATCTCCGAATTGGTCGAACCTAATCTTCTTAATGCCTCTGAACTTACAAAATCAGTCTCACCGATAATACCGGCTCTTCTTGCATCTTCGATATCTCTTCCGACATAGGCGATCTTATCAGCAAATCTTACAACGCAAGCCTCAAGTGTAGCCGGCCTTGATCTGTCCTTCTCCGGCTTGTTCGATACCTCTTCTTCAGTCTTATCTCTGTTAGGTGTAAGGCAGTACTCATCGTATGTCTCACCACAGTGTGAAACGATACCGTCTCTTACTTCGAATGTAAGGTTAAGTCCATACACGCCGGGCCTGTGCTCCTCAAGAACATCGAGGACTCTCAAACTGTGAACTTCATGCTCGAAGTAAAGATTGGGATCTACTGACTTAATGCACTTGTTGAGAACTCGCTCTCCCGTGTGCCCGTAAGGAGAATGTCCGATATCGTGACCTAAAGCAATCGCCTGGATGAGGTCGATATTAAGGTTAAGTGCACGGCCGATGATAGTGGAAATATAGTTAACGTAGATTACGTGTTCGATCCTTGAACAGATGTGATCGTTAACAGGATTAAAGAACACCTGTGTCTTATGGCGAAGACGTCTGAATGACTGCGAGAAGATGATTCTGCCCAAGTCTCTCTCGTACGGACTTCTTATGGGACAAGGTTCTTCGGGAATTATTCTTCCTCTCGAATTCTCAGTCCTCATTGCAAAAGGAGAGAATGTCTTCTCTCGTTCATTACGAATGAGCTCTATCTCACGGGCATCTTTATACGTGTTGATAAGATGAGGCTCAGACGGGATATTACCCAATGCATCACCGAATATATCGAACAAGCTGTCCATATCATTCCCTCCTCTTAAGTCCCGCCGAATTAGCGAGCATATTCTTCTTCATTCCGTCGAAGTCAACGGTTACCAAAGCATCACCTGCGACAGGTTCTACCTTAAGAACGATACCGTCACCGAATCTCTTATGAGTTACCTTAAGGCCCTCTCTGAACTCACCTGCAGACAAACCATCCTTATTGGACGGCTTAGCAGTAAATGAGGACTTCAAAGCGGTCGATATCTCCCTCCTTGCCTGCTCTCTTGCAGGCGAAGAGGATACCTTCATCGTCGAATCGGTCTTAACTTCTCTTGCTCCGCCGATCTTATAAAGATGCTCGGGATTGATCTCCCTTAAGAACCTTGAAGGCGAGAAACACTGAGTCTGACCGAAGAGCATTCTCTGTCTTGTAAGAACGATAAACAGATCCTTCTTGGCTCTCGTTATCGCTACATACATAAGTCGTCTCTCTTCCTCAAGATCCGTGACACTTCCGATCGACTTATAGCTCGGGAAGATACCGTCTTCAACACCTATGATAAATACGGCCTTGAACTCAAGTCCCTTGGCACTATGAACGGTCATGAGCTTAACGAAGTCATCACCCTCATCATACTCGTCACCCGAAGAATACAAAGCAGCATTCTCGAGGTAGATGGATAGGATTCCTTCAAGAGAATCTGCTGTCTTGATCTCATCGTCAAGATATACATCATCAGGATCTTCATCCTGAGCCTTGGAAGCTTCACCGGGATTAGTTCTGTGAGCCTTCTCGAATTCGCTTGCTTCTGAAAGCAACTCCTTAAGGTTCTCTACTCTGTCGGTGACTTCTCCCTTCTTCTCTCTCTGGTCGATAATCTCCTGGATCATTCCGGACTCATTCTCGACGTGATCTACAAAATCCTTGAAGCTTACGTCCTCGCGCATAAAGTCGCGGAAACTCTCGATAAGTCTCGTGAACTCACGAAGCTTACCCGATGATCTTTGAAGGTCGGGATAAGTATCTGAAGAAGCGCATACCTCGAACATCGAGATGCCCTCTTCCTTACTGATCTCTCTTACCTTATCGATGGTGGTATCGCCGATACCTCTCTTAGGTACATTGATAATTCTCTCAAGAGCGAGGTCGTCCAAGCTGTCGTTGATGATCCTTAAATATGCGATAACATCCTTGATTTCCTTACGGTCGTAGAATCGCATGCCGCCGTAGATCTTAAAGGGGATCTGCTTCTCTCTTAACGCCGACTCTATGGAACGGCTCAATGCATTTACTCTGTAAAGAACCGCGCAGTCCTTATACTCGCATCTTCCCTTATCGACCATCCTCTTGATGGTATCTGCAGTCCACCTCGCCTCTAGGTTACCGTTATCGGCATTCATGACGATGATCTTGCCGCCTTCGTCACCCTCGGTCCTCAAGGCCTTGCTCTTTCTGTGCTTATTGTTGGCTATAACTTCGTTCGCTGCCTCGAGGATAGTTCTCGTGGATCTGTAGTTCTGCTCAAGCTTGATGACCTTGGCTCCGGGGAAATCCTTCTCGAAGTTAAGGATCATCTGCACATCAGCACCTCGAAAAGCATAGATAGACTGATCGTCATCACCTACTACGCACACATTGCTGTGGGACTTGCCGAGGAGCATTACGGCCTCATACTGAGGTCTGTTCGTATCCTGGTACTCATCGACCATGATGTAGCGGAACTTATTCCTGTAAAACTCGGCAATCTCCTCATTCTCACGAAGGAGCTTAACGAAGTTGATGAGTATATCATCGAAGTCCATCGCATTGGTCTCCAT
>JAEEGL013370473.1_pt1 | contig 12646 bp, 14 predicted proteins | sample 9134231 | NCBI WGS metagenome assembly JAEEGL01 (sample SAMN16246548, study PRJNA631951) | gut metagenome | biome: gut microbiome; feature: rumen; material: fiber-attached | host: Bos | place: Iran: Karaj | collected 2018-10
ACACCGCGGTTTTCCCATTCTTTTGCAAACTCGTTTACAGCGGCATAAAGTTTGTCACCGTTGTGAGAGCAGTTATCCATGCTGACCATTGCAACAGGAAGCTCGCCATTTACATAGCGTTCGTGAAGGAGAGTTACAACCTTACCGATATATGATTTTGGAAGAACAGGACCTGCGGCAAAATCATCTTCAACACCAGGCATAGATACGCCTGCTGCATTGCGCAAAAGGTAGCCTTTTTCTGTAATTGTAAAAGTAACCATCTGAAGTGACGGAGAACGGAAGATTTCGCGAAGACGTGTCCAGTCTGCCTCGTTCTCGCTGTCTGCTGCCAGGGCTTCCATAATAGAGCCCACTACAGTTTTTTCAACCGAACCGCTGGACTTCAAAGTTACAAGGGCACCGATGTTGTCGTGAGGACGGTACATCTTTTCGATGATTTCGTAGTCGTAACCTTCTGCTACTACAAGACCGCGGTCAAGCACTTTATCATTCAAAAGGTTCTGAACAACGTTAGCCTGGAAAGCACGGAAAATATTTCCGGCACCAAAATGAATCCAGAAAGGATTAGCCTTAGTTGCAGCTTCTACTGAAGCGCGGTCAAATTTTGGAAGTGAGTAACCTTTACTCTCCCACTCCGCTGTATTTTTTATTCCTTCGATAGTTAATTTCATATTTGCCTCGTAACTAGTATTCTAGCATATTAGTTATAAAAAGGCAAATATTACTATTTGCCTTCTACAAGCCCATGCCGGCTATGCCAGATTTCCAGAACTTTCTTTTCCTGCCCTTCTGGCTTTGCATTATGATCAACCCTCTCCTGAATAATTTCATTTCCACTAACCTCGATGCAGATTTTATATTCGTTGTCCTTTACCGCATAAACAATCGTAGAGGACTTTTCCTTAACCGAATCTGCATAGGTTGCCACACAGTTATGAAGGGCATTTCCAATATCGCAAAGCTTATAAGAATTTTCCGGCAGCCTGAAGGAATATCCTTCTATATCGTCTTCAAGTTTTTTTTCAGCCTGCGTGTAAGAAAAAGTAATATTTTTATTTTCATATTGATAAGCTAAAGAAGCCAGAGCATTGTGATTAAACTCTGTAAAGCCGTCTGTAAGAATATCATCTTTTAAAGTCTTTGGAAGATGCTTGTAATACTTCGAAAACATTTTCAGGCCATCAGAAAAAATATGAAAATCCTCATGAGACCTTAGAATTGTATTCATGGTAGCTTTCTGACCGCGTTTTTTTATGCTGAACCTGCAAAAACAGGCAAGACTTTTTGCATCAAGTTTATTAATCATTTTTGAGTATTCTTTACTGGTAATAATTTTGTTGTAAAGATTCATATCGCGAAAACCGGCATCCTTTAAGCGCAGAAAAGTCAAAAGAATACCTGGCCTTTCTATAAAACATTTGCGCAGCGTCTTAGTATTTCTGATTTTATATTTTTTACAAAAGCGCTTAAAGATTTTTGAATCACTTCGTTTGTAATGAAAAAGTACCGGCCGTTTTTTTACCTCTGTACTTTCTATGATTTTCAGGAGCTGAGGACAAAATGGCAGCATAGTAATTTTGTACATTTGTTCAAGAGTTACATTTTCAGATTCAGATTTCTGTCGAAAGTTATCAAAGGAAACACCTGTAAATTTTTCTGCAAGCTCCATAAGTCTTTCATAAGCTTTCTCTATAAACTGATATGGAAGCTTTTCCTGCAGGCTGTTCAAATAATGCATTTTGAAACTGAAATTTCTTTTTGCAAAATGATCAGGATTTGAATCGGAATCGGAATCAGAATCGGAATCTGTATCTGTATCAGAAGCATTGTTTCCAAAGTCAAACTTCACTTCTCCGTTTTTCATATCAAAAAAAATAATGCTTTTTTTAATTTGTGGAACTTCGCTTGCATAATCCGGAACAGTTTTTTTATCTCTTTCAAATTGATAGATTATTAATTTTAATGTGAGTTTCTCTGAATCTGTCAGAATTTTTGCTTTCACATAGTCTTTTGAAATATGCCTGCTGTCAAAATAATTTTCGCGATTGAATTTATATATTCTCTTGTATTTTCTAAGCTCCAGATATTTTTCAATCTCAGTGTCATCAAAATCAGTATTACTATCCAGACGATATGCAATATTTTTTTTCCTAAAAGATTCATCCAGATAATCAGTAAAATCATACATGTATTCTACAAATTCTACAGAGTAACCTTGCGGCTTTGAATGAGAATCTAAAGGAAGCCATTTTTTCTCTTTAAAATCAAAATACTGATTTTGCGGATTCAAATAGTTTTTTACGCGAACAGGAAGGAGCTCTTCTTCTTTATCTAAAGAAACAAAATCAGCTGAAAGAAATTTTCTATAAAGTAAATCTTCTTTTATCATAAGCTCTTCCTAAAACTCTGGAAATATAATTTCATCAGAGTTTTTAAGTCGCAGCATAGTTTCCCTGATTTCTCCCTGGGCCTCAATAATATCCGCTAAGTTTACAGTTCCCATAAACTCCATATCTTCTTTCAACATTTCAGCTGCCCGCTTAGACATATTAGAAAAAATCTTATTTTGAACAGCACTTGAAGAGTTTTTTAAGGCTTTTGCAAGAGTCGTGTTATCAACTTCACGGAGAATCTTTTGAATAGCTCTGTTATCTAAATCTGTTATTAAATCAAAAGTAATAAGATTCTCTTCAACACTTATTGCTATAAGAGGGTCTTTTTCAAAAAGCTCATCAGAAGAAGAAAGGAGTTCATTTTTTTCAGAATGATTCAGATTTTTTGTAAGAGAATCACAAAGGGGCTGGCCAAAAAAATTTTTAGCTTTTAAAACCCGCAGAGCTGGTGCAATAACTTTCGGATTTGAATTCTTTTCTGTAAGATTCCGGCAAGCTTCCTGAAGCTGGCCTTTCAGAGGCTCGGGAATTTTTACCAGGGTTTCTTCAGCCTTTTGCTTGTCCATATAAAGCAAAAGCCTTGCAAGAGTTTCAACATAACCGCCGCAAATATAATCTGCCAGAATAACTTGAACCTTTTCATGTACTTCTTCAAAATTTTTAGAAACTGAATCTGTCATAAAAACCTCCGAAACTATTCTGCAAGCTTTAGAGCCTAATCAATAACCCAGCCGTCTTTTATCATATCTTCGATAGATTCATATTCAGCAAGCACCTTGTCGCCGGGAAGAGGAAAATAGTTTTTTACAACAACATCAGAGATTACAACCTTTCCGTGATCAAGTTTACTCACACAGCCATTAAAAGGTTCCTTATAATTCTTTACACATGACATTACGTCAAGTTTTTTAAGAGTAAGCTTTTGAATTTCTTCGCTCCAGTTTTTGTTGAGTTTTTCCATAATTTGCCTCCTAAATAGTCATTTTTTTCCAGGTTTACTTATTATATTCTGTACCCTGGTAACTCCATTATCACTGCACCTTTACAATCAGTTTCAATATCAACTATAAAACCTTCTGATAAATCCATGGTTATGACAGAAGGAAAATCTATCCAGTATTGCGCTGCGTAATCATATTTAAGCTCCACCTCTGACATAAATTGTCTATTCATTAATACCATTTTTTTCTTTCCTAAAATGTCCCCTTTTTCATTTTTCAGGCTTATATAAATATTATAAATCGTTTTAGTTTCATAACTTGTATTCAATCCCCAGTCACCATTTTTTGGAATTTTATTATATGCACGTAAAAGATCAAAATATATTTTTTGGCATTCTGCATTTTCTTTTATCACAACAGGTAATTGAACAGTAGCCGTTTTATGCTCATAATCCAATTTGGAAACCTTTATTAATTCAGTTGAATAATAGATCTGTAACCTGGAATCATTTTGATAATTTCTAAAATCAGACCAAATTTTAATCCATTCCTTACGCAAAAGTATTTCTTTAGAAATTGTATCTTTTATATTTCTACCTGAAATCGTATTATTTATAGCATTCAAACGTGCATCAGATTCCTGCATTGTCAAACTATTTTGTTTTGATCTTGTGAGATACATCATAGCTTCTACAATGTTACCTTTGTTCTGTGAATTAATACCTTTTGCAAGGTTATAGTTTGAACTATACTCCTTTGGAGTATTCTTTTTTGGAGTATTCTTATTTGATGTATTTTCGTTTGAAATTGGATTACACTTTTCACTTAATCCCAGAAGTTTTTTTTGATTAATATTCATTTTTGATAGCAATTCATAACTTGTTTTATGAATTGCTGTTCCATCACTTAGTTCTGATTCATTGATTCCTGTAAAAGAGCAAGCTACTCCAGAAACAGCAGTTGCTTTTAATACATCTGTAACGCCACAACGTATAGCATAGAAATTACCGGTATATGTTATTTCAACAGTAACCAGTAAATCTGCATATACAAGAGACGCATATTCCATGGAAGCTAAAAAATCTTCTTTTAATGCATAATTACTAACCTCAGCTAAAGATTGTTCAGACATAACTGCTTCAAGATTCATACGATTTATTACAGACAAATCTGAATATTCCTGGAAATCAGTAGTTAGCTCACCTTGTACATAATCAGCCAACCAAAAATGCTCTGTATCAAAATTATGTAATACAGGAGGATAAACTATTATTTTTTTTCCCTCAAATTTATTTTCTACAGCATTAAGAAGCCCGGTAAAGAATAATAACAATAAAAAAAATGAAAAATTTCTTCTCTTTAACAATACCTCCCTCCCATTTTCTATTTATAAAATAGTTCATAATAATGATATCTTTTTCCAAAGGGTTCTTTATCAATGATATAGTATACCTCATCTGCTTCTAGATATAAAAATTCACTGCTTCTTGGTTCTCTTACTCCGCCTGTATTGACCTCAATGTAAATATCGTTTTTATCTACAAAACTTCTAAATGGTTCACCCTTTATATCATAATAAACTGGGTCTAATCCTAAAAATTCACTAAAAGCATTATAAATACTATAATATCCAACATTGTATTTATTCCATAGAATCAGCATATCATCTGACCGTACAGAGCGTGGACCTTCGTAACCTTTATTTTTCATCGCCCATTTTATTATTGGAAAAACTCCTTTCCAACCATCAACACTTGTGACTTCTATTATATTTCCAATAAAATCGATTGCAACATAAGAACCATAAGACCTGTCAATCATTTTAGCTTCATATTCTGTATATTTCAAACGAACCCGAATACCATCTCTCTTTATTTCATGCTCTTCAGTTTTTATAGGCTTCAGAAGTTGTTCTTTCAAAATATCTTTAGACATCAAGTTGTTTGCACTCTCACATGGGCAAAACACATTAAAAAAACAAAATATACATATAATAATTGATATTTTTTTCATTTTTTCTAGTTCCCTTCCTTCTTTTCAATTTTTATTCCCGGAACACATTTAATCATAGCCTGAGGGCAGGATGTTTTCACCTCAATATGAATATCATCAAGTTTAGCCGTTTCAATTGACTCAAACACTGCCATTTTTACTTTTCCTTCATCATTTGGCGATATTTTGAAAGACTTTTCTGCAATAAGCTTTTGATTATTCAATAATTGAAAAACTATTTCAGCTCCTGAGATGGAAGGAATTTTTATATTCCAATTTCTATGTTTTTTTGTATTAGAATAAATAACCTCCAATTGATTATATAATTTTATAACTTCATTATTAACTCCGATAGAAAATGGAATTTTTATATTTGCTGTTTCAGTATCAAAATTAGTAACTCTAAAATTTAAAAAATCCATACAGTAAAACACCTGCAGCCAAATTTCCTCCCGATATACCACAAAATCATTCCAGATTTTTTTCCATTCATCATACATTGCAAAATCATAATCCACCGAATCTTGCATGCTCTGTACATATAATCCCTTTGCGATATAATAGTCTGCTGCAACATCTGAATTCATTTTCTCTGAGTTTTCCAGTAATTCTGAAATCTTACTTTTTTTCTCCCCCATTCTGATAAGTAATTCATAACTTACAGCTTGCATTGCACTACCATTTATAAGGTTTTCATTAGTTATATTATCAGTTGAATAAGAAACGCCAGGTACTGTTTTATTATTCTTTTTATCTTGCATAACACAAGATAAGTTGTATTTATCATTAATTTGTGAAAGTTCTACAACTAGAATATAATCTGCATTAATTATAGTTGCATAATTTAATAAATCTTCTTGTTTTTTATTTGTAGCAAATTCATTCGCTTCTGCTATCATCTGTTCAGATAAAAGATTCGATACAGATGCACGGTCTATTACAGTCATTACAGAGTATTTCTGTAAATATGTTGTTAGCTGCCCCTGTATAAAATCTGGAATCCATAAGTCTTCAGGAGGTATATTCTGCACAACAGGATAATTTACTACAACTGTATTTTTTGAATTAAATTTTGGAGCAGCATAAAGAGGAAGTATGTCTAATACCAACAATAATAAAGCAACTCTTGTTTTCATTTTTTAGTTACCTACTTGTTTCTTAAACAATTTATTCTATCCCATAAACAAAATATATTGGATTATGTGGTTTTATAGTTTGTTTTTGGGATTTTATAATTTGGATTTCCAGATCATTTGCGAGACGAAGTGCACTTCTATCTATAGGAAAAGCATGAACTGATCCTCTAACTGACGAGAAATCGCGTATTACTTTTCCTGTTTCATCATAATAAGAGGGAGCTATTCCTAAATATTCACTTACAGCATTTAATATAGCAGCATAACTTCCTTTTTTATAACGAATCATATTACATAAATTCTCTTGGGCTTGAATAACTTGAGAGGTTTCCCACCAATCAGTTTGATATTTTATCAAAAAACCTTCGTATTCATATTCAGTATGCCGTGACAGCCCAGGCCATCCAAGTTCTTCTGTTCTTATTATAGAACGAGTTTCAAACTCAATTTTGGGTCCTTTAGCATATCCCCTTTTTCTACAAGCCCATTTACAAATATCACATAACTTAACTGAATCCAATCCTGAAACAAAACCAGTAGAGATAAAATAATACTCATTCTGGAATTCAATCATACAAGCCTCAAGTTCAAATGATTCATATTTTACTTTTCCTTTTTTATTTGACTTGTCTGTTTGACCAATACAAGGTAATGATAAATATAGAAAAGAAATAATTACAATGATGATTTTTCGCATTATGAACTCCTATTTTTCAAAAAATCAAAAAATCACTATTAATAGTTTTATTAAGTTTTTCATTGAATTCCTGTGAAAATGTATTTTGTATTTCTTCAGAAAGAGCTTGAATAGCCTTTAATCTTGTTATATCGATATTTAATCCAGATACATTTTTTTGTTGTTTAGAATATGAAAAAAAAGAACCAGAATATCCTTCTATAGTTAACTCAATTCCAGGCTTTATTACGTGCACTGAATTAACAAGCATATCATCAAAATGATTATGTACTTTAACTACATAAAGGGCTGATTCATTTTTATTTTTAACTTTATAACCATCATTACTTAGTACATCTTTAATTTTCTGGTATATAATATTTTGAATATCTCCATCAACTTGAATCGCAAAAGTACATTTATTTTTTTCTTCTGCAATTCGAGATGAAATTGAATAAATATAACTTCTATCTTTTGAATAGTTTTGTTTAGTGAGATTACTTGATAGTATTGATGCAAAGGAATAACAATTCAAAAAATCCTGCTCATATTGTATCGATTGTTGATAAATAAGCATTTTATAAAGAGGTTCTTTACTTTTATCTGCAATATCATAAAAAGAAAAAAGTCTGTCTCTGGAATTCTGTAATGTAGGACGATATTGTTCCCATAACTTTTCACGTTTGGCATATGCGACACAATACCAGGTCTTTTCTTTCTGGTTGTACCACGGTTCTGTATACTCAAGCGAAGTTAGAGATAAATCTACAGAAATAGAAATATCCTGAGTATTCTCTTTTTCCTGTGAAGTTACAAGTCTGCCCTCTTTATCTTGCCCTGTATAAGTTTTTATACTGGAGTTTATTTCTGATTGCACTGTTGTCTGAATGTATTGCGCAACTGTATTCGCAGCGATAGACTTAGCATCGTTTGCTGATTTTTTGCCCTTAGCTTTTCCAAGCTGCGCAATATAAATTGAATCAGAATATATACATTTCCATGATTCAACCCATTCAGGTTTTTCAATCTCCTTTGCAAAGAGGAATGAACAAAGAAACATAAAAAAAAACAGACTTGTTTTCTTCATTTTTACTATTCCAGGAATAAATTATTCTTACAGTCCCATCAGCATTGATACAGGATCATTCATTCCAGGACCAGTTGGATTTGAATTACTTCCAGGAAGATTTGCATTACTTCCAAACTGACCTGCGACACCTGCTGCAGCACCTGATTTAGCAACTGCCTGAGTTGCATTCGATTGAGCATTTGCCTGTGCCATTGAAACATTAGCCCTATCACGACTTTCAAGTTGTTGAGTTGTTCCCTGAATCTGCTGCTGATTTGTATCAATATTGCGGTTATCAACCTGGTTCAAATTAGACTGATGCATTGTCTGCTGGTTATAATTGTTTGTAGCATTACGGTTAGCAAGATCATCCTGATTGCGCTGATTAGCTTCGGCCATAGCCTGTGTTCGATTAAGGCTGTCTATCTGCTGATCTACAAACGCCTGCTGAATATTCATTCGCTGTGCATCCCAGGCTAGCCGCTGTTTCTGCTGTTCTTCTTCGATTTTCTGCTGAAACTCTGCTGAGCGGCGATACTGATCATCAAGTGCTTTTAATCCGCGTTCTGCAATCATAGTTGCTTCTTCTTTTGTAAAGCCACCTTCTTTTACAATTTTTTGAAGTGCAAGTTTTAATTGTGCATCATAAGCGTTTCTGTCCATTGAATAGAAAGCATAAACATACCAGACACGCTGCTTACTTTTTACAGCTTTACCTTTTTTATTACGACCGGTAACAACTTCCTTTTCAACTTCATACCAGTGATAACCTTCAAACTCAACTCCTGTAACAGTATTGATTGATGATATTGCAATATTCTGGATATTATTTTTTGCACCGTTATTTAAATCTGAACCAATGGCACTGTTAATTGTTGTTGAAATTGTCTGTCCTAGAGCCATAAACTGCTGAGCTCTTGCTTCAACAAGTCCATCTTCCCAGCCAACATAAGACTCAACACCTACAGGTACAAGCCATTCACGATTGATCTTTGAATTGAGTCCAAATTCCTGACAATATGCAAGAGCATTTCCTCTTCTAAGAGTTCTAAGCCAGGAAGGTACTTCTTCCTCTCCTTCAAGACGTCCATTCCAGTCTATTCGTTTTTCACCAGCTGCAAATGCAGGAGTAGCAAAAACAAACAAAATAAAAATGATAGAAAGAAATTCAATTACTCGTGTATTTTTCATATATTCTCCTTAATATTCTTTTATCATTATTTTATATGCTAAAATCCAATCTGTCATGAGTAGAAATCCCGTGTTAGGTCGGGATTCTTTCCCGAGTTTTTTTGAGAGTTTGTGATGTAATTTTTAGATTGCTTCGTCAAACCACCCTTCTGCAACGCTCTAAAACATTTCATAACAAACTAGTTGATTTTCTAGTTGACTTTTCATTATTTCCATATTATCTTTTTATGCGGAGGTGCCTATGGCTTTGGTAATGGATCCAGCGGGAATTAATACTTATGATGTTGGCGCATTTGATGCAAAGACTTATTTTGCTGAGCTTCTCCGTAAAGTAAAAGATGGAGTAACAATAAACATCACAAAAAATGGCAAGCGTGTTGCAGTTTTACAAGGTAAGACAACCATTCAAAACGAAGCCGCAATGAATGCACATCAGAGAATTATTGCACGTGGTGAAAAACTGGCAATGCAACATGAAGGTGCCGATTCTCTTTCAGCAGCAGATTTAAAGGATTTACGAAATGAAGGCCGCAAATATTGAAAACAACATTGAAAACAAAAAACGTTTTCCCTGTTTTGTTGCTGATACCTCATTTATGGCAGCATATCTTTTAAACGGCTTTTGCGATGATGAATTAAAGGATTGCATAAAAGATATTGAATACGTTTTGCAAAACAACGGGCAGATTTATGTTCCTCCGCTTTTCTGGTATGAGATTCAAAATGTTCTATTATATAAAACACGCTCCAAAAAAGATGGTCAGTTTCGGCTTTCAAATACTGATGTAATGGACATCATGTATGATTTACAGTGTCTGCCGATTTACACAGATACACTACCGGATGCAGAAATAAGACAGAGGATTTATTCCATTGCACAGGAGCATAATCTTTCTTTTTATGATGCAAGTTATTTTGAATTAGCCCATCGTTATAATCTTGCACTAAAAAGTTACGACGATGAGTTAATTCAGGCATATAATTCAAAATAATGCTATAATATCCACATGAATCACGCTCAGCGCAAAACCTCGATTTTTCAAATTGAATATATCCTCATTCTGATTGCGGTTTTAAATTTTACGCTGACTGAGATTCTGAAAAAACGTACCTTGCAGAATATTGATTCACTGGAACTGACTCTTTCAAAACAGCGGGAGCTTTTACTTGGCTACGATTATCTTCTTTATTTTTCTGTGATTCTTCTGGCTATCGCTCTTGCGGTAATCATTTATAAAATCCTTGCCCAGAAAAATGAGCTGGAGCTTGCTAGGGCAATTAATGAAGAGCAGAAAAGGCTCAGCCGAAATCTTCATGACACAGTTGCCCAGGACCTTGCGGCCGTTAAAGCCTATCTGCAAAAAGGCGACAAGGAAAAAAGCGAATTCTACGCAGACCGAGCCCTGGACGAAATCCGCTATGTGATTGATTCTCTTCATATAAATCTTGAAGAAAGCTTTGAAAACATTCTTGGCGAAATGCTCCAGGCCTTTGAAAATAATTATGAAATTAATACAGAGCTTCTGTCTGCATCTGAAATCATAACAAAACTGCCTTCTGAGCACAAAATTGAAATTCTTCATATAATTCAGGAAGCGCTGAGTAACATTGCCCGCCATGCCGATGCGCAGAATGTTACCATCAAAATTGCAGATGTTGCCACTACCCGGCACCTTTCAATCAGTGATGACGGTAAGGGCTTTGATATTGAAGAAGTTCTTGAAAAAAATGATAATAAAATAAAACACTGGGGACTTCGCAACATTCAGGACCGGGTTTCAGAACTTGGCGGCAGCGTCGACTTTATTCACAACGGAGGAACAACAATTGCAATCCAGATTAAAAATCCTCTTTCTTGATGACCACGAAGGACTTAGAGACGGAATCGGTTTTCTGCTTTCCAAAGAAAATGAAAACCTTGACTTCTGCTATGCCTCTAATATAGGAGAAAGTCTTTCTCTTTTACAAAAGAATCCCGACATTTCTCTTGCCATTGTTGACTTAAATCTGGATGGGGAAGATGGGTTAAAGAGCATAGATCAGCTTCGCAAAATCAAAGAAAAGCTTCCTGTGATTATTTACACTATGTACTCTGACCCGATTCATATTGAAAACGCTCTCAAGACTGATATTCAGGGTTACATCACAAAGAACTCAAAAACCGAAGAGCTGCTTAAGGGCATTGAACTTGTTGCCAGCGGCTCAAACTTTTATAACGCGGCAGCTTCCAAAATCCTTCAAACTATGATTAGCGGCCGAAGTAAAAAAACTAATTCAAAAGAAAACAAAAATAATAATGATTCTGCAATTCTCTTTGCAAAATACAAGGCTCTTACAAAAAGTGAACAGCAGGTCTTTTATCTTCTTGCCCAGAAAAAAGAGCCGGAAGAAGTTGCAAAGTCTCTTGGCAAATCCATAAAAACGGTTATAAACCAGCGTTCCATTATTTACCAGAAACTAGCTATTTCAGACAGACTTGATTTGATTGAATACGCCGAAAAGCTGGGACTTTCTTTTACCGGCGGGGAAAAACAAAATGAACGATAAAATCAAAAAGAATCTATATCATCTGACTATACTGATTATTGCGGTGGCGGCAAACTGTCTCGGATCTTTTATTGCAAGAAACATAAGTCTGCCACTTTATCTTGATTCTGTTTTAACAATCGGCGTAACTGCGATTGGAGGCTTGTGGTGGGGAATTGCCTGCGCTGTACTTTCGAATGTTACCCTTTATCTTTTTGATTATTCTATGCTGCCCTTTACGCTTTGTCATGTTCTGACAGCTGTATGTGCCTGGCTCACTTTCAGACGTGCCGAAAAGCCATTCCAGCTGCAAAGCTTTTTGTGGGCCGGCCTCTGGTGTGGACTTACAAACGCAGTTACCGGCAACCTGATTTCTGATTTTGTTTTTTCTGCTGCAACCGGCGTTGACAATATAGACAACGCCGTTCGGGCAATTTACATTGCAACAGGAAATCTTCGCGTAGCAATTTATCTTGGCGGCCTTATAACTAATCTTGTAGATAAGTTTATAAGTGCCACTGTAAGCTTTCTGCTTTATAAACTTATCTATAAAGCTTCACGCCGCTACGATCAATAGTTTTTTCACAGGCTTCCCAAAGTCCCTGGAGATAAGTTGCTCCAAGAGCGCGGTCATACAAACCATAACCCGGCATTGCTTTTTCACCCCAGATCATGCGGCCATGGTCTGGACGAATTACACCGTCGAAGCCAGTTTCGTA
>JAEEGL015511372.1_pt1 | contig 12646 bp, 10 predicted proteins | sample 9134231 | NCBI WGS metagenome assembly JAEEGL01 (sample SAMN16246548, study PRJNA631951) | gut metagenome | biome: gut microbiome; feature: rumen; material: fiber-attached | host: Bos | place: Iran: Karaj | collected 2018-10
CTTTACGGATCATATGGCATTTATGTTACACCGACCGAGATATTTTACAAAGAAGGCACTTATAATCAGTACAACCGGAGGTGTGTCAGCCGAGAGTACGACTAAGGCCTTAGCGGCAACACTGCCGGGATGGGGATTTAACAAATGCTATCAGCTTCCGGTAACTGCACTGAGTTGGAATGACTACAAGCCAACGAAAAAGGATCTGCGAAGGACATATGAAGTCACGAAGAGATTTTATCTTGATGTGAAATCCGGAAAAGCACATATCCCCGGAATAGGTGTACTGATCCCGTTTAATCTTTTTCAGGCCATGTGTGTCGGTAATAAGGGAGAAAAAGACTATCCGACTGAGGATAATAACTTTTGGCCGAAATACAAGGGGATGAGATATGCGCCGGGTGTACCCTTGACTCCGTTGAAGAGATTTTTGGGATGGTTGATTTACCTGGTCGGAAAAAAACTGTCTAATACAATGGTAGTCACCTACAAGAAATAGACTGGCAAATTCCAGTTTTGTTAACAACGGAGAAAGAGATATGGGCGATTTTAATTCTTATTTTTCATCGATTCCAAAGATGGAAACTGAACGACTAATATTCACCGCATTTACAAGAGAAGACATGAATGCATATTTTGAAATATTACGTGACAAAGATGTGCAAAGATATCTAGGTGGGGGTGTTCCATTATTTGATAAAGAACCACACATTAGCAATTGGCTAAATAATATAAATGACAAACTTCTGAAGAGAAAGCTTGTTTTTACCTGGTGTATTAGAGAAAAAAGAAGCAATCAGGTTATTGGTCGTATTGACCTTGGAGGCTTTATTAAGAAGCAAAACGCAGAAATCTCCTATCATTTTGCGAAAGCTTTCTGGGGGGGTGGTCTAGCTTCTGAAGCGGTGCAAATTGTAACGAAATTTGGTATGGAGGAACTTGAATTATCAAGAATTCAAGGAATGGTTATGGTTGATAACCAGGCTTCGGTAAGTGTATTAGAAAAGAATGGTTATATAAAAGAAGGGGTATTACACCACTATCCTTTTGGACGTGAGTTTCACGATGTAGTTATGCTAGCTAAACTAAGATAAAGCTTTTGATAGGTAATACACCCCTTCATTGCATACGCCACGGGAAAGACAATGCATTTTCCTCTGATAAATCTGTCTCCAGAAAATAAACGGAATTGTCTGTTTATTTCATCATCCGTTTGTTCCGCTTGCGATAGAATTATCCATTTTGATTTATATCCGCTACGGATATATGCATGTGGAATCTCTTCCCAGGGAAAAACAGTGTCCTCTTTTGTTTCACCACGGATTGTAAGTGACTCTTCAGTAATAATGATCTCTTTGAAAGATTGCCGGATCAAATAACAACCGAAAACCAGGGTCAGGATGAACATCGAAAATAATCCCGGCAAACACTGCTTTGTTTTTACCATGAGAAAAAGATAAAAAAATGCACCGATCGCCATTACTATTCCAAACCACTTATATGCACGATGGGGGCTATATGTTATCTTCACTCTTCATTCCTCCGATATTCCGGGTTAGAGAAATCCTACAATAAAGTTCTCATTCATCTACGCACATGAAGCGACCGGATCAGCTGTTGCCCCACAATTAACAACAATAATCCCAACAACACCTTAGCCGTCCTGTGCACGCTTAATATGTAGTTTAGGTGATTTATCAGTCATATTCAATAGATAAGTAAACTCTTCAAAACAATCCCATATATGGCAAAGTTGTGATGTATAATGGAAACATGGTATTGAGATCAACTGTAGGAAAATTCAGAAAATCATGCATCGAAGGAAGAATATGACAATGAAAGAAAACACGAACCGCCTGTTAATCATAATATCTGCATCACTGGCAGCAGTGATCGGAGTAAGCTGTTTCTTCGCAGGAAAACTGCTCGCGGACAATCACTATAAAGCTGAGCGCGAATACAATATAGAACTGATGAAGAGCGAATTCACCAACCTCGGTGATCTGTCAGAAAAAATATATGTAACGGGACACAAATCCCCGGATTCGGATACCATAGGAAGCGCCATCGGATATGCATACCTGCTCAACCTGCTTGGTTACGATGCCAAGCCGGTAATCCTGAGCGATATCAACAATGAGTCCAAATACGTTCTGGAAAAAGCCGGCCTCGAAGTTCCCGAACTGCTCCCCGATGCATCGGGATTAAATATCGTCCTGGTGGATCACAGCGAATTCTCCCAGTCTGCAGACGGATTGGCTGATGCCCATATCATCAGCATAATAGATCATCATGCTGTCGGTTCCGTAACAACCAGCACAGCTCCCGTATATGATGCCAGACCGCTCGGCTCCGCAGCTACCGTTATATGGATGCGCTACCGCGAATTCGGACTTACTCCCGATGCCCCGACAGCGATGGCCATGGCAGGCTCCATTATGTCCGATACCAGGAACCTTCAGGCAGACACCACCACATTTGCGGATCAGGAAGCTCTTGAAGATCTGTGCAAATCGGCTGGGATTACCGACCGTGATTCATTTTACATGGATATGTTCACTGCTTCATTATCGTATGAGGGAATGACTGATGAGGATATCTATTTCTGTGATTACAAGGAATATGAAAGCGGAAGTACCAAATATTCCATAACATGTATCAATGCTTATGATGAGGAAAAAGCGGCCGACCTCGCTGCGCGGATCAATGCACTCTTCCCTGCTGTTAAGGAAAAAGCAGGCGTGGATATGGCCTTTGTTATGATAAGTGCACTCCATGATAATGTATCATTCACATGGGTGTTCGCCTCAGACGAAACGTCCGATGCGGTACTTGCGGAAGGTTTCGAGAATACCGCGGTTCACGAGGACGGCGTATACAAACTTCCTGAGTGTGTTTCCAGAAAATCAGGCGTTGCCCCCGTGATCAAAGATGTTCTGGAATCCTATCCTCAGGAGTAGTGCATCGGAGCAGTCATCGAAAACTTTGACAAACCCTATCGAACTTTAATTATCCCCGAAGAACCAGGGACGCCACCCCGGGGTTTTGACCTGCCTATCGCCTGTTTTTTCCCGGTTTGGCAGGCTTTTTGCTGCTTTCGGAGGCTCAAAGCAGTTACAGTTACCCTGAAAAAGTACCAGCATACATGCCTACAGCAAAAAAGTCGCTATCAGACATGTAGCGGCAGCCTTTAAGTTGCTCCGGCATACATGCCTACAGCTAAAAATCGTTCTCAGGCATGTAGCTCCAGCCTTTAAGTTGCTCCGGCATACATGCCTACAGCTAAAAATCGTTCCCAGGCATGTATGTTCACCGCTCCGCGGTGTCTCGGGTTCGTTCTACACACTCGAGATGATTGCATAAAAAAAAAGAACCCATTTGGGTTCTCGTTTTTATGCAATAGCGAGAGGGGGATTCGATCTCCGCTTCGCTACGGTCCGCGCTGAACGGACGTCCACCGGACGTCCAGCGCCCTCAACACCGCTCCGCGGCGTCTCGGGTTCGTCCTTCTGTCGCTATAAAAAACGGCTACGGATTCCTCCGTAGCCGATTTTTTATAGCGAGAGGGGGATTTGAACCCCGAGGCAAATTGCTGAACCCTGCATGTTTACTGGGTTTGTTGGCATTTGGCTTTGATTACCTTGATTACCCCACCCCCCCGACACTGTCAGTATATATAAGGGTTTGCAGGTATGATTACCTTTTGGGTTTTTAGATGATCGCATTCTCTATGATCTCACGTGCTTCTTCGGCCGAATGATTATCGTAGTAATAATAATCTCTGGTAGTAGTGATCGTAGTATGCCCCATCTGGCGGATAATCAGTTTTTCGTCAACGCCTTTGTTAAGGAGCCTGGTTGCATAAGTTTTTCGTAATTTATGAAGAGACCGCGGTCTGATACCAACATAACGGCATATCTTCTTGATCTTCACTGTAAATGCCTTACCCCTTATCGGCTCACCGTCTTCCATAAACAGATACTCTCCGAACGGGTTCAGACGGCGGACATCATTAAGGATCTGAACAGCCCTGTCCGTAATGATAACCTGTCTGCATCCATCCCGTCCCTTGGTCATATCTCTCATTTTGAATACATAATGACCATTGTCATCTTTGAAACGTTCCTCGGTACGTCTTACATTCAGCACATGATCATCAAGATCTTCGGGCTTTAACGCAGCCAGTTCGCCGGCTCTTAATCCTGTTTCAATCGCCAGAAGTATACCGAGATTAATGATCGAAGTCGTATTACTATGAATGTAATCACGTATCTTCTTAATCTCCTCATCCGTAAATACAGATTCTTCATCTGTTAGATTCTTCTTTTGGAGAGAGTTTCTGGATATTTCCAAATCGCCCATGAAGCTGGTGATACTGATGTTTGTGTATCCCATCTTCTTTGCATATTTGAATATTCCCGAAATCAGGATATTAAGATTGCCGAGACCGCGTCTGGTCAGTTGCTTATCATGAATGGTAGTCTTAATGAAATCTTCAAGCATATCCTCTCTGATCAGCGCAAACCTCTTTTTTGATATCGCCGTTCCCTCAAAGAATCTGTCGAAATCGGTATGATATCTGTCATAAGTCTGCTTCTTGATCTCGCCATACTGAAGTTTCATATCCGCCCAGGCTTCGAATACATCCCTGATATAAGGATCTTTTTCCTGTGCTTTATAAAAATCCACTATGGAATCATGTAATGCCTTCTCCGATGACTTCTTGACCAACTTCCTGCCGCTTTTGGCCGTCTCATCAGGCAGATATGTATAGTACTTTCCATTACTGCCCTGCCATATACGAAAACTATGCTTGTCAATGTACTTATTTCGCTCATTCAATTCTATCTGTTGTTGAATGGTGTCAATATCGATGATACCATTATCAACAGCGTACTTCAAGACATCTTCCTGAGTCATCATCGATATCTTCACCTCCTTCCGAGCAGATCTCATTGACTTGACCGCTTATGTTTTCTTTGCTGTACGATATGCAATTGTCAATGTGCGTGCCACCTGAAACAGGCGACTGTGATATACTTGAAGTATACCTGTCTTCAGCGTGTAGCCGCCGGATAAGAATTAAGGCATCGTGCGGCTCCATCTGATGATATGAGCATACACCCACATAAGTGAATCGCACCATTGGCAAGATACTGGCAATAAGTTGGCAAAAAGCATGAAGAATAAACTGACATTCGCAAATATAATATCTGTAATCCTGGAAAACAAGAAACGAAGCTATATAGTCAGCAATCTTTATACTGATCTGTTTTCGCTATGCAGGGACGATATAGGTAGGCAGGGGGATACAACTGCGCTAAACTCCATGTTCAGCAAATGGGGAAATCCTGATGATAAGCACAAAGTTCCTTTATATATACTGGACGCATATGACAGTGAATCCGGGCGAAAACAAATGCTCATGGATATGTCAGACCGCATTATCCCTAACCTTGTCAATGTTCAAAACACAAGGCATGAAATAGAAACGCTCATTTCAGACTCCATACCTGTGATCGGCCGGGACAAGGCTGATGAGCTCTTGTCAATACAGGATTATGCTGAATTCCTGACAGAAGCAGTTCTATATTCCCTGTTCTGCGATCATAAGATAAAAGACAGACAATCTCCTGACATTATGGACAGATTATTGTCAAACCGATTGCCTAAAAGATCAAAAGACTTTGTCGGACGAAGTGACGATATTGACAGATGTAGCGGATTGCTCTCTAACGAATCTCCGTTGTACATCTGCGGGGTAGCCGGAATAGGTAAAAGTGAATTTGTTAAAGCCTATGCAGCCAAATACCGAAAGCAATACACAAATATCATACATTTTTATTACACCGGGAATCTTAAAAGAACAATCGCCGGAATGCGGCTTGCTGATGACGTGCCTAATGCCGATGAAGAAACGCTCTTTTCCACACACTATAATCTGCTGCAGCACTGTTTCGAGGATACCCTGGTAATACTCGACAATTTTGATGTGTATCCGAATGATGATCCGCTCTTCAATGAATTTATCGATAACCGTTTCCACCTGCTAGTTACTACACGCTGCAATCTGCCCGGTCGCAATATCCTGTCACTTAAGGAAATGGATCCCGAATCCGATCTGCTTCAGTTGTTTTACGCACTTTATCCGTATGGAGCAAAGGATACGCCCGGTAAAACCAAGGAAATCATCCTGGATATCATAAAAACTGTTCACTGTCATACGCTTACAGTATGTCTGTCTGCTCTCACGCTCGCCGTCAGCGGTCTTGATCCCTCAAAGCTCCTTGAGGAACTAAAATCATGCGGTGTAAATCCCAGTTCCTCCGAATCAGTAGAAATATACAAAGACGGCACATACAGAGACGGACTTATGATCGAACACCTTCGCAAGCTCCTGATGCTTGGTAATCTGTCATCAACCGAACAATACATACTGAGCAACTGTGCACTTATGCCCGAATCCGGCATATTTAAGCCATATTTCAAAGAACTCACCGGTCTTAAAAACATGTCTGATATCCAAAGACTTGTCAGATACGGATTTATGATGGACGACACAGAAAACGAGCGGATCCTGCTCCATCCGTTAATCCGCGAAGTGATCTTTTCAGAACTGGCTCCCAATTGTACGACATGCCGTGAACTGTTAAATGAACTCATATTTATTTCACATGTACAGGGGGTAGAGTACGCCTATGCGGACGAGATAATAGCCGCAATGATCAGCGTAACAGAACAGATAATAATTGATGATCCGTCAGCCTACCTTGAATATCTGCAGAATATCTTCAACTATCTCGAGAAATACTGTGTCAATGATTATCTTCCGAAGCTCATATCCAGAATGGAAAATGTCATGACTGAGCATGGTTTAAGCGGAGTGACAGAACGAGCCATCCTTATAAACTATAAGTCCTGCATCGATATAGACAACGGAAAAATCACCAAAACGATAAAAAAACTGCGAAAGACTATATCAGATCTAAATGAGATCCAAGGCGAAGCCTTAAGCGATCGAGTTGCAGAACTTAAATCGAATACGTATAACAACCTGGCCCGGGCATTGTATTATAACGAACAATACTATGAAGCCCTTGATGCGATGGAAAACGCGCTAACTATTCGGAAGGAATACGGAAATGGTGTATTGATCGAATCTCACGATACTATCAATCAGCTATTTATGCTTGCCCGGATTCAGATTGCCACGCATAATTACGATGATGCAAAAGACAATCTTGCGGGAATCGCTGAAATGATGTCCAATGCAGGCATGGAAGGTACACTCGATGACGGAATCCTGCATCACCTGATGGCGGCTATCTGTTCTGCCAAAGGTGACTATAACGGTGCCGAATGCAATTTACTCCTCGCTGAAAAATATACCACTAACGCTTTAGGTACCGATCGCGAACTGTCTGTACTCATAAGGAAAGAACTGTTTAATTTCTATACTTCTACCAATAATGCTATCAAGGCGGAAGAATATAAGAAAAAGCTTATGCTTAACGTAAGTCATTGAAAAAAATACCGGACACATCATTTATATCCCTCAATAAACTCCAGTTTCGGCAGCTTCCTTATATTATGAAGATTCGTTACAATACTGTGTCGCTGTATCCAATGGTTTGGATTATATCGTGACAAACAATACAAAAGACTTTGAAGCTGATGAGGCCTGCAGTAACGCCAAGTGAATTTATGGATATATACAACGAATCTATTTCGGAAAATGCCCCGTAGGACTTATTCCTATCGGACCACTTATCTTGGTGATGCGATATTTTGTTCTATGCTCATAAAGCCATCTCTCTAATATCCTCATTACAATCATGCTTGCACTCTTCGGCCAATTCAGGTGTGAAGATATCTCGATGTTTCATGAGTTCCAAAACCTCACGTCGGCAATTCGAACAGTTGCCCTCCCGATACAGGTAAGGAAGAAGTTCCTCAGCCATTTCTTCTTCTGCGTCTTTGTTCTCATTGAGCAGATCCCGGATATCACTGAAAAGTCCATGACAGAAATCATTTCTTTCATTCGCCGAGACGCTCTTGATCAATCCGATCAGCATATTGCCGTCACCCTTTATATAATTACGGATCAATATGTTTATGGTGTCTATATCGGTAATGCCGGTTTTTATTCTTCTGACAGCATATTTTCTCACCATTTCATCTCTTATCAATGTCAAAACCCTTGTAGCCTCGCCTCGCAGATGAGCATTCCTGTTCCTTGAATCAACGAATACACGATTTATGGCTTCTTTATCAAAGAAAGATGCCTGTATGTCTGTACGTATCACGAACAACAATGCATATCTCACCCAGTCATCAGGCTCTGTCGTGTAAATCCTGATAAGCTTAGAGAGTTCCTCCGTATTACCGGTTTTCTCAAGCCGACGTGTCCATTGAATCACTACAAACGGTTTATCCCTATGGTTTTTAAGTTCTATATAGATCTCCTCAGCAGACTTGACCGGTATGTCTTTATCGGCAGAATGGCTTATCGATGATTTCCACTCTATCTCCCTTTTCTTCCACTGTTTAAGATAGAGGTCTATGTTTGGATTGTTTTGCTCTTTCAATAATTCCCAGATACGTTCTTTTCCAAGTTCACCATCCGCATAGGATTCAAGCCATTCATCCTCTATACTGGTCACAAGGTTTGGCCTCATCTTCATAATACTGCCATAATCAGCAAGTACTCTCCGCAAAAAAGATATGCGTTCATAATCAGTGTCACACATATAAGCAATAATTGCTACGCACAAAAAACTCATATTATCCCGAGCCGGCCAGGTTCCGCATTTGGTGTGTCTGCCGGATCTGAGTTCCAGAAGCATACGTTCATACAGATCCCATACATGTTGTGCTGCCGGTTCATATCCTGCTCCCGCCATCAGAACAACTATCTGAGAATAGTGCCAAAACTTCTGACCACGATCCTTTACATTCTTATTTGCTCGATTTGCCGCTAATTCACAAAAGTCTGACCAGTCATTAAACTGCTCTATCAAAGAAAACAGATAACCACCTCTTGTCCCTTCACATTGAGCATCATAGGCAAATGCATGCTTTATTCCCCAGAGTATATCCTCTCTGTATATCTCCGGATCATCACACCGTTGCAACTTTATATAGCAGCTTCCAAGGCCGCGCCTTAAGTCATGTCTGAATTGTTGTGTATTCATATTATGATATCTTCGTTCCGGTGCTCTTACAGATTCTGTTGAGAATCTCCGAAATAGCGGTTGCTCTGTGTGGAAGTCCTATACGTTTGCCGGCGATCAAGCTGGGGACTTCCATACTCAATTCTGTACCTGTCGTCCTAATGGCATGTTCTACCAGCTTTGTGCCAAAGCCGATATTATGATACCTTCTTTTCACATAAAGCGCCTTTATCTGATTGTCTTTCAGCATAACAAATCCGGCCATTTTATCAGCAAAGCAGATCTGATAAACACTATCTTTATTCAGAAACTCCCTTTCAGCCATTAGACACAGCATCTGTTTCTCGTTATCCCGTTTTCTCTTACAATCTTCACTTGTCAGATCAGAGGCATCTCTTATATTGACATATGCGGTTTCAATCACATCACGTAATGCATCAAAACCTCCGGCGTACTCACTTATGATAATATCATTTCCCATTGCCGAAATGAGATCGGAATCCGCATCATTAGAATCGTTATAAATACCAAAAAATATACTTTTCGCATGATATTGAAATCGTATGTAATCTTCACTAACATCGATTCTGTCGTCCGGCAGAGGATAATTTCTCAAAACCCGGTATTCTCTCTTATTGAAATAATACATGCTGCTTTCACATGTAAAATAGGGAGTCATTTTATTGCTTTCAATGAACTTTGCATCCTTCAGATCGTCTATGCTGATACTTTCGGGAATAATGTCATAAATCCCATCAAAAAGCCTGAATACCGCCCAACAGTTACGTACTTCCGGAACGATCGATGATCTCCAGCTCACGTGGGTTCCGACTTTCTGAATGAGAACATATTTCCCATCACAGTCTGTAAACCTCTCCGGCGTTATTTCCTTAACCCACTGCGCTTTTTTTGAGTAGATCTTTCCGGCGGTTATAAGCTTTATTGCGATCAGGTCTCCGTTTTCAAATATCTCATTCATGTATACGTTTGGCCTGATCTTTTTACGATCACCCATCGGGGATATAAGTTGTTTGCGAAATTTTTCAAGCACCGCTTTCCTTTTCTGTAATATCTTCTCTCCGGATTCTTCCCAAATTTCAAGTCCGAAATCGCTATCAATCATCTCGAGTGCCCTATTGCGAACATCCTCTGTCAGAATACCTTTTTTCCACATGAAATCGGCAAGAGAATATACATAATCGCAATACTCTTCAGGATCAGACTCGTTGATACCATAAGAAGCCACATACTCCTCTATCTTTTGAACAGCCTCTGATACGTCCTTGTAATAATAGAACGCGCATGCATATTCTGCTCTCAAATCTTGGGCTGTATCGTTTCCGGTTATGCTTGTACTCCATGTTCCCATGTTCTGATTCCTTCGGTTTCTACAAAAATGTCAATTTACTTTATATCCGTCTCTGCAAGCCATTTCAATACTTCTATAGTCCTATTACAGGGATACCAAAAGCCCCAATAGAAAAATGCAAACGGAATAGCAATCATTATCAGATTTATCATCAGTTTAGGAAGTATATTATAAAAGTCTCCGCTGATAACATTGGCAGTAATGCCAAGTAATCCTGTTCCCATAAATATTAGAGATAATGCCAAAGGCATTATTTTCAACCCTTGTTTTGCACTGATATCATAATCAATAAGACATTCATATTCGTCCGTTCCTGCTTTCACTTCAATATTCACAATCGGCATAATTGCACTGCTGTGCAAACCGCAGGCTTTATAGGTAGGCATTAAAGTATAGCCTGTTTCAGTTTTCTGTTCCTTCATGAGCAGAAAATATTTTTCTCTAGCGTCCTGGTTAATGGTACGCAGATTTGGCTGAAAAATCGTAACATCCTCAATATCTAACCGCATCCTTCCCACAGTCTTTGAAGATATTACAGTACCACATGTATGAGTTTTAAAAAAATCAATGATATTCATATTTTACGATTTGGCATTCATAATAATAACTACGGATCATAATTCCTTGATCTGACTTTCACTTAATCCGTTCAGCATCGATCCACCTGTCATTCTCCATGCGTTCGACAAATATACCTTCGCATTTACCAAAATTAATTATTTCACCCGGAATCATATCATCATTGTCTCACAAAGCCTTCCGTCCAGTATTGCCTGCCGACCTTAAATCGGTCGATGCCCCATTCATCTCTGACATATTGAGATTGAAGCATTTTTAACCCGTCTTCAGCCGCTTCCTTCGTCACATAGAACGGACTTTCAACAATATCCGTTTCATCCTGGTTGTCGTTCATATTGTATCCCCAAGCCATCCAAACCACACTCGGATCACTCCCGTTTTTATCCCGAACGTCTTTTTTCTCAATTTGGCTGATGCAGGGATAATCCTTAAATCCGGGAACCGAGGTCAAATAATACTCGCCAACCCCTTCTGCTTCTTTCTCGGAAGCAAAGACACCAATATCAAAATCGTTTGAAAATCCGTCATAGGACAGCTCGGAATCTGTTATAATCAATCTGTATAACACCATAATTTTCTTATGTTTTCATCCTTTCCCCGAATTACACTCATTTCCCATCGCCGCGATTAAATCTGAATCTGCGTCGTTATAATCATTGTATACTCCAAAGGAAATGTGTTTGACGTTATGCTGAAATTGGATATAATCCTCATTCACATCTACAGTTTTATCAGGAAGAGAGTCATTTCCCAGGACATCATATTTTCTCTTACGAAAATAAAACATACTGCTCTCGCATACAAAATACGGAGTATGCGTATCATATCCCCAAAAGGATGCTTCTTGAAGAGCTGCAACATCCACACCATCCGGTATCTCGTCATATGTGCCATCAAACAATCTAAATATCGCCCAACAATCCCGAACCTCCGGAACAATCGACGATTTCCAGCTTACATGGGTACCCACTTTCTGTATGAGTATCCATTTCTCGTCAAATCCTGCGCCGTATCATTTCCAGTTATACTTGTACTCCATGCTCCCATGTTCTGATTCCTTCGGTTTCTACAAAATTTGCACTGATATCATAAACAAGAAGACATTCATATTCGTCCGTTCCTGCTTTCACTTTTTGTCACTTATTCAATATCCTGATGTAGACTTTCTCATTAACTGCTCTTTTTTGCGAAGCCATAATACACTCTGACGCACAGATCAGCGTATCACCTTTCCATTCCACATAATCCACGCCAGCGGTTTCGATTTCGTCAGTCCCGGTATCTGCAAATAATTCTGATACATCAATCCATTCTTTCGACAGAACCGGTTTCATAGGATTATGAAAATCGACTAAAATAAGTGAATACGGGTATGCCCAGTAACAACCTTGTACAACAATATAGTCATTTACAGAATTATAGTGAATCTCACACCAGATAAACGTCTCTACAAAATCAGATTTATCATAGGGCTGAGATTCTGCAGGGATATAATGCATACACTCAAGTGTATTCAGATTCAAGA
>JAEEGL017228622.1_pt1 | contig 12646 bp, 11 predicted proteins | sample 9134231 | NCBI WGS metagenome assembly JAEEGL01 (sample SAMN16246548, study PRJNA631951) | gut metagenome | biome: gut microbiome; feature: rumen; material: fiber-attached | host: Bos | place: Iran: Karaj | collected 2018-10
AAACGGAATATCTTTATAAGTTGCTTGACTATATATTCTATCTCTAGTAACACCAGGAGCGTCTTCTATAATTGCAACTTTTTTACCAACTATTCTATTAAATAATGTACTTTTACCTGTATTAGGTCTTCCTACTAAACAAATAGTTTGCTTTGACATAGACTTCACCTCTTTTTCACCTCTACATTATAAACTATAATTGATAATATTACTAGTATTTTTCCGTCTAAAAGTGTATAATTTATGTGGTGATGTGTATGAAAAAGATAGAATGGAAGCCTATATTAACAGCTATATTTTTAATTATATTTCAATCAATTTTTTTTTGGACAAGCAAAGCAATACAAGGGCAAGCTCATTTAATTGGTAATGTAATTGACACTAAAATACCATTTAATATTTGGTTTATGATTCCATATTGTATTTGGTATTTTTTAATAATTATTGTTCCATATATTCTATATAAGAAAAATAAAGATTCTTTTATAAGATATATATATAGTTATATGATATGTACAATTGTTGCAAATATTATATTTGTTGCATATCCAACAACAGTAATAAGACCAGAGGTGGCTCCCACAAATATACTTACAGGAATTACACATTTAATATTTTTAATAGATACGCCAATACTTAATTGCTTTCCTTCACTTCATTGTGCAATGAGTATATTGTTTATGACATCTATATTAGAAAATAAAAATATTAATGTATTTACTAAAGTTATAATAACTATTATATGCTTGTTTATAATGGCATCTACACTTTTTGTAAAACAACATGTTTTTATAGATTTGGTTAGTGGAGATATTATAGCTACAATAGTATACTTTTTTGTAAAAAGATTTTATAAAGAAAATAATAGAATTAAAAAATTACTAAAGCTATAGTAATTTTTTTATTTTATGTAAATAAATAGTATTTTAGTGTAAATATTAAATAAAATATAGTGAATAATATCATTACTATAGTATAATATAGTTAAGAAAAGGGAGTCGATTTTATGAAAAAAAATATGTTAGGAATATATGCCGTAGTAGTAAGTGCAATTATATTATTTGGCACTTATGTTGTTTTGTATAAACTTAATAGAGATGACCCTGAAATAGATAAGCCAAATACTAACACAATTATTACTAAGGAAGAATATGTTTACAAAGAAGAATTACTAAAACTAGGATATAAAGTTAGTGATGTAGAAAAGATAGAAACTAAAATAAAAGAAAATGATGTTAAAACATATTTACTTGATAAAAAATATGATACCCTAACCGAATTTATAAACTCACCTTATTTCAAAATAGAAAATATTTCTAGATATGAAAACTATTATAAAAAAAATAATAGTTATACTACTGATGAGGTTGTCCTTTATGTAGAAATTGGATTAGATATAGAATTCTATACTAATATTAAGGACATAACTAATTATAACGAAATTACTGCATTAGTTAATAAATATAATAGACTTCCAAGTAATTTTAAACCAGATGATTTAGTAAGTATACCTTCAAAATATAAAAAATCTAGTTATAACTATCAGCTTAGAAAAGAAGCAGAAGAAGCACTAGAAAAAATGATAGATGCTGCTTCAAAAGATAATATCAAATTATGGGTGGTATCTGCATATAGAACCGAATCTACTCAAAAGAGTTTATTCAATAATTCAAAGAATAGTGATGGACTTGAACATGCACTAATTTATTCGGCAAAACCAAGACATTCAGAACATCAATTAGGTTTGGCAGTTGATTTAAATAAAGCATCATCTAAAGCACATTTTGAGAAAACAAAAGAATACGCTTGGCTTAAAGATAATGCATATAAATATGGATTTATGGAAAGATATTTATATGGAAAAGAATTTATAACTGGTTATGGATTTGAACCATGGCACTATAGATACTTTGGTATTGAACTTGCAACTAATCTATATAAAGAAGGATGTACATACGAAGAATACTTAGTTAAGCATAGTGTTTAATAAACAATAAATAAAACAAGATGAATACAAGCGAACAAGAAATAGTAATAATAACCAATTTTACTATTTCTTTTTTTATTGGAGAAAGTTCTTCTACTTCATTATTATATTTTATTTCTTCTTTAAAAACATTTACTGTTTTTAATACATTTATTTTATAAGTATTAATATTATCTATATTTATTGTAATTACATTTTTATCGCTATTAAAATTACCATTGCCATCTATCTCTACGTAAGATGAATCATTTAAAAGATCATAATCAATATCCAAATATTCTTCATCACCTATAGTTATTTCATATTCATATACTTCTGGGTCAAAATTAATATTATAATTTTTTATTTTTAAATCAATTAACTTACCAAATATTTCTTTATCTTCTTTATAGTTTTTAAATATATTAATAAAGTAATCACCATCAATATTAGAATTAATTTTAAATGTATTTATTCCATCTTTTATTTCAAACAATCCACTTCCAAGTATTATTTCACCTTTAGATGATTTTACATCTATATATAATTCATTTAATTCTGTAAAATAATTATATTTTTTTATATCTTTGCTGAAATATGGTATTAAATTATCATTATTAATTAGTATTTTTTCAATAGCAAATACCTTTTCAAAAAACAAACACAATAAAAAAGTAAATAATATTTTCTTCATATTAATATTATTTACTCAAATATATTATTTATTCTATTTAACTGTTTTAAGAATAATTTTTTTAACAGGCCTTTTTTTCTTTTCAATAGTAAATGCATCTACAAATCTTTCTTCAAAGTCTTTTACTTTCTTATTATAGAAAACCACTCCAAGTATTTCTCCTTTTGTTACTTTAGAACCAATTGTTTTATTTAAAATAACACCCACTGCATAATCAATCTTATCTGTTTTTTTGTGTCTTCCTGCACCCAAATCATAAACAAGTTTAGCAAGTTTTAAAGAATCAACTTTATTAACATATCCATTTTCTTGAGACATAACTATATATTTTTTGGCACGATCTTTTAGATTCTTTAAGTCTCCACCTTGATATTTAATCCATTCCCTAAACTTATTTCTAGCATGACCACTTTCAATTAAATTTACTACTATTTGTTTTGCTTTTCTTTGAGAGATTCCTCTAGCGGTACTTATCATTAAACTTGATATATATACTGCAAGTTCATAAAGACGTTTATCATGTTTTCCATTAAAGAAATCAATTACTTCTTTTACTTCTAGTGAGTTACCAATATTTCTACCTAATGGAGTATTCATATCACTAAGTGTACATATTACTTTTTTATTATAATATTTACCTATTTTAACCATTGTCTTAGCTAGCAAAGTAGCATCTTTAATATTTTTCATAAATGCTCCTGCGCCTACTTTAAGATCAATTATTATTATGTCGCTTCCACTAGCTATCTTTTTAGACATAATTGAACTTGCTATTAAAGGAATTGAATCAACTGCTCCAATTTCATCACGCAATGCATATATCTTTTTATCAGCAACTGCTATTTTATCACTTTGACTAATAACTGCACATCCTACTGTTTTAAGTTCCTTAATAAAATCTTCTTTTGATATTTTTAATTTGTAACCTTCTATACTTTCAAGTTTATCTACAGTTCCACCTGTAAGGCCTAAACTTCTTCCACTCATTTTAGGGACACATACACCAGCACACGCAACGATTGGAGAAACTATTAATGTTATTTTATCTCCTACTCCTCCAGTTGAATGTTTATCAACAACTTTTTTATCTATATGAGATAAATCTATTGTTTCACCACTTTTAATCATTACATCAGTTAGATAGTATGTTTCTTCAATAGATAAGCCATTATAATAAATTGCCCATAAAAATTCACTCATGGTACTGTCAGATATTTTGTTTTTAACATAACTATTTACCATGTATTTAATTTCATCATAAGAAAGTTTTTCTTTATTGTTTTTCTTATATGTAATTTCTACTGCTTTCATAACTCCTCCATTATTCTATCTTAATTATACATTAACTGATTTAAATTATCTAGATGTATATTTATTAATAATTGTTTTATCTGGCATATCACTTTCATCAATACTTTTATTCATTGATTCTCTATCAAAAGGAACTAATATTTCATCAATATCATATCCATATTTTTTCTCTTTAATAATAATGTAATATGCTCTATCTACCAAATTATTTTCATATGCCATTGCTAATGCTCTTATAGTTCTTACCTTAACACGTTTATCTTCGGTAATTAATTTAAAGTGAGCATGTCCTTCGATAATTTCATCATAGTAATCAATCTTTTTACCACCAAATAATGGGTCTTCTTTAGCAGATACATATCCTCTATCTTTAGGTAAATCACTTTTTGATTTTTTATCAACTAATCTTTTTTGATAAACACTATTTGTATAATAAAATTGTTTTTGAGGATTTTTTACTTTGTTTTTAATTGCATCAAAGTAACCCCAAATATTGTGTTTAACAAAATCAAATCTAACGTCATTTGCAAAATGACATAAACCTATTTTTTTACCACCTACTAAAAGATCTAAACTATGTTTATTTTTACTCATCTTTTCTATATCTTCTTTTGTAAGTTTACTACGTGTCCATAACTGATTCTCAGTTTTCTTTTCATCAAAATAAACTGTAAATGGCTCAATTCCTAAAATAGAATATTCTTCATTATTACCTAGTAATGATACGACGTTATATTTATCTAATATTTCTAATACTTCTTTAGGATTAGGTCCAACTCCTATATTATCACCAAGAGAATAAATTTCTTTAATTCCTCTTTTTTTAATATCTTCTAAAACTGATTTTAATGGATAATAAAGTCCATGAACATCAGCGAAAATAGCTATTTTTCTTCCTGTATAATTATTGTTCATTTTTTTCACCTTAAACATTATAACATAAGATATTACTTTATTAAATAAATTGTTTCTAATTTCATTATAATGATTAATTAATACTTAAAAACGGATTATTCATCCGCTTTTTTACTACTTCCTAAAAAAGATATTTTTTCTGCAATTACATCAGTAGAATATTTAGTCTCACCATCTTTTTCATATTTAGAAGTTTGTATTCTTCCTTTAACACCAATAATGTCACCTTTTTTACAATATTCACAAGTATTTTCTGCTATACCGTCCCAAAGTATACATTGAATAAAATCTGTTTCATAATTTCCATCTATATTTTTATATGATCTTGGGACAGCAACTGTAACAAGTGATCTTTTTTTATTATTTTCTGTTGTGACACATTCTGGATCTGCTACTAATCTACCGGCTATAACAACTTGATTTAACATACGTTTTCCTCCTTTCTTATAAGGACTATAACATATATAAAAATCTCTCTCAAACCGGTAAAATAGTAGAATTATTATATATTTTTTATATAAAAATAGATTTTTACTTTATAATATATTTCAATTATTAATACTATTTTTATAAGCAAAATACCATTATTAACAAATTTTATTTTTTTGCAAATTTTTCAATTTCCTCTTTATTATTTAATACACAAATAAGTTTATCAATTTCATCAAATGTATTATAAAAATATAAACTTATTCTAACAGTATCATCAGTGTTATCTCCCATTTTTGCACAATGTTTGCCACTTCTTACACATATGTTTTTAGAATTTAAATATAATCCCAAATCACCAGAAAGTATATTATCCATATTTATTATTACAATACTTCCTTCGGAATTTTTATTATATATTTTAATATACGGAATTGTTTCCAATTTAGTAATTAAATAATCTCTTAATTCTTGCTCATACTTTTCGATTATTTCCATACCAATATTATTTAAATACTTTATTGCTTCACTAAATCCAATAATGGATGCCAAATCATTAGTTCCTGCTTCAAATCTATATGGTATATCTAATAATTTAAGTTCATTTTCATTATATATTAAATTCATTCCTCCACCATATTCAAAAGGAAGCATTTTTTCAAGTAATTCATATTTACCATAAAGGATACCTACTCCAGTAGGCCCACACATTTTATGTGATGAAAATGCAAGGAAGTCAACATCTAAAGTTTTAACATCTATTTTAATATGAGGAACACTTTGAGCAGCATCAACTACTACAAGTATTCCATTTTCATGAGCAAGTTTACATATTTCTTTTATGTCTCTTTTATCACCACTTACATTTGTTATATGCGCAAGTGATATTACTTTAGTATTTGTTGTGATTTTTTCCTTTAAATCATCTATATTTAACTTTTCATTAATTGAATCTACAAATACTATTTTAATCTTTATTTTAGTTGATAATATTAACCACGGAAGTATATTTGAAGCATGTTCACTACTTGATAAAATTACTTCGTCATTCTCTTTTAAATTATTTAAAAAATATCCAAATACTATCATATTTATTGAATCAGTTGTATTCTTAGTAAAAATAATTTCCTCTTTCTTATTTGCATTAATAAATTTACATACTAAATCCCTTGTATTATCTACTTCATCATCAACTTTAAAACTAATATTATAGTCCCCTCTATGTGAATTAGCAGAATAGTCTTTATAATAATCATTTATTTTATTTATTACAGAATAAGGTTTATACGTAGTAGCTGCATTATCAAAATAAATAATATCTTTTTCTTTCATAGGAAAATCATCAATGTTCATCGTTTCACCTCATTATAATATACACATTTTTTTTAAAAACAAATATAATAAATGTAATTATTGAAGTTAAAATATATTTATTATATAATTTATTTGGTGATATAAATGGATTGTATTTTTTGTAAGATTATTAATGGGGATATTCCAGCATATACAATATATGAAAATAGATATGTTAAATGTTTTTTGGATGTTAATCCTAGAAGTAATGGACATACTTTAATAGTACCAAAAAAACATTTTAAAGATGCATTTGATATTGATGAAAAACAGTTATTAGAAATAAATAAAGCATCTAAAATAGTCTTGGACATGTTAAATGAAAAACTTAAACCACAAGGGTTCCAGCTTGTTCAAAATAATGGAGACCTTCAAGAAGTTAAGCACTATCACTTACATATAATTCCACACTATATTAAAAATGGAAAAAAAGATGTAAAAAAAGTATTTGAAGAATTACAAAGTAATTGTTAATTCTTCTTTATTATAGTATAATATTTTTGAAGGATGTGATTTATTATGAATGAATCAACTAAATCAATGTTAATGATTGGTGGAGGTATTATTGGACTAGTATTGGTAGTACTATTAGTAGTTTGGATAATATCGCTTACTAAAGGTCATTATGTCAGTTATGAAAAATTAGAAACTAAAATGGTGGAAGCAAGTAAAAAGTATTATGCCGCTAATCCTAAATTATTGCCAAGCAATAATCAAGAGGCTGTATTAAATTATAATTCTCTTGTAGCAGAGGAATATATTAAACCTCTTGATGAAATGCTTCAAGATGGTGAAAAATGCTCAGCTCATATAGTAGTTTATAATAATGATTCAAATTATCAATACACACCATATCTTAATTGTGCTGGCAGTTATGAAACTATTGAGCTATACAAAGTTATCTTAAAAAATAATGAAGTGGTTCATTCAGGAAGTGGATTATATTCAGATGGTAAAGGCAATTTCTTTTTTAGAGGTGAAATAACTAATAATTTTATTAGATTGGGGGCATTAAAGGAAGATGCTAATAAAAATGATAACTTATGGGTAATAATGGGAATTGAAAATGATAAAACAATTAAAATAAGAAAATATAGACATACAATTGGTACATATGTATGGGACGATAGATATAATGTAACTAAATTAGATAACTATGGATATAATACTTTTGAACTAAGCAGAATTAAAACCTCACTAAAAAATATGATAGATATTGAAGAATCTTTAGATAAAGCAATTATAGATAAATTGGTTCCTAAAAAATTATGTGTAGGTATAAGAAAAGTAAGTGATACATCTAGAAATGGAAGCATAGAATGTGCAACCATGAGTGAAGACAGTTACACTTTCGGAATTATGGCCCCATATGAATTTATGAGAGCAAGCCTTGATAATAATTGTAATAGTTTGACTAGTCAATCTTGTGCAAATTATAATTATCTTGTAACACCAAGTAGTGAATGGTCTTTAACTGCAACAGATGAAAATAATTATAAAGTATATTATTTCAATGGTAAAAATTATGATTTAAGTACAGCAAGTAATGAAAGAGCTTTATATCCTACTACACATCTAAATAAAAGAGTATTCTACTTAGCAGGAACTGGAACACTAAGTGATCCATATACAGTTAAATAAAAAAATGTTGATTATTCAACATTTTTTATTTGAACCATTCTTTTTGAATATGAGCATTATTTGAATCTGGGGTTGGATTTGGTCTATCTATTTTAACAAATAATGGAATATTAAATGCATTCCCAAAGCATAATGCAACTCCAGGTCTTAATGTTTTTAATTTATCAATATCAGATTGAGATACACTATGAGTAATACCTTTTATAATATTTAAGTCTTCTGGATGAAACATTCTAAGAACTATGTAATTAGAACATTGGCTTAATGCTGTTTTAGATAATTCACTAGGCCTTTGTGTAATCAACCCTAGTATTACGCCATATTTTCTTCCCTCTTTAGTTATTCTATCAAAAACATTATATCCAATAATATTAATACCATTATCATTTTGAACATGTCTATGTGCTTCTTCTAATACTATTTGAACAGGGAATCCTCCTCTATCTTCAAGTTCTACAGCATACTCAAAGAATAGCCTAGAATATATTTTTGTTAACACTTTAGCAAATCTTTCATCTACATAGTTTAAATTAAAGTTAACAATTTGTACCTTTTCTTTATTTCTATTAGTAAATAATCTTTTAATATATTCTTCTTTGGGTATATATTCATCGACATCAAAATAAATGCCATAACTACTATTAATAATAGTTTCAAGCCTTATTTTTAATATATTATTTATATCATATATTTTGTCACTTTTTAGTACACCTTCACTAATTAATGCAAATTCAAATGCATTATATAAATCCATTAATTTATATTTTTTAGGTTTCATAGATGCATTTAGTTGCAAAGTAGGATCAATAAACTTTTCTAAATATTCAATAACTAATTGAATAGCATTTATTTTTCCACTTTCATCAATTCTTAAACATTGCCTTATTGTTCTAATATAACCAGGTTGAACTATTTTACTTTCAAGATTAATATCTTGAGTATAGAAATTAGTTAATACCGCTACTATCTGGTCTCTTATTTGAGATGGCACTTTTCCACTTGTTAATATATCCATTAACGCTTTAGCAATAATATTGTTTTTATGCTTAATTACTTTTTCTTCTTCTTCTGTAAATAAATATGTATATCTTAAAGCTTTTTCAATAATAGGAATCTGTGCAGTACTATCAACATTTAACAAAAGAGCTAAATCATCAACATCCATATAATATAATGGTAATTTAACTATTTCAGCACCAGCTTGTTTAGTATTAGTTGTTATTTGTTTACATCTGCATACTTGAGTTTTATTAATCATGTCAAGAGCAGGTCTATATTCACCATATACATCAAATAGAATTATATTTGCATTTTTGGGAACATTTTGAGTTCTATAAAACAAATTTTGAAATACTCTAGCAACAGTACAACTCTTTCCACTACCGGTATTTCCAAGTATTGCAAAATGATTAGAGAAGAAGTTATCTATATTAGCAGATACATTATATCCTTCATATATAAGTGATTTCCCAATATATATGTTATCTATATCATTTACATCTTGTTTTCCAAGAAGTATAACTGCCTCACTCTTGTTTATTATTCTAATACTAGCATCATAATTAGGTTTATGAATTATTCCACTTAAAAAAGTATCATTTACAAATTCTCCTATCATAACTAAATTAATTACATCTTTAGTCATGGAAAGAATTTCACAAACGACTTTATATTCTTTTTCGAAAATTAGATGCATGCCAATTAAATTAGATTCAATCTTTTTAGCAGCATTTTCTATTACAATATTTTCATCTATTATTGAAATAATATTTCCAAACATATATAACTCCTAATTATTCTATTAAGATTATAACACATTAAAAATAAAATAGAAATATTTTTCTATTTTATTGTTTTAATAATACATTCATTATCATATTCAATAAGTGAGAGTACTCTTAATACTTCTTCATATTTGGCATTTACGCAATCACTATACTCATGGAAATTTATTTTACCATCTATCATTAAAGATAATGCAATATCATATTCAATATCTTCAATATTTTCAAAACTTAATATATAATTTCTTATATATTTTTTCTTTTTTCTTTCAAAATCACTTTTTGTAATTTTTAATTTTCTAATATCCTTCTTAATATTTTTAATAAATTCATCAGGTTTTTTTGTTACAGCATTAATGTTAATAATTAATATATCATCTATAGTATTAACTCCATAATTAATTCCTAAAGCCAATTCCTTTAATTTATATTCTTCAAATAACTTAGATGTTGGTGAAAAATTATTTGAAAGAATTACAACAATATAATCTTTTAAAATATTATCATCTTTAATACCAAATATTTTCTTATTCATCTTAAGTGAATATTTTACTCTATGTTCTTCTAAATCTTTAGTTACTTCTTCATATGGAACATTAACTTTTTCACTCTCTTTCTCTTTTATTCTTTTGGGAAGAGTTTTGGGTTTTAAATTAAGTTTATCCATATATTCATTTATTACATCCATTACTTCATCTATATCAAAGTTACCACAAACAGTAATGAATGTATTATTAGGAATATAATAATCATTATATATTTGATTTAATGATTTAGCAGTTATTTTTTCAATATCACTACGTTCTCCAACTACTGTATTTCGAATATAAGAATTGTTAAATAGATTTTTATAAAGATGATCATTTAAAAGACTATCTATTCTATCTTTATACATATCTATTTCTTCACCTATAATACCTTTTTCTTCACATACATTTTTTTCATTAATATCAGTATTATAAAATATATCTAAAAGTAGTTTTAAATTTTCAATTAAATTAATACTTCCAAAAATATTATAATTTGTTCCATCATAGCTAGTCCATGCATTAGCAAGACTTCCAAGATCATTAATTCTTTTAGATATTTCAGGATTTTCAGATAATGCCATTACTTTATGTTCTAAAAAGTGAGCACTTCCAGGAATAACATCCACTACTCTTTTTCCTACTTTATATTTAGTAATAGATGCTCCATATTTAACAGAAATAGTAATATAGAAATTCTTTGTTTTATCTGTTTTATATAAATATACTTCTATACCATTTTTTAGCTTTTCTATATATATATCTTCATTAACTTTTTCATATGTTTTCTTTATCATTAATTATCTCCTTTCAATAAATAAATAGTAGATAATTTAATTTTTTTATTTAATTCAACTACTTCATCAATAGTTACTTTATTTATATTCTCACGAATAGTTTCTACGTCTTCTACTTCTTCAAATTCTCTATTATAGTATGTATCTATTTGTAAAGACAAATCATCATAATAATTGTTTAAATATGTGTTTATTGTTTTCTTAGCTGAATCAAATAATTTTTGAATATTCTTTTTATCATTCATATCATTAACACATTGTTTAATTAATTCAACTGTTTTTTCATAATTCTTTTTATTTATACCAGCATAAATATTTAAAGAAGGATTATATTTAGAATAATAAGAACCTATAGAATAACATAATGAATTAGATTCTCTAACTACATTAAATAATATAGAATCATTCATAGTACCTAAAATGGTATTATATATTCTCATAACATGATTCATCTCATGAAAAGTTAAATCATTTAATCTATATCCCATATAAAGTCTAGATTGATTATATGGAAGTGAATCTATTTTTGTAACTAATTTATCATTATATTTATGTTCTACTTTAAAACTTAATTTATCGTCAGTTCCATTTAAATGTCTAAGTATTGGATCTAACCCTTGAATAAAATTATTATCCACTTCACCTAAAACTGCTACATCAATTTTATAATTATTATTAAATATTGTTTTATAGAAATTATATAAATCAGTAGATGAAATACTCTCGATATCTTCTATTTTAGGATATATACTGTATTCTCCAGGAGTACCTTTGTACATATATTTTGCATATTCTATACTTGCATATGTTCTAGGATTATCTTTTATTGCTTTAATACTTGAAATTAATTCTTTTTTAAGCATATCAAAATATTCATCATTAAAGTGACCATTTTGAACATTTGGATTAAATATCATTTCTTCAAAGTAACTAATAGATTCTTTTAAGTATTTTTCATCAATATATTTATGATTTAACAAACTAAGATTAAAGATAAATGATTCACAACTACCAGTCATACCAAAGGAAGCATAACACTTAATTCCATATAAATCTTCTATTTTGGTAGCTACTTTAGATTTTGTATTATATTTTTTAGATGTATAACATAAATTTTGAGTAAGTAGTCTTCCATAAGGAATATCATTTTTATTAAATTTTTTAGTTAAAAATATAACAATATTTATTGATTTAAATCTATTTGTATTTACTAAATGTAATGTATATCC
>JAEEGL010632701.1_pt1 | contig 12645 bp, 10 predicted proteins | sample 9134231 | NCBI WGS metagenome assembly JAEEGL01 (sample SAMN16246548, study PRJNA631951) | gut metagenome | biome: gut microbiome; feature: rumen; material: fiber-attached | host: Bos | place: Iran: Karaj | collected 2018-10
AGGGAAGAAGCGCATCACCTTCTGGGGGCCGAATGCTGCGAAGAGGCCTGCCAGGATGAAGTAGATGAGACCTGCGCAGAACACGCCGATACAGGCGTAGGGGAGTGCCTGTGCCTTGTCAAGACCGCCGGCCATACCCATCTGCACCACGGTGGCATAGCCGCCGAGGAAGGCGAAGGACGAGCCGAGGAAGGCAGGTACCTTAAGCTTGGTGCAAAGATGGAAGATGAGAGTTCCGAGACCTGCGAAAAGCAGGGTTGCAGACATCGAGAGACCCGTGATCACAGGTACGAGGACCGTGGCTCCGAACATTGCGAACATGTGCTGGAGCCCGAGGGTGAGCATCTTCCCGCCACCAAGCTGGCGGGCATCGTAGATTGCTTCGGTTTGCGTTTTTGCCATAATTCTTTGTATTATTGATTGTTGTTTATTCCCATTCTATAGTTGCCGAGGGCTTAGGGGTGAGGTCGAAAAGGACCCTGTTCACGCCCTTCACTTCGGCGGTTATCCTGTCTGCAATGTGCTGCAGAAGAGCAAACGGAATCTCGGGCACCGTGGCTGTGACGGCGTCGCGGGTATTCACCGCACGCAGCACCACAGGCCATTCGTAAGTGCGTTTGCCGTCCCTGATGCCGGTGGACTTGTAGTCCGGTACTATCGTGAAATACTGCCACACCTTGCCTGCAAGGCCGTTTTTCGCGAATTCCTCGCGCAGGATGGCGTCGGACTCGCGAACCGCCTCCAGACGGTCCCTTGTGATGGCGCCGGTGCACCTCACTCCGAGTCCCGGGCCGGGGAAGGGCTGACGGAAGACCATGCTGTCCGGAAGTCCCAATGCCTTGCCGACCACGCGGACTTCGTCCTTGTAAAGCAGTTTCACGGGCTCCACAAGTTCGAAATCCAGCTCGGGAGGAAGCCCGCCCACATTGTGGTGGGCCTTGATGCCGTCCTTGCTCTCGAGAATGTCCGGGTAGATGGTTCCCTGTGCCAGGAACCTGATGCCGTCCAGTTTGGCGGCCTCTTCCGCGAACACGTCGATGAATTCCTTACCTATTATATGACGTTTCCGTTCGGGCTCGCTGACTCCGGCGAGCTTGTCCAGGAAGCGGTCAACTGCATCCACATAGATGAGCTCGGCACCCAGCTGGTCCCGGAACACTTTGATAACCTGTTCGGGCTCGCCCTTGCGCAGCAGTCCGTGGTTCACGTGAACGCAAACCAGAGTTTTGCCTATTGCCTTGATGAGAAGGGCGGCGGTAACCGATGAATCAACGCCTCCGGACAGCGCCAGAAGCACTTTGCTGTCGCCGATCTGGCTGCGGAGAGCCTCGATCTGGGCATCGATGAACTGTTTTGCAAGACCTTCGCTGGTAATCCTTTCCATGGATTCGGGTCTGACGTCTGACTGTTGCATATACACTACTACTTTAACTACTTGTTATAATTCGGTGCGGGTTTGGCGATGGTAAGGTCGTGCGGGTGGTTCTCGATCACGCCGGCGGAAGTAATGCGCACGAAGCTGGCCTGATGCAGTGCTTCGAGGTCCGCGGCTCCGCAGTAACCCATTCCGCTGCGTATTCCGCCTTCCAGCTGGTAGATTATGTCTGCCACGTGTCCCTTGTAGGGAACGCGTCCCACGATGCCTTCAGGTACCAGTTTCTTGCTTCCCACCTGGAAGTAACGGTCCTTGGAACCGGCCTCCATCGCGTCGATGGAACCCATTCCGCGGTATATCTTGAACTTCTTTCCGTTCTTGAAATCCTCGAACACCTCGCCGGGGGCTTCCTCCGCTCCTGCGAAGAGAGAGCCGCACATCACGCTGGCAGCTCCGGCCGCGAGCGCCTTCACGACGTCGCCGCTGTAGCGGACGCCGCCGTCGGCTATGACCGGCACTCCGCTGCCTTCAGCAGCCTCAGCGCAGTCCAGGATGGCCGTAAACTGAGGTACGCCCACTCCCGCAACCACGCGCGTGGTGCAGATGGAACCGGGTCCTATACCCACTTTCACCGCATCGGCGCCGCCGTCAATCAGACACCTGGTAGCTTCCGCCGTTGCCACATTGCCAACCACCACATCTATTCCGGGAAATGCCGCCTTCACCGCCTTGAGCGTCTTGAGCACGCCCTTGCTGTGGCCGTGAGCCGAATCCAGCACGAATGCGTTCACTCCGGCTTCCGCCAGGGCTTCGGCCCGCTGCATGAAATCTCCGGTGATTCCCACTCCGGCCGCCACGCGGTAGCCAGCTTCGCGCACCTTGCGCACTTCCGCGGCCTGCGCGTCTATCGGCATATTCTTATGAAGAACCCCTATTCCACCGGCTTTTGCAAGCGCCGTGGCCATAGGGGCTTCAGTTACAGTATCCATTGCTGCCGACACCAGAGGGAGGTCGAGAGGGATATGTCTTGTGAATGAAGTTTTGAGGGAGACTTCCCTTGGAAGCACTTCCGACCACGCTGGAACCAGCAGTACATCGTCGAACGTCAGTGCTTCTTTGATAATTCTTTCTGGACTTACCAACATATTACTAACTTCCGAAGCACAAATTTATATAAAAAATTCCGCGACACCAACAGCGCCGCGGAAAAAATCTGAAAAAAGTTTTCAACAATGAAATAACCGCCTTCGGAGGCTATTTGAGCATCTCTTCGCTTCTTGCAATGAACTCGCTGAGAGCCTTTCCTTTAAGCATTCCGTTGGCAAGGAGGGCGAGATCCACCACCTGGTGCAGAAGGGTGTCTTCGCCGGTAACGTTACGTTCCTCTTCCTTTCCGCGGGCGTCCCAGATCTTGTGGATCAGAGGGTTCTCCATGTTTACCTTAATATTATACGCGCGAGGCATCTCACCGTAGAAGTTCATTCCTCCGCCGAGGGCGCTCATATCGCGGTAGCGGCGCATGAACTCGCTCTGGGTGATCTGCACCGGGGCGGCAGTCTCGCCCAGGTTCTCGGGTTCCACATAGTACTCGCCGCCTTCCGGAAGCGCTGCCTTGAACATCTCCTCCAGGGCCTTCTTGTCATCTTCCGCCATCTCCGGCTTTACCTTGTCCTCTTTGGGGATGAGGTTGTCCACGGAGTCCGAATCCACGCGTGCGAAGCGGGCATCCTTGAGCTTGCTCTCAAGCAGGTTCACGAAGTGGGCGTCCAGTTCGCAATCCATCAGCAGCACATCCCAGCCCTTGTTTTTCGCCGCTTCGATCTGGGCATACTGTTCCACGGTGTCGGTCGCATAGAGGTAAACCACCTTCTTGTCCTTGTCCGTCTGGGCGGGCTCGATGGCCTTGCGGTAGTCCTCGAAACTGAAATACTTGCCGTCCGTATTCTTCAGCAGGGCGAAGTTCATTCCGCGCTCGCCGAACTTCTCGTCGGAAAGCATTCCATACTCGATGAAGAGTTTGATGTTGTCCCACTTTTGCTCATACTGCTCGCGCTGCTCCTTGAATATCTCCTCCAGGCGGTCGGCCACCTTCTTGGTAATGTAAGTGCTTATCTTCTTGACATTTGCATCGCTCTGCAGATAGCTGCGGCTCACATTCAGAGGGATGTCCGGGGAATCAATCACGCCGTGAAGCAGGGTGAGGAAGTCCGGCACTATGTTGTCTACATGGTCTGTCACGAACATCTGGTTGCAGTAGAGCTGTATCTTGTTCTTGTCGATGGCCATGCGCTCCTTGATCTTGGGGAAGTAGAGAACGCCGGTGAGGTTGAAGGGATAATCCACGTTCAGGTGTATCCAGAACATGGGTTCCTCTTCGAAGGGATAGAGGGCCTTGTAGAAGTTCTTGTAGTCTTCATCCTTAAGCTCCGAAGGGGCCTTGGTCCAGATGGGATCAATGCTGTTGATAACGTTGTCTTCATCTTTCTCCACTTCCTTACCGTCTTTCCACTCGGTCTTTTTGCCGAAAACGACCGGCACCGGCATGAACTTGCAGTACTTGCCAAGGAGCTGGGAGATACGGCCCTTGGCCGCGAATTCGTCACTGTCCTTGTCGAGATAAAGGGTGATGACAGTGCCACGGTCGGCCTTCTTGCCATCCTCCATGCTGTATTCCGGAGATCCGTCGCAGGTCCATTTGACGGCCTTTGCGCCCTCCTGCCAGGAAAGGCTGTCAATGGTGACCTTCTCGCTCACCATGAAGGCGGAATAGAATCCCAGACCGAAATGGCCTATGATGTTCTGGTCCTTGTACTTCTCGAGAAACTCCCCGGCGGAGGAGAATGCGATCTGGTTGATGTACTTGTCGACCTCTTCGGCTGTCATGCCTATGCCGTGGTCGATGACCTTGAGGGTCTTTTTCTTCTCGTCCAGTTCTATCTCGACCTTGAGGTCGCCGAGTTCGCCCTTGAACTCGCCGTTGGATGCGAGCACCTGGAGCTTGCGGGTCGCATCTACCGCATTCGCCACCAATTCACGGAGAAAGATCTCGTGATCGGAATAAAGGAATTGCTTGATGACCGGGAATATATTCTCGGTGGTTACACCGATTTTGCCTTGTAGTTTCTCTTTTGCCATAACAAAAAATCGTTTCAGTTGTTCTGCTGAAACGATTCTCAAATTGTATTCCAGTGACAAATTGTCAATAGGATATCTCGTCTCCCTTGAAGGTTGTTGTCACGTTATCCAGGAGAGTCGAATTATTGTATGTTTTCAGGATTGCATCTCCATAGCAGAAGAGCATGAGTTTGGGAGTATAGCCATACCCTTCTACATACATCATGCTGGTCTGCAGCGAGAACTCGAGCTTGGCAGAGCTGAAATCAGCCGTAAAACCGTTCCCCTCATCGTATACACCTATATAGTCCGACTGGAAGGTCGCATACTTCTCATCGTTTCTCCCTGTCATCCTGATATTGCCGGCGAAAGACAGCGCTCCGGTTCCGGTGCTGGCGAATGTCCAGGTGCTGTCGGCGACCAGCTGGATTTCCATTTCACTGGCGGATGAGCCGAAACGGTTAAAATAAGTTTCCGAGGTCATAAGGGTGTCGAAACCGGCGGTAAGGATGGTGTCCTTTGCCTGCATGTCCAGATCCAGCAAGACAAGCACCGCGGCAGTAGCGGAACTGTTCAGCAACTCAATATTCAGATTGGCAAGATTAGCGGGAGTCCTCTGGGACACCATATCGCTCGAATATGTGCAAGAAGCCAGCAATGCGGCCGCCAATGCGATAGTAATGATCTTTTTCATATCCTGTCCTCCCTAAAATCTGAAACCTACACCACCGTGAACCCAGTTCACCGCTGTACCCAGGCAGCCTTCGGCGAAGCAGAACACCCTGCCGCCGAACTCTACTCCCAGAGGCACGAACTGCACCTCGAAAGATACTTTCTCGTCGATATTGTCGAATCCCGCAAAATAGCCGGCTCCAACCGACACGCCCAGATAGAGCGACAATAAACCTTTCTGGAAATAACTGACATGGGCCTCGGGCATTACGATATATGTCTGTCCACTGCGCTCGGCCTTCAACTTATCGGTGATGCCGTCATAGCGCTGGTTCGAATATGATCCGTAAATCACCTGCGCTCCGCAGCTCAGCCATTCGTTCACCTGGTAGAGGCCTTCGGCAGATATGGCCGGAAGAGCCTTCGTATCTGAATAATAGTCGTCATATATTCCCTGGATGCCATAGTGCCCGGTGCTCAGACCGGAGACGAACTTCTCCGCACCAGATCCGGGCAGTCCGGTGCCCAGACGTACGGAAAAGCGGGAGCCTTCCCCCCCCTGGGCAAACGCCAGGACGGAAAGGAACAGGCATCCTGCTATTAAGGATAATCTCTTCATTATTTGATACTTTTTGATGACAGTTTGGCAAGGTCGTCCTCCGCTTTCACCTTGTCGATGATTGCGGCCACGATCTTGAATGTTCTCGAATCTCTCGTATATGTGGCGGGAGTAATGAATTTCACGCGCCCCTGGCGCTGGAGTTTCTGGGCTGTAGCCTTCTTCTTGGGGGAATCCGGAGCATACACTGCAATGGGATTGCCTCCGAACATGCCCACGATCTTCATGCAGGGGATGTCCGTTTCTCCGTCGCCGAAGTAGATCATGTGCGAGAAGGGGATGCGTTTCTTGTCGTCCGCGATGCTGGCGTTCACCATCTTGGAATCGTGCTGGCTGGTGATGCCCTTGCTGATCTTGAACAGGAACTGGGTCTTAGCCGTGTGGTCCACCGCTATACCGGGCCATTCCGCTATGCCTTCTTCATTATATATAAAGGTACCCGCATATATGTGGTGAAATTCCTTTGCGATGGACGAGCCCTCTATTATCTCCTTCAGGCCGGACGAGTTGATGTAATGCTCCACGCGCACACCCTTCTGACGCCCATACTCATTCACTATCCCGAACCACTCCTTCACGCCTTCATAGAGCTCTATGTGCTTGCCGAATTCCTTGAACTTGCTGCGACGCAGGGGGATGCCCGCCTTGCGGGCCTCGTCGAACATCAGCTTCATGTAGGCCAGCACATTGCTCGCATCCTGACCGACTGCGATGCCGTCGCTCATTTTCCAGAACTCTTCCTTAGTCTTGCCCACCGCCTGGATGAACCCGAACTCCTGCATATTGCCGGGACTCAGAGTGCCGTCGAAGTCGTAGATCAGCGCTACTATCGGTTTTTTTGCCATAGCTTTTTACCCCTTATTGTCAAATTTCGCCACAAACATAATCAATTTTCACCACATACCGTCAATTATTCTTGTACAGTCCTGCTATTGGCAGTACTTTTGTCTGATAGCCGACAGGCAGTTATTTTAAACTATATAATATGTACAAAAGACCTGAAGCTCCCAAGGCGGAGCATTTCCTGAGCAAACTTCAGAAATCCATGGCAACATGGTGGAACGAGCTTGCATTATGCGATTATCATGGGCAGCAATACACTTTCGGTGAACTCGCCCGCAAAATCGAACGTATTCACATAGCATTCGAAGAGGCCGGAATTAAGAAGGGGGACAAAATCACCCTTTGCGGAAAGAACTCCGCCAACTGGGCCGTTTCCTTCCTGTCCATTTCTACATATGAGGCGGTAGTGGTTCCGCTTCTCGCCGACTTCCTCCCCGAGGCCGTCGAACGCCTGACCGACCACTCCGACAGTGTAGTCCTCTTCACCGATCCCGAGCTTTTCCAGAAGCTTGATGTCAAGAAGATGCCTCAACTCCGTTATGTAGTGAGTCTCGCAGACCTCATGCCTATCTGGGGCAGCGACGAGGGCCTGATCAAGGCATACACCAAAATAGACAAGAGTTTCAAGGAGAAGTTCCCGAAAGGATTCGATGCATCCAAGGTCAATTATCCCACCGATAACGACAAGGATCTCGCAGTCATCAACTATACTTCCGGTTCCACGGGCAACCCCAAGGGCGTAATGCTCCGCTACGAATGCTTCAGCGCCACCATCGATTTCGGCCAGCGCTTCATTCCCTGCAGCAATGCCGACAGCATCGTTTCGATGCTCCCCATGGGCCATATCTACGGGCTCACCTACGAGTTCCTCTATCCGCTCATCAGCGGCGTAACGGTCTACTATCTCGGCAAGACTCCTTCACCTTCACTTCTGCTGAAGGCCATGCAGGAAGTCAAGCCCTACATCGTCATTACCGTTCCCCTCGTGCTGGAGAAAGTCTATAAGGCATCCATCAAGCCTGTACTCAGCAAGTGGTACATGAAGATCCTGACCGCCATCCCCGGCATCAGCGGCATCATTTACAAGAAAGTCGGTGAAAAACTTCGTTCCGCATTCGGCGGAAGCGTCCGTGAGTTCATCATGGGCGGTGCCGCCCTCAACCCGGAAGTAGAGCGCTGCTTCCGCAAGATCAGGCTTCCCTATACCGTTGGTTACGGCATGACGGAAGCCGCCCCGCTGCTTGCCTATGAACACCCCTGGGATTATGCTCCAGGTTCCTGCGGCAAGGCCGTAGACTGTGCCGATGTGCGTATCGACTCCGAAGATCCCGAAAACGTCGCCGGAGAAATCCAGGCCAAGGGAGCCAACATCTGCAGCGGTTACTACAAGTATCCCGAAGCGGATTCCGCAGTATTCACTTCCGACGGATATCTCCACACCGGAGACCTCGGCACCATCGATGCCAACGGCAATATCTTCATCCGCGGCCGCTCGAAGAGCATGATACTCGGCGCCAACGGACAGAACATCTATCCCGAAGAGGTGGAGGCCGCCGTCAACCAGCGCCAGTTCGTAGCTGAAAGTGTTGTGGTTGACCGTGCCGGCAAGCTCGTCGCACTCGTATATCTCGATGCCGACGGCATCAAGAATGCAGGACTCGACGAAGAAGCGATCTCCGACATTCCCGAGCAGGTACGCCGCGGTGCAAACAGGCATCTGCCCCCTTACAGCCAGCTCACAAAGGTGGAAGTTGTGCTCCAGCCCTTCGAGAAAACCCCGAAGATGAGCATCAAACGTTTCCTCTATAAATAAGATTGTTCATAACTTGTGAATAATTACTCGCGCTTCTCTTGCAGGGGCGCGAGTTTTTGGCTACCTTTGTCACTTGGAAGTTAGCAAAATGTCTTTTACCGAAAAACGCATTCAGCAGGAAGGTTTAACCTTCGACGACGTACTTCTGATACCTGCATGGTCTGAGGTACTGCCTAGGGAAGTTTCCCTCAAAACACATTTTACAAAGAACATCTCCCTGGATATCCCTCTCGCCTCCGCGGCAATGGATACCGTCACAGAAGCCCCTATGGCCATAGCTCTTGCAAAAGAAGGCGGCATAGGGGTTCTTCATAAGAATATGACGGCGGAATGCCAGGCGGAGGAGGTGGCCAAGACAAAGGCCGCCGGCGGCAAGGTTGCGGCAGGCGTGGGCATTACGGCAGATGCCGTGAACCGCGCCGAACTCCTTGTGAAAGCCGGAGTGGATGCCATCGTCCTCGACTCGGCCCACGGCCACAGCAAAGGAGTCCTCAACGCCCTCAAGAAGATCAAGAAAGCCTTCCCCGGCATCGACGTGATTGTGGGCAATGTGGCTACGGCCGAAGGAACCCGCGACCTCATCAACGCCGGCGCCGATGCCGTCAAAGTCGGCATAGGGCCCGGATCCATCTGCACCACTCGCGTGGTTGCTGGCGTAGGTGTCCCCCAGCTGACAGCAATCTACGACTGCGCCGAAGCCGCCAAGCCCTTCGGAATCCCGATCATCGCCGACGGCGGACTCCGCTACAGCGGTGACATAGTCAAGGCCCTCGCAGCCGGCGCATCCACCGTCATGTGCGGTTCAATCCTCGCCGGCGCAGACGAGACCCCGGGCGACATCATCGAAGACTTCAAGAACGGCAAACTGTTCAAAGTGTACAGGGGCATGGGATCCATCGATGCAATGGAGGCCGGTTCCCGCGACCGCTATTTCCAGACCGGGGCCATGAAACTCGTCCCCGAGGGCATAGTCGGCAAGGTTCCCTACAAAGGCCCGGTATCCGATATCATCTACCAGTTGATCGGAGGCCTCCGTTCCGGCATGGGATACTGCGGCGCCCGCACGATCCAGGAACTCTGGAACGCAAAGTTCGTACGCATCACCTCCAACGGAGTGATAGAAAACCACCCCCACGACCTGATCATCGCCAAACCCGCACCTAACTATAATAAATAGATGGAGAGGATTCTTATTCTGGATTTCGGATCGCAGTACACAATGCTAATTGCACGTCGCATCCGCGAGATGAACGTGTACTGTGAGATCGTCCCGTTCAACAGAATCCCCGCCATCACCCCCGACGTCAAAGGCATAATTCTTTCCGGGAGCCCCTCCAGCGTGGCTGCGGAGAACGCTCCTCAGCCCGATCTGAGCGGAGTGCCTGCCGGCATGCCCATCCTGGGCATATGCTACGGCGCCCAGTGGCTTGCCTGGAGCAAGGGTGGAAACGTGGCGAACTCCGGCACACGCGAATACGGCCGCGCCATCCTGAGCGTCAAAGACAGCAACGACCCTCTCCTGAAGGATATCCCTGCGGAAAGCCAGGTCTGGATGAGCCACGGCGACACCATCAACTCCCTGCCGGCAGACTACAGGGTGATAGCATCCACTGCCACTGTCGGCAACGCCGCATTCAGGGTGGAAGGAAAGCTCATATGGGGCATACAGTTCCACGCCGAGGTGCATCACAGCGAGTTCGGCAAGCAGATCCTTCGCAACTACGTTCTCGGCATATGCGGATGCGCCGGCAGCTGGACTCCGGCGAGTTTCATAGATAGTACCGTCGCTTCGCTCAGGGAGCAGATAGGTTCCGACAAGGTCGTCCTCGGCCTTTCCGGCGGAGTGGATTCCTCAGTTGCGGCGCTCCTGCTGCACAAGGCCATCGGCGACCAGCTCCACTGCATCTTCGTAGACAGCGGCCTGCTTCGAAAGGATGAGTTCAGCTCCGTGCTGGCCTCCTACAAGGGGATGGGCCTCAACGTGAAGGGAGTCGAAGCCTCCGACCGTTTCTTCGCCGACCTTGCCGGGCTCACTGAGCCGGAACGCAAGCGCAAGGCCATCGGCAAGGACTTCATCGAGGTCTTCAACGCCGAGGCTAAGAAGATCAAAGACGTGCGCTGGCTCGCCCAGGGCACCATCTATCCCGATGTCATAGAAAGTTCGGCGGTGCCCGGAGCATCCGCCACCATCAAGAGCCACCACAACGTTGGAGGTCTCCCCAAGGAGATGGAACTAAAGGTGGTGGAGCCTCTCCGCCTGCTTTTCAAGGATGAGGTCCGCCGCGTGGGCAAGGCCCTGGGGCTCGATCCCAACATACTCGGCCGCCATCCATTCCCCGGTCCCGGCCTCGGGATCCGCGTGCTGGGAGAAGTCACCCGCGAGAAGGTGGCCATCCTGCAGGAAGCGGATGCGATCTACATCGGCGCGCTCAAGCGCTGGAATCTCTACGATGATGTCTGGCAGGCAGGCACCATCCTCCTCCCCATCAAGAGCGTAGGCGTGATGGGAGACGAAAGGACATACGAATTCACTATAGCGTTGCGGGCCGTTACGTCAGTGGACGGGATGACCGCCGACTGGGTACACCTCCCTTACGAATTCCTTGCAGAAGTCTCAGATGCCATTATCCGGGACGTAAAGGGTGTGAACCGCGTCGTGTACGACATCTGTTCCAAACCGCCGGCAACCATTGAATGGGAATAGAAACCATCAAAAACAATAAAAAATGACGAAAGCACAAAATGAAGGCATCTACAATGCCCGCACCCTGGGAACAGGGAAAATGCTGACCCTCGGGCTCCAGCACATGTTCGCAATGTTCGGAGCCACGGTTCTCGTGCCTGTGATTACAGGTCTCTCGATGTCCGCAACCCTGCTGTTCGCGGGTCTCGGAACCCTGATCTTCCACCTTTGCACAAAACTGCGCGTTCCCGCATTCCTCGGCTCATCCTTCGCGTTCCTCGGAGGTTATGCTACCGTGGTGCAGATGGGAATGGCCGGTGGCCTCACCCAGGCCCAGGCTCTCCCCTATGCCTGCATCGGCGTCTTCTGCGCAGGTCTTATCTACTTCATACTGGCCGGGCTCTTCGCAGCCTTCGGCCCCCAGAAGGTGATGCGCTACTTCCCGCCCATCGTAACGGGACCCATCATCATCGCAATCGGCCTCATCCTCGCCGGCAGCGCCATCAACAACTGCAACCAGAACTGGTGGATCGCCCTGCTTGCCATCGTGATCATCATCGTCTGCAACATCTGGGGCAAGAAGATGATCAAGATCATACCCATCCTGCTCGGCGTGCTTGGCTCCTACATCGTAGCCGCATGCTTCGGACTGTGCGACTTCAGCGCTGTCAAAGAAGCTGCCTGGGTAGGACTTCCCGTCAAGTGGGAGAACACCGCAGTATCGGTCTTCGCCAATCCCAACTGGAAGCTCATCGTGGCCGCGATCATCGCCATCATCCCCATCTCCCTCGCTACCATGATGGAGCATATCGGTGACATGTGCGCGATCTCCTCCACCACCGGCATCAACTATCTCGAGAATCCCGGCCTGCACCGCACCCTCATCGGTGACGGTCTCGCAACCGCTCTGGCATCCGTGTTCGGCGCTCCCGCCAACACCACCTACGGCGAGAACACCGGCGTGCTCAACCTCACCAAGGTTTACGACCCCCGCGTGATCCGCATCGCCGCCGTGTTCGCCATCATCCTCTCCTTCTGCCCCAAGTTCTCCGCCCTCATCGGCGCGATGCCTGCGGCAACCATCGGAGGTGTCTCCCTGGTGCTCTACGGTATGATTTCGGCAGTCGGCGTGCGCAACGTGGTTGAGAACCAGGTGGACTTCAAGTCTTCCCGCAACGTCCTCATCATGGCCCTCATCCTCGTGCTTTCCATCGGCATCTCCTACAGCCAGGCCGGATGTCTCGACCTCGGCTTCACCAAGCTTTCCGGTCTTGCAGTCGGCGCCCTGGTAGGTATCATCTTGAATGCCGTACTGCCCGGCAAGGACTATGAGTTCGGAAAGAACGAAATAGGCGACATGGCCGTCGATTTTGAGATCAATCCTTCCCTTCGCAAGAAAAAATGACTGATTCGGAATTAATAAAGAGCATCCGCATAGTACCTGATTTCCCCGTAAAGGGAATCCAGTTCTTCGATGTGACCACGCTTTTCAAGGATTCCAAGGCCTATAAAGAAGTCCTGGACAG
>JAEEGL012952898.1_pt1 | contig 12645 bp, 15 predicted proteins | sample 9134231 | NCBI WGS metagenome assembly JAEEGL01 (sample SAMN16246548, study PRJNA631951) | gut metagenome | biome: gut microbiome; feature: rumen; material: fiber-attached | host: Bos | place: Iran: Karaj | collected 2018-10
CGTGGAGCTCTCTAATGATCACCTGATTATATATGAGTCGGCATTTTCGCCGCTTTTTTAGTAGTAGATTTCTGTTAACTACCTCGCAGATTCTAAAGTGCTATTTTATGTCGATTTTGCATAAAAAAATGCGTCCGAAAACGCATTTTTGCTCCTATGTATCGTCTGTTGATACCCTAAAATTGTGTTAATCTTCATCCTCCTTATCAAAATCATCCCATTCTGAATCCCATTCTACCTCATCTTCATCCTTGATTTCCTTATAACATTCAGGCATTATGCAAATAAGGGGGACGTTATGATATTCCGCATGTCTAATTGTTAAACCATTTACACCTTCTTTGCCTCTAGCAAGAATATAATCAGGCTTTTGAGGATTACCAATCTCGTCATATCTGTTAACAATAACTTCATTAACCATTGTCCACATTGAATGTCCAACATCTGCCAGTTCGTTCAATGGCGTTGGTGGAGTTTCATACTTGTTACCTATAGTGTATCCAAATTCCGGGTTCATATAATCCTCAGCCGGGAGAGTATTGCCATCGCCCTTAATAACATCCACTACGGTATTCGGTCGGACATGATCGAAACCGTAGCTACAATATCCACCCATAAATTTTGGCACACCAACCTCAGTGTCATAATACGAAGCACTAAATACCGCCGAGGCGTTCCTGCCTAGCCCTTCTACCTCGTCTTTTTTTCTTGTCCAAAGGGAAGGATTATTTCTAAGATTTTCGCCTGTTTGTTTGGTAGCTCCATATTCTGCACCAGATATATCATTGGTATTAACGAGGGTAATATCCGACTGCAAAGTCTTAAATGGGTACCCTTTTAATACTATCAAGAAGATATTATGCACGCTACCGTCCTTAAAAGGAATCTCCATTTCTCCACCAGCAATCCCTTTTTCTCCTGCCTCTATTGCAATTTTAAGATCTTTTATTTTCGTAAGCTCTGCGTTTAATTCTTTTTCCATTAGCTCTTGGGCTGCATTTTCCTTAAACCTATCTAATCTCTGATTTGCTATTTTACTCCATTCCTCATGCAATTCATTATCTTCGATTTTGCTATTGAGATGTTCGCTCATCCAACCTCCTTTTTAAATTATATCATAATTATATCGTTCATATAGATTGTTAACACTTGGATAATTTGCCCCCAACAAATGGTTTATAAAATATTTTTTAACTATTATATAATCTATAAATACCGGTTAAATCCCCAACGAAAATAGGGGGCTATTTTTTATGCCATTTTCCACGGTAAAACATGTTGAAAATCGTATTTTACCTCTATAATTTTCCTCGTTAAATCCTTACTGTTCTTTTGTTTGCTTAAAAATTTAAAATCGTATAAGACTAGTTCTGATTAAATTAGTCTTTCTTTCCGCCTCTGGCAAATCATCATCCGATTTAACGCTCGCACGACTATCGCAATCAGCCAAAATCATCAAATCATTTTTAAATTGCTCATCATGCTTATCTAGGAGAGAGCTTAGTTTATCCTTATTCATTTGTCTATATGGCTCAGGCGTGTTTTCATTTATACCATGTGGTAGCATATGACCGTGAATCAAATCCATTACATTTTCAAAGCCTGGATAATTAGGATTAAGAAAAACAGACATTTCTTCCATAGTTACTTCTTCGTGATGGTAAAAGCATGCTTCATTTCGCTTATTTAAGGCAGCTGTTCGAGGTTTTGCAATATCATGAAGAAATGCCGCGACAACAGCCTCTTCAGACACATTGCCAGATGCGTACACGTCCATAATAGTACCTATCACAAGGAGACAGTGTGTCTTAAATCCTTCTCTATGATATCTACTTACATGTAGTATATTCGCGTTATCATCATAAAAGTCTACGATTTTCTTTAAGTCTAACCACTCGCCAATTTTTTCGAGGCATTCCGCCCGACGACTATCAGACCCTTCAACCATGTTGATTGCGACAGCACCAAGATTCGTTTCTATGTTTCCAGGAAGATGTTTCTCTTCATCATTTAGGATATTATTTGGATTATTATTCATATTACGATTATACCATTTTTTCAAATATAGTTATAATATCCTCTTTATGAATTATTAAAACTTGGTTAATTAAGCCCCACCATTCAGGTTATAAAATATTTTTCAACTATTTCGTAAGCTATAAATGTCTGTTAAATCCCCAGATATTTTTAATCGCCGTCTTCGATTTGTTCTTTTAATGCCTCTATTCCGTATTGACCTATTGTGGCTATAAGATTTCTAACAAATTCTTCTTTAGTAGAACTTGCTTCTTTCACGGTTTGTAATTTATCTTCATAATTGCCTAGATATTTCGTGATTCGTCCTCCAACTTCTCCCGTTTCGAAGAAAGAATTTACTTCTTCGAGAAGGGCCTTTCTTTCTTGTTCTATCCGCCCGGAAACAGGATTATCTCGATTTGCCCAAAATTCTTTAACATTTTCAGAGACTTCTCTGTCGTCATGTCTATCAGTGGGTTCGCCATAAATATCTGTTCGAATCAAATAAATCGGCACTCCAAAAAACTCTGCTGCTTTTTTAGCTTCATCACTTATTGCATCTCGTGAGTCTCCGAAAACAATTATTGAATCTGGTCTAGTTCTGCCATTTATCTCTACTTCATTCCATGGAGTTAAGCTATCCATAGTGCCAGTAGATTCTAACAATTCATCTGGGTTCATCACTCGGTCTTTGTATTGCCCCATTTTGCCAATATCTCTTAGTACTCCGTGGTCAGCTGGCGCTGCACTTAAGAAATCACCGTCATTTAGGTTGTTGAAGCCAAATATCAGCCCATTTCTGTCAAATAAATTTATTTTTTTATCTGAGATTAACGATGTTGAAATATAGTCTCTAGATGTATTGGCCCACCTTTCTAAATCAATGCTCTTCGGTTGATCCCCGAGCGATTGTCCTACTGCACCAACAACAGAAACGAGCATTTTAAAATCTGAGCCAACAAATTCATATCCATCAATTGTTTTACCGTCAACTTCGACAGGGAATTTTATCACACCTTCTTGATCGGTTTCGTAAGCCCTAGTCAATTCGTTCTGGTATTGTTTTTCTGCTTCCGATCTAGCTACTTCTCTATTATTATTTTTGACGCCCTTATCTGTCTCCAAAGATATAGCTTCTCTCCTAAAATTAGGGAACTCACCTGGATTTTGCCATGACGTGCCTTCGGGCGGTAATGGCTCGATGTTGTCTGTCTGCCCAGATCGATCAACCATTCTCTCGAGATTATTCATAATATTTATATTATATAATACTTTTATTTTCTCTTGCAGACTTTCTCTGTATATTGTTAAAACCTGGTTAATTAAGTCCCACCACAAAATATAGAAAGAGCCGAAGGCTCTTTCTTTTATTTCTTGATATTTTTAAAAGCAATTGCTTTAGAACTTACTCATCTATAAAATTTTTCTTCGAAGAAAATGCTAAACTTCACCCATGGAGGAGAAAGGTTTTTGATGTTAAAAGTTGTGGTTTTTGATTGTGGGTATGGTGGTGAAATTTTTGCCGACAAATTAGAGGCAGAATTGCCGATTTTAGATGTTATCAGGGTGATCGATTGGCGCCATGCCGAGGATCTTTCTAATAATCCTAAAAGGGCCAGGGAACTTATGAAATTGGCACTTCGCCCGTATGTCAATAAAGTAGATTTAATTATTTTTGCTAATTATTATTTGACCATTACTAATTTAAAATATTTTCAACATAAATATAAAAAACAAAAATTTCTTGGACTTAATTTAAAAGCCCCGGACACTTTTATTAAACATGACGTTCTAATTTTATCGACTAACCCAGTCTCAAAAAATCTTCATTTCCGCCATTTTCTTTCCCGAATTCATCGGCGAACTAAAATTTTAAATTTAGATTCCTGGCCTTCTAAAATAGACGATGGGGAACTAACTGCCCCTGAAATTAATCAAACTTTAAAAACTTTTTTATTCAAATACAAAAATTTTCAGCCTAAAGAAATCGTGTTGGCTTCTGCTCAATTCAGTGACATTGAATTTGAATTAAAAAAATTGTTCGGCCAAAGCCTAAAAATTTATGACGGTTTTAATGAAACCATTAGAAATGTCTATAAAACACTAAATCTTCGCGGTGGGCCAAAAAAGAGAAAATAAGGTTGTTTTTTTAAATGCTAATAATGCTCCATAAAATCTAAATATCTTATCTATCTCTCGTTTTATGCTATAATATAGTAAATTAAACGGGAAATAAAATGGACGATTTAGAAAAAATGCGGCATACTTTAAGCCACGTCCTCGCGGCGGCGGTTCAAGAGCTCTACCCGGATGTAAAATTCGGTATTGGCCCAGCTATCGATAATGGTTTTTATTACGATATTGACTTTGGAAAAACTAAAATTTCCGATGCCGATTTAACAAAAATTGAGAAGAAAATGCGCGGAATTGTTGCTCGTAAACTTCCGATGGAAAAACGCATTGTTTCTAAAACTGACGCTCTTGATTGGGCACGTGACCACGGTCAAAGCTATAAGATTGAACTCATCGAAGAACTTCCTGAAAAATCTGAAATTTCTTTTTACGATCTTGGCGATGTCTTTACCGATCTTTGTAAGGGTCCGCATCTAAAAAATACTTCTGAAGTTGGTGCGTTTAAACTCGTTCGGATTGCCGGTGCTTATTGGCGTGGCGATGAGAAAAGGGAAATGCTTACCCGGATTTATGGCGTTGCTTTCGATACCGAAGATGAACTTGACGCTTATTTGAAGCAACAAGAAGAAGCCAAAGCCCGCGACCACCGTAAACTCGGCAAAGAACTTGATTTATTCTGTTTCTCCGATTTAGTTGGTGCTGGTTTACCTCTCTTTACTCCGCGTGGAACTGAACTTCGTGAACTGATGGCAAATTATTCACTTAGCCTCCGTGGTAGGGAAGGCTTTAAGAAAGTTTGGACTCCACATATTACTAAAACTGACCTCTATAAGACTTCTGGTCACTATGCGAAGTTTGGCGATGAATTATTTATGGTCCATTCCCAGGTTAGCGGTGAAGATTTTGCCATGAAACCGATGAACTGCCCACATCACGCCCAAATATTTGCTTCGCGTCCGCGTACGTATCGTGATATGCCAGTTCGCTATATGGAAGCCACGACCGATTATCGTGATGAAAAGACCGGTGAGCTCGGTGGTCTTTCCCGTGTCCGTTCCTTAACCCAGGACGACTCTCACGTCTTCTGTCGTAACGACCAAATTAAAGACGAAGTCAAGCGCCTAGTCGGAATTGTTAAAGAGTTATATGAAACTATGGGCATGCAAAAGTTGCGCGCTCGTCTTTCTTACCGCTCGGATGAAGATAAATACCTCGGCGATAAGAAACTTTGGGATATGGCTCAGAAGCAAATCAAACAAGCCGCGATTGATAATGGATTAGATTATTTCGAACAAGAAGGCGAAGCTGCCTTCTACGGACCGAAGATCGACTTCATGGCCGAAGATGCCATCGGTAGGGAACACCAACTTGCTACTATTCAGCTAGATTTTGTCCAGCCTGAACGTTTCGGTCTTGAATTTATTAACAGCAAAGGTGAAAAAGAACAACCTGTCATGATTCATCACGCCACCCTCGGCTCTATTGAACGCTTCTTGTCTGTCTTTATTGAACATACTGGTGGTTGGTTCCCATTCTGGTGCGCTCCGGAACAGGTACGCATCCTTACGATTAACGATAAAGTCGGCGATTATGTCGCTAAAATCACCAAGATTCTTGACCAAATCGTGCTTGAAAAGCCGTTGAAATATAACGAACTAAGATATACGATTGACGAATCTGCTGATTCACTTGGCAAAAAGATTAAGCGTGCAACCGAGATGAAAATTCCTGCGATTCTCATCGTTGGTCCGAAAGATGCTGAGGAAAAAATCGTTTCCGTTCGCCTCCGCGATAAGGAAGAAAAGGTCAAACTCTCTAAACTCGCGGACTACTTAAAGAGTTTAGCATGACGGGTGACGCCGATAGGGGGACCCCCAAAATGTTTTCCGAAGGAAAAATTTTGGGGGATAATCGGCGGCAGGACCCGTCAGTAATAATTATTCTAGGTCCTACGGGTTCGGGAAAAACCGGGGTTTCTATAAAAATTGCTAAAAAAATCGGTGGCGAAATTATTTCTGCCGATTCGCGTGCGATTTATAAGGCGATGGATATCGGCACTGCTAAACCGACCAAAGCCGAAATGGACGGGGTTCCTCACTTTGGCCTAGATTTAGTCGAGCCAGGCGAAAGATTTACTGTTGCCGACTGGAAGAAATATGCCGAAGAAAAGATCAAGGATATTAAAGCGCGCGGAAAAGTTCCGATTATCGTCGGCGGGACTGGACTATATATCGATGCGTTAGTTTATGATTATCATTTTAAGGGTCCAACCGGCAAAAAAATCGGTGATTTTGAACAAAAAACTTGCTCTGACCGTCAAAAAATTAAAGGCGACTATCTTTTAATAGGTATTAAATGGGAACCAGATCAACTACGACAGAGATTAAAAGCACGCATTGACGAAATGTTTTGTCCAGAACTTTATGACGAGACGACTTATTTGGTTAACCGCTACGGTTGGAATAATCAAGCCATGAAGAGTAATATTTACGAGTATGTCTATAAATATTTAAATGGAGAAATCAGTCTAGAAAAAGCCAAAGAACGATGTTTTTATGAAGATTGGCACCTTGCGAAGCGTCAGCTGACCTGGTTTAAGCGCAACAAAGAGATAAAGTGGCTGGAACTTGTAAAAATTTATCCATTCGTGCTAAAATATACTCAGAATGAGCAAAGAAAATAGTACACCAACTGAAAAATTATTTGGTTCTAAAACTCGAGCTAAGCTCCTCCGTCTTTTCTTTGAAAATCCTGAAAAATCTTTTTATGTTCGCGAAATGACTCGGGTGATTGATGAACAAATTAATTCGGTACGCAGGGAATTGTTGAACCTTGAAAGTATCGGCATTATTAAAAATGAAACTTTTGATAATAAAGTTTATTACTCAGCCAACAGCAAACATCCTTTCTGTCGTCCGATGATTGATATTTTTTCTAAAAAAATTGATGCAAGCCGTGAAAAAGACGTGAAAGAAACGACTTGGGAAAATTATTGTCGGCCGGTGAAAAATTATCTCAAAGGCCTCGTTGTTACAAATCGTTTACCGGGTCAAGACGGCGTCGACCTTCTTATCATTGGTAACGATAAAACTAAGAAATTAACCCGTTGGGCTGAAGTCATTGAGAAGAAACAGGGTAAGCCGATTAATTATGTTATTATGTCGCCTGACGATTTTACTTATCGAAAAAGCGTACATGATCGTTTTATCCTTGAAGTTTTCGAAATGGAAATCACTGAAATTATAGATCCGGATAAAATTATAAAGGAATAGGAGTATCATGTTTGAGATTGAAAGCAAAAATCAAGATGAAATCATCATTACCACTAAGAAGACCACGATAAAATTCAATATCGCTGACGCAGTTATTGATGCCGGACTCGCTGTTGGCAAGATTTCTGGTCCCGGTGAATTTGAAATCGGGGATGTTGCCATCCGCGGCATTGCCACCGAATCTGGAAAAACTATATATGATGCCGAAATCGGGGGCATGCATGTTGGAATTATTGGTGGAATTGAAGAAAATCTGGACGATATCGTTGCTGACATTCTTTGCACCTCATCTATTCGTGCCATTCGTGAAATCGAACCGAAACTAATCGTTTCTATGGGGAATGTTGATGCAATGGTGACCGAGTTGAAATTAACTGCTAGAACCGAGAAGAAACTTAAAGTTAAAAATATTGAATCTCTGCCAACGACTAAAGAAGTTGTGGTTTTGAATTAAGATGAATCTCATCATTGTATTAATCATCATTGTGGGCTCGGTCATTTTACATGAGCTTTCTCACGGTATCGTCGCTTATTGGCTCGGCGATCACACCGCTAAAGATGCCGGCAGGCTTTCTTTTAACCCGCTTAAACATATCGACCCCTATATGTCTATTCTTGTTCCGGTCGTTCTGTATTTATTAAATGCTCCTATTTTTGGTGGCGCTAAACCGGTACCAGTTAATTATCAAAATCTCAAATGGCGTGAGTGGGGCATGGCCCTAGTTGCTCTCGCTGGACCTTTTACGAATTTTCTGCTAGCCTTTCTGTCATTTTTGGTCGGGCATTTTACTGGGTGGCTTTATGGTGCGGGCGGGGAAGTTATAGCCTTCATTTTTACAGAGTTGGTTTTCATCAACCTTGGTTTTATGATTTTCAATCTTATCCCTATTCCGCCTCTAGATGGCTCGCGAATTTTATATGCCATCGCTCCTGACGGCTTCCGTAACATCCTTGTCTCTATGGAACGTTACGGTTTTATTATCGTCTATATGCTTATCTTCCTTTTTGGCGAAATTTTCTCAAGTTTTATGCGTGGTAGCATGCAAGGGATTATCGACTTCTTCTACTTAATTGTCGGCAGATAATATGATATAATTAAAGTAGCCCTATCGGCAGCAAGATTTTCCTGAATAATCTTGTTTTAGGGATTTCGTGGCTCATATCCGTGGATATGTCGCATAAGATTTTACCCACCTTGTATATATTACGGGGAAAACGGGCCGATAGGGTCTCTAAGAAAAAAGGTGGGCATGAAACAGAGAATTCGTGTAGTTGGTTTAATTAAAAACGAAGGAGGAGTCCTAGTTTTTAAGCATAGTCGGGGAAGATCTGAAGCCCCAGTTTTTTGGGAGCTTCCAACCGGAAAGATTAAATTTGGCGAACAACCTGAAGAAGCCATGGCTCGTTCACTGACCGAATACACTGGTCTAGTTGCCTCATCGGTTAAATTGAAAGATGTGATTACTTTTCTCGCCCCAGAAGGCTCAAGCCAGATTAGCAACCTTTATATAGTGTATGAACTTGGCATTGAAGGAGCAATTGAGCCTGAACCTAGAGATAGATATACTGCTTATAAATTTGTCAAAGATTTTTCCGCCTCTAATATTCATCTTAACGAAACTAGCCTATCAGTTATTGAAATTGAAGAAGAGAAGACTGTCTCTGGCCATACCTCCTCTCGCGATACAGCCAATTCGGTCACGATTAATGTTGATGGAGCTTCGCGTGGCAACCCAGGACCATCTGGTATTGGTTATTGCATCCACGATAGTGCCGGTCAAATAATTGAACGAGGGGGCGAATTTATTGGTTTTGCCACCTCTCGCGTCGCCGAATATTATGCTATGAGAAGGGGAATCGATCGTGCTATTGAATTAGGTTACAAAAAGGTCCGCTTCATTTCTGATAGCCTCATGGTGGTTAATCAACTTAGTGGTATTTTCACCATTAAAAATCAAGATGTTATGCCAGTCTATCAAGACATCATTAATAAAATGGATAATTTTGAGGCAATTTCTTTCTCTCATGTTGCCCGCAGCGAGAATACTATCGCGGATTCTGAGGCCAACGCTGCCATTGATAAGATATTGAAGAAAAACTAATTTTATGGTATAATATGCGCATGGTTTCAAAAAATGCACAGAAGTTAGAAATTATCGGCGTGACCGAATATGTTGATATAGCCGGGGTCAAAAATGTCCCTGCTAAAATCGACACCGGCGCCGACACTTCCTCTGTTTGGGCCTCAGATATCAATATGAAAAAAGACGGCACCTTAGAATTTTCGTTGTTTGGGCCAAAATCACCATATTACACCGGCGAAAAACTTCAAGCGACTGATTACAGAGCGAAAGTAGTACGTTCGTCACATGGCGACACCCAGGTTCGTTACCGTGTTAAACTGCCTGTCGTCATCGGTGATAAATCTTTTGAGACTACTTTTACTCTTGCTAACCGCTCGCGTAATAGGTTTCCAATTCTTATTGGCCGACATACTCTTGAAGGAATTTTTTTAGTCAATGTCGCTAAATCTTCTATTCAATATTCTAAAGGTGCAAAATCTGTCCGACTAGACGCTGAGTTGAAATCTAATCCTTATGCATTTCATCAAAAATACATTAATCTTAAAGAAGGGAAATAGTATGAAAATTGCCATTCTATCCAACGGACCAGGGAATTATTCCACCAAGCGCCTCGTAGAAGAAGCTAAAAAACGTGGTCACGAGGTTGAGGTTATTAAATATAAAAATTGCTACCTCTCTCTCGATGATAAACACCCAGACATCTATTATAATGGCGAGAAATTACCTAGATTTGATGCGGTTTTACCTCGGATATCAAATAATATGACCAAATATGGCTGCGCCGTAGTTCGCCAGTTCGAAATGCAAGGCGTTTATACCTCTGCTAACGCAGTGGCTATTACTCGTGCTCGTGATAAATTGCGTGCGGCCCAGATTCTCGCCAAGTATGACATTGATACTCCGAAAACCTTCGTTTCTCGTAACACCTCTGATATTGATCACTTGCTTGATCAGATGGGCCTTCCGGTAATTATTAAACTTGCTACTGGTACTCATGGCAACGGAGTGATTCTTGCCGATACGCGTAAAGCTGCTAAATCTGCTTTGCAGGCCTTTTACCTCTATAATGAAGACGGGACTAACATCTTACTCCAGGAATTCATTGAAGAATCTGCTGGTACTGACATTCGTGTCTTTGTTGTAGGCAATCGTGTAGTTGCCTCTATGCAACGTGCCTCTCTTGATGACGATTTTCGTTCTAATCTTCATCAAGGTGGGCTAGGTGTCCCGGTCAAATTGACTGATGAAGAGAAAAAAATCGCCGTTAGAGCCGTTAAGGCCATGGGCCTCCATATCTGTGGCGTTGATATTATGCGTTCTAAACGTGGACCCCTAGTTCTCGAAGTTAACGCTTCTCCTGGATTTGGTATTGAGAAAGTCACTGGTAAAGATGTCGCCTCTAAAATTATTGAATATATTGAGCGCAATGCTGCTTCCCGTCGTGACGGTAAAGATCGCGTTGGCGCTTAAAGTTAAAGTATGATATAATATAGGGGAGCCCGAAAGGTAATCACTTGGGGTAACCCAAGAGGAAAGTCCGGGCAACATAGAGCAGGGTAGTCGCTAACAGCGACCGTTCGTAAGAATAGGGAAAGTACCACAGAAACTTATACCGCCGTTCTCGGTAAGGGTGAAAAGAGTGAGGTAAGAGCTCACAGCGCTTCGTAGCGATACGTCGCGGAGGCAAACCCTACCTGTTGCAAGGAGTGCTATCAGCTTTTGCTCGAAGACGCACGCTCACCGCTAGAGTGTTATAGCAATGTAACGCCAAGATAGATGATTACCGACTATATATTATATATAGTTATATAGTCACAGAACCCGGCTTAACGAAGGCTCATATAACAAAAAATCACCCTTCCGGGTGATTTTTTGTTCTAAAAGTAATTTATTTACTCGCCTTTTTCTCGGCTCTAGCTTTCGGAGATTCAATTAAGCCTTGCTTTTTCAAAGTCCTTAACGCCGAAGCAGAAACATTGGCTTTTACTTTTTGGCCATTGATTACCAAGGTTCTCTTAGACACGTTCGGTTTAAACACCTTACGCGTGTGCCTTTGAGAGAAGGAAACATTATGGCCATACATTTTGCCTTTTCCAGAAATTTCACAAATCGCCATCTTATTTCTCCTTTACCGTGTTAACAATTGCTTTAAAGGCTTCCGGATTATTTACGGCAAGATCAGCAAGAACTTTACGATCGAGATTGATATTCTTAGTCTTCATCCCAGCAATTAACTGAGAATAGGAAAGACCAAGTTCTCTTGAAGCATTATTGATTCTCGTAATCCAAAGCGCTCTTAAATCACGCTTGCGATTTCGGCGATCTCGGTAACTATAAGATAAAGCCTTAATTACGCCCTGTTTTCCTAAACGGAAACTACGAGTGCGTGCGTGTTGCATGCCTTTGGCGGCATTTAAAATTTTCTTATGTTTCGCGTGAGCCGCGACACCTCTTTTAACTCTCATGATTAAACTCCTAAAGCCGTCTTTACGTTTTTCTTAATTTTGCCGTCAATCGTCGCAGCAGTTTTCATGTTGCGCTTCCTGGCTTTAGATTTTTTAGCGAGAATATGATTCCCATAAGCCCGCTCACGAACTAATTTACCAGAGCCGGTAATTTTAATCCTTTTCGCGGTACCTTTATGCGTCTTTAATTTCGGCATAGTATTTTTCCTTTAATTATAGTTAATATTTCCCCTGAAAGAACGACCAGCTGGCCTTGGAAGTAGGAAATTACTTCTTTCGTACCTGGGCTGATAGGTTACGTCCGTTGAATTGAGACTTACCTTCTTGAATGACATCTTCGCCGAGTAGGCCAATGACTTTATCTAGAAGTCCCGTTCCAATCTCTTTGTGTGCCATCTCGCGACCTTTAAAGACTACCATAATCTTTACTCGATCGCCATCATCTAAGAATTCTCGCATCTTCCGAACTTTAATGTTAAGGTCGTTGTCAGAAATCTTTAAACCAATCTTCATCTGCTTCAGCTCGGATTGTTTTTCTCGAGCTTTCTTCCGATTTTTGGCATCCTCTTTCATCTTTTGGTACTGATATTTACCCCAATCGATGATTTTCACGACCGGCGGATTGGCATTAGCGGCAATCTCCACTAAATCCACTCCCTGTTCATTCGCAAGAAG
>JAEEGL014123623.1_pt1 | contig 12645 bp, 8 predicted proteins | sample 9134231 | NCBI WGS metagenome assembly JAEEGL01 (sample SAMN16246548, study PRJNA631951) | gut metagenome | biome: gut microbiome; feature: rumen; material: fiber-attached | host: Bos | place: Iran: Karaj | collected 2018-10
ACTCGGGGCCCTTCTGCATCGTAATACGGCCCAGGAAGGTTACCACCTTCTCCTTGCCCGTATGGTCGGGACGCGGAATGGCCTGATACTCATCGGGCAGAGGATAAACGGCATTGTGGACCGTGTAGCACTTTCGTGGATCCTGATGGTACTGATGGATCACCGTCTGGCGCGTCAGCTCCGACACACACATGATGCAGTCGGCATTGTCCATACCGTTTTTCTCAATCGAGTAGACGGTGGGATTCACCTTGCCACGCGAGCGGTCGAAGTCGGTGGCATGCACGTGGATACACAGGGGCTTGCCGCTGACCTGCTTGGCGTGGATGCCGGCAGGATAGGTCAGCCAGTCGTGGGCGTGGATGATGTCGTAGTCAAGCGTACGGGCCACCACACCTGCGATGATCGAGTAGTTGTTAATCTCCTCGTGCAGGTTGCCGGGATAGCCGCCCGCAAACTCCATAGCACCCAGGTCGTTGACGTGCATGTAGTTGAAGTCGGCATACAGGTGGTCACGCAGCCGGAAATAGAGGTCGGGATCCATGATGCTGCCTACCCTTTCACGAACATAGTCGGCCGACACATCACGATAGGCGATAGGCACGGCATTCATAGCCACGATGTTGCAGGCCGAGCGGTCTTCATCGCCGAAGGGCTTGGGCAGACAGAGCGTGATGTCCATGTCGCCCTGCGCATGCAGTCCCTGCGAGATACCGTAGTTGGCGGTGGCCAGTCCACCGAACACGTGAGGAGGATACTCCCATCCAAACATTAATACTTTCATCGTGCGTCCTCCTTATTTTTGATATGTATATTTCTCCATCAACTTCAGCGAGCGCAGAATCTCGGCCACGTTCATGGCAAAGGCCATGGCACCGCGGCCGTGGAACGGCGGGTTGCCGTCGAACAGCTCACTGATAGTACCCAGGGCATGATAGTTCATCTCATCCTCATAGCCCACCATGTGGCGCTCAAGGAACGACAGGCGGGTACGCTTGTAGAGTTTCAGACAGGCCTCCATGTAGAAGCCGCCCAGCCACGGCCATGCCGTACCCTGATGGTAGGCGTAGTCGCGCTGTGTCTGCGGACCGACATACATGGGGTTGTAGCCGCCGCTCTTGGGCGACAGCGAGCGCAGTCCCTTGGGGGTCAGCAACTCACGCGTACATATATCTAATACGCTCTTCTTCTGGTCCTGCGACAGCGGTGAGTAGTCGAAGGCCACGGGGAATATCATGTTCGGGCGTACGCTCCAGTCCATCATCGGACCGTCAACGTAGTCGAGCAGATAGCCGTACTCATTCATGAAGGTCTCGACAAAGGCCGTCTTGCACACCTCTGCCTGCTTCTCCAGCTTCTCAGCAAGTTTCTTGTCGCCAAACTCAGTCTCCAAGGAGGCACAGAGCTTCAGGGCGTTGTACCACAGGGCGTTGAACTCGACGATATATCCTGAGCGCGGCACGACGGGACGTCCGTTGGCCGTTGAGTTCATCCATGTGATGGCACGGTCACGTCCGTTGGCAAAGAGCAGGCCGTTGTCGTCAAGCCGCAGATTGGGATGGCCACCGTCAATGATATATTTCACGATGTCCTTCACCAGTTTGCCATACATCTTGTAGCCTTTATCACGTCCGGCATCCTTGATGTACTGCTGGATGGCCCAGATAGCCCACAGCGGCACATCGGGATGCTCTATCTCGTAGATCTTCACGGAGAGAGGCTTGTCTTCCATGAACTCGCGCAGTCCCTTCTCGGCAGTCTTCATGACCAGCTCAAAGTAGTCCTGCTCGCCAATTGACAGTGTCAGACCAGGCAAAGCAATAAAGGTATCGCGCGCGCGAGCCTTGAACCACGGATAGCCGGCCAGCAGATAGCGGTCGTCATTGGGCTTGCGGTTGTGGAACTGATGAGCAGCTGCAACAAGACAGTGGTAGAAGCTGTCACGGCTCAGACGGACATCAATCTCCTTCTGGAACAGTCCCTTCAGTGTAGAGGTCTTGATAGAAGAAGTGGAGGCTGAGAAGATGATACTCTCACCCTTCTTGATGCTCATCTCGAAATAGCCGGGCACGTAGAGGTCCTCGTTGGAGGCATAGCCGCGCTCCTGCTCCTTCGGATACTCCACGCCACGGTACCAGTCTGGCTGGAATACGAACTCGTTCTTCTTCGAGAACTGCATATAGAGATCGGGGTATCCAGCATACATGCAGGTCTTGATACCATTGTCAACAGCATGGTACTCGCGAGAGGCGGTTGAGTTCTCATGCGTAAACTGGCGTACCGAGCGGAAGGCCAGGAAGGGACGGAAACGCAACGTTGTGGCCGAGTGGGCATCCTCCAGCGTATAACGGATGAGGATGCGGTCCTCGTAAGCCTGGAAGATGGTCTCCCTCTTTAACAACACACCACCCACACGATAAAGCGTGGTGGGTACTACATCACAGGTAAACTCGCGGATGTACTTGTGACCCTTGGGGCTGTAGTTGTTGCCCGAATACTTGTGAAGTCCAAGGTTGAACTCAGCACCGTGCTGAATAACCGTACAGTCGAGCGACGAGAGCAACACATGGTTCTCGTCGTCAAGCTCAGGTACGGGAACAACGAGCAAACCGTGGTACTTACGCGTGTTACAGTCTACCAGCGTAGAAGCACTGTAGGCACCAGAACGGTTTGTCCGAAGCAATTCACGACGGAGCGACTCCTCCAAGTTGGTCATCACCGCTTTTTCAAATCGTAAATAACTCATAGTTCCTTTTTAGGTATTTAAATAGTTTTAGTTCATAATTTTCTTCAAAAGTACACATTTTAGCCGTTACTACCAAATATTATTCCATATTTTTTTCAAAAACAACATTTTTTACCTAAATTGAAGAGATTTCACTGAAAAATTGCAAGGATTATGCGTATTTTTTTTACTTTTGCAGGCGTTTTGAACGGACAACACACACGACTATGATATCAGGACAAGAAAGCGAAATGGCAAGGGTGGCACAGTCGATGAGCGAACTGTGGCTCTGGCTGACCGATGAGCAACGTCAGCTGTTGAGTGAAAACATCACCATGGAGCGATTCAGGAAGAATGACGTCATCTACCACGAGGGCGAGAAGCCCGTATACTTCTTTTGTCTGCTGACTGGCAAGGTAAAAATATACAAAGAGGGCGTGGGCCACCGCCAGCAGATAGTACGCATGGTTCGCCCCCACGAGTTCTTCGGCTACCGCGCAGGTTTTGCCGGCGACGACTACATCACCGAGGCCTCGGCCTTCGAGACTGTCGTCCTGTGTAAGATACCACTGCCCGTCATCAAGCAAATTATCCAGGACAACCACCAAGTGGCCATTTTCTTCATCAAGCAGCTGGCCAGTCTGTTAGGCAATGCCGATGAGAACACCGTCAGCCTGACGCAGAAGCACCTGCGCGGCCGTCTCGCTGAAGCCCTGCTACGTCTGAAGGGCAGCTACGGTACCGAGAAGAACGGCTGCACGCTGGCCATCGCCCTGAGTCGCGAGGATCTGGCCAATCTGTCGAACATGACGACGAGCAATGCCATCCGTACGCTGTCCAGCTTTGCCGCCGACGGACTGATAGCCCTCGAAGGCCGCAAGATTACCCTCCTTGACGAGCATCAGCTCAGGCACATCTCAGAGATTGGATAAAAAGACTAATCAGGAATGAGGAAGTTGAGGACTTCCTGCTCAATGGTGATGCGGTAACTGCCCACTGGAACACCCAGCAGACGACCGTCAACACCAACCAATGCATGCTTGGCCTCCTCGACGACAACCTCACGGGTACGATATGGATGCACACTGCGGTGGTTCAGGAAACGCCCCGTCAGCAGCAACCACAAACCCGCAAACACCTGCACAATCTCCGTATGGTAAATCATCGACACGTCAAGCATGCCGTTGTACGGTACGGCACTTGGCGTCTGGCCGTAGCCTGGTCCGCTGCCCACGCAGACGGTCATCACCTTGCGGCGTACCTCGTCGGAATTGATCCTGACGTGCATCTTATACTCCATGCGGTGGAAAATCATGAGGAATATCGACACCACGAACGACAGCCAGCGCGAGCCTAACAGCGAGCGGGCCTGGCGACGGAGGTTCATCACGTCGGCTATCAGTCCGATGTTGACACAGTTCAGGAAATAGCGGTGCTGCGCCTCACCATTCTTGTCGGTATAGCGTATGCACCCCACGTCGACGGTACGCACACGGCGCTTGACGAGCCAGTCGACGGTCTGCTCGACGTCACCCTCCCTGAAATCCCAGTAACGGGCGAAGTCGTTGATGACACCATTGGGTATCACGCCCAAGGCGATACGGTCGCGCACCTGTTTCTCCACGCGCATCAAGCAGTTCACGGCATCATTCAGCGCCGAGTCGCCACCCACGACAATGATAGTCGTGTAGCCGTTGTGTATGAGCATTGTCATCAGACGCTCCACGCTGTCCGACGACTCACTCTGCACGAAGTCGTACTGCACCTTCCGCTCGTCCAGCATGCGCTGTAACTTGTCGCGCTGCTTCGAGCCTCGTCCTTTCGGGCAATACAAGATGCCCCACCTCTGTTCTTCCACTGACTACTCTATTACTATTATTGAGAATGCGTGTGCAAAGTTAATATTTTTTTTTGAGAACTTCAAAGAATTGTGCCATTTTTCATTCGTGGTCATTATTCACATGTGAAAAGAGCGAAAAATACCTTAAAAAAGTTTTGTCGTCTCACATATTCTGTGTACCTTTGCACAAAACTTAAAACAACAGCATTATGAAATTAGATGGAAGACGCGAAAGCTCAAACGTGGAAGACCGCCGTGGTATGAGCGGTGGCACAAAGGCCGGTCTGGGTATCGGTGGCATTATCGTAGTGGCCTTGATGGCTTGGATGTCGGGTGGCAACCCCCTGGAAGCTGTCGTGCAGCAGGTGCAGCAGCAGGGTTTCGGCGGTAACACCGAGGTGAACGAAGGACAGCGTGAGTTCACCGAGGAGGAGCAGGCACTGGCCAAGTTCTCGACACAGATACTGGCCGGAACGGAGGATGTGTGGTCACAAATCTTCAAGGAAAACGGCGCACAGTATCAGAACCCCACGATGGTGCTCTACACCGACGGCACACAGACTGCCTGCGGACAGGGGTCTGCAGCGATGGGTCCGTTCTACTGCTCAGGCGACCAGAAACTATACATCGACCTGTCGTTCTTTACCACGATGAGGAAGCAGCTTGGCGCTGACGGAGACTTCGCCTACGCCTACGTCATAGCCCATGAGGTGGGCCACCATGTGGAATACCTGACGGGTACGCTGCAGAAGGTACATGCACAGATGGCCAAGCTCAGCCAGACCGAAGCCAACAAGCTCAGTGTCCGACTGGAACTGCTGGCCGACTTCTATGCCGGTGTTTGGGCGCATCACGACAACAAGCGCTTCGGCTCGCTGGAGGACGGCGACATCGAAGAGGCCATCAACTGCGCACAGAAGATTGGCGACGACTACCTGCAGACGAAGGCTCGTGGCTATGCCGTACCGGAATCGTTCAACCACGGCACGTCAAAACAGCGCATGAAGTGGTTCAAGCTTGGCCTGCAGACGGGCGACATCTCGAAGGGTACCACCTTCCAGTGCTCCGACGCCGAGCTGTAAGCTGCTGGGAAAAAATCTTTTGATTTAAGTTCCTCAAGTTCTTTTTTGTATGCGTAACATAGCTTTATACGCGCGCGCGCGTTAGTAGGGAAAAGACAAATTTACCCCACACTTCCCTCACTTCCCACACCTAACGCATGTTACATGAGACAAAGTTTAGGTGTGGGAAGTGAGGGAAGTGTGGGGTAAAAAGTGCATAAGACAACTATAGACGCGCGCGTGCGCGCGCCAAATCGAGGAATGAGAAATGAGCAGTGAGAAATAGGAAACGAAAAATAAGAAATGTAACGAGGCCACATTCGGGTGAATTCTCTCGAGAATTGGGAATTGAGAAGCCCACTCACGGAGCTGAGAGGCCCACTCACGGAGCTGAGAGGCCTTCTCACAGAAGCACATCAGCACTTCAGAAACTTGAATCTTTTGACATTAGTGACTCCACCCCCCTACCCCCTCCCCGACAAGGGAGGTTTTTTTGTAGAAAAATTCCGTACTGCATTTTACTTTTCGTTGTTTCTACGTCTAATAAGAGACAAACAACTCCTGCAAGAACTAATGAGCAACATCTTTCGCCTGACAATCATAATGCTGACGCTGCTGACGTGCTGGCTTGACGCCACGGCTCAGACTGCATCAGTGGCAGGACGTGTTGTCGACAGCGACGGAGGAGAACCGCTGGTCAAAGCAACCATACAACTGAACAGGATAGCCAATGGCACTGGCAGGAAAGACACCACGTTTGTCAAGGGGGTACTCAGTGACTCACAAGGATACTTCACGCTGACAGGCCTCGCCGCCGGCAGATACCTGCTGCGCATTTCCTTCCTTGGCTATAAGACGCACGACCTGCCACTGACACTCGACAGCGGACAGGAGCGGCGGCTCGGCACCGTGCGTATCAAGGCAGACGCCCAGCAGCTGGACGAGACGGTGGTGACGGCCAATCTGCCGAAGATGGTCATCAAGGACGACACAGTAGTATACAACGCCGATGCCTACCGCGTACCGGAAGGCAGCGTCATCGAGGCACTGGTCGAGGCACTGCCGGGGGCTAAGATTGACGATGATGGCAAGATCAGCATCAACGGCAAGAACGTGAAGAAGTTCAAGATGGACGGCCGTGACTTCATGACGGGCAATAACGATGCCGTGATGAAGAACCTGCCGTCATACGTGATAGACCAGGTGAAGGCCTACGATGAGAAGAGCGACCTGTCGAAGATGACAGGGCTGGACGACGGCAACGACGACTTCGTGCTGGAGTTCGTCACCAAGCGCAGCGCACGTAAGGGCCTGCAGGCCAACCCCGACATAGGCTATGGCACCGACGGTCGCTACGGCATCCGACTGACGGCCATGAAGCCCTTCGGTGCCATGCGCTACACCTTCATGGGTAATGCCAACAACGTGAACGACCGCAACTTCTCAGGTCGTGGTGGGCGGGGCCGAGGCAACGGACAGGGACAGCGCGAGACAAAGACGGCGGCACTGGACGTCAGCTACGAGAACAACAAGAACCTGAAGGTGAGCGGACGCGTCACGTGGACTCACGGCGATGCCGACAACTGGAACCGAAGGAGTTCGGAGAGCTTCGTGAACACTCGGGGCGGTGCCTTCTCCAACAGCGTCAGTCAGAGCTACTCGCGCAACAACAGCTGGACGGGCAACATGAACCTGCAGTGGACCATCGACTCCATGACCACGCTGTCGTTCCGCCCTGACGTGAGCTACCAGTCCAGCGACAGCCGCAGCTTCTCGACGTCGGCCTCGTTCAATGCCGACCCATTCCTATACGTCACCGACCCATTGAGCACGAAAGGTCTGGAAACGTTAGACGATGAGGACATGGCCGTCAACAGCCGTCATAACAAGGAACTGAGCTACAGCGACAGCAAGAATGCCAATGCCCAGCTGCAGCTCTACCGCCGACTGGGACGTACCGGCCGTAACATCGCACTGAGCACCCAGTTCAGCTATCGCGGCTCCAACAGCCGCAATGCCAGTCTGTCGGCCGTCCGTCTCTACCAGCAGCAGGACAGCCACGGCAATGACTCCACATACCAGACCAACCGCTACACCTACTCAGACGGCAACCAGCTGAGTTACTCCGTGGGTGTCACCTACACTGAGCCGCTGCTGCTCTTCAAGACCAGGCAACCTGCCGAGACGGAGCAACGGCAACAGCGGCGCGGACCATTCGGTGGTGGCGGCGGGCGTAACAGGGGGAGCCGAAGCTTCGGACAGCAGGGACTCTTCCTGCAGCTGAACTACCGCTACAGCTACAGCCACCAGAAGAACGACCCATCGACTTACGACTTCCCAGACTTCAGCGACGAGGCCTTTGCCGACGCGCTGAACGGCTACCGACAGTGGACAGCACTGTTCGGATTCCTTGACAATCCCTATGAGATGTATCTCAGCACCCAGTTGAGCCGCTATTCGGAACGCACGGAGCACGGCCACAATGCCGACATCCAGCTGCGCTACATCCGCGAGAAGGTGAACCTGAACGTCGGAGTCTCGATGCAGCCGGAGAAGTCGCACTACATCCAGCAGTACCTCGGCCGGCCCGTCGACACAGTACGCACGGTCACTAACATCTCGCCGACGCTGAACCTGCGCGTACGCTTCAACCAGCAGACTAACCTGCAGGTACAGTTCCGTGGACAGACGCAACAGCCCAACATCACCCAGCTGCTTGACATCTACGACGACACTAATCCGCTGAGTATCACGATGGGTAATCCTGGCCTGAGACCTTCTTTCACCACCAACCTGCGTACCAACTTCCAGATGATGCGGCAGACGACATTCGTCACCGACAGCATGGGATTCCAGGTACCCAAGGCGCAACGCCACTGGAGTTTCAGTGCCAACGGCTCGTGGCAGACAACCAGCAACTCCATCGGCAACATCGTGACCTACAACGAGACGACAGGCGGGCGCATCTCGCGACCAGAGAACATCAACGGCAACTGGAGTGCCAGCCTTGGCATCACCTTCAATATCGGACTGGACACGCTGAACCGCTGGGACATTAGTGGCTCTGTGGACGGCCGCTACGACCACCGTGTGGGCTATGTGAACCTGAACCGCACGGCCACTCCCGACCGTAACGTCACCCACACCTATAACCTGTCGCCGTCGCTGTCGCTTAGTTTCCGCAACAAGTGGCTCAGCGTCTCGCTCAACGGACGGGCCACATACGCTCGTACTGAGAACCGGCTGCAGGCGTCCAACAATCTGACTACATGGAACTTCTCGTATGGTGGCAACACCAAGGTCACCCTGCCGTGGGGTACCAATCTCAGCACAGACTTCCATGTCTACAGCAAGCGCGGTTATAGCGACGCAACACTGAACACCAACGAGATGATATGGAACGCGCAGCTGTCGCACGGCTTCCTGCGTGGCAAGAAGCTTACCGTCATGCTGCAGTGGTATGACATACTGCACGAGCAGACAAATTTTTCGCGCACGGTCAATGCCAACGGCTGGCGCAACACCGAGGTCAACGCCATCACCAGCTATGCCATGCTGCACGTCAGCTACCGCCTGAACTTCTTCGGAGGCGGCAACGAGGGCCGTGGCGGCAACCGCGAATGGCGCGGCGGAGGAGAACGACGCGGCAGGAGAGACCGTGGCGACTGGGGCGGACGTGGCAACTGGCGGCCCGCCGATCAGTAGATGGCCTGGAACGACTTCGTGTCCATCAAGTGACGGTCTGTTATTTTGATGTCTGGGATCACCGGCAGGCACATGAACGCCATCGTGATGAACGGAGACTTCATCTGACAGCCTATCTCCTTTACCTTCTCCTGGATACAAAGTGTACGGAAGGCTATCTCATGGCCACCCATAGGTGCCATCAGTCCGGCGATGGGCAGAGGAATGTCCATCATCTCCCGAAGAGTGACCACCACTTGTCCGCCTCGCATCTCAACGATACGGTTGATGGCCTTTACCAGATACTCGTCGCTGGAGCCGATAGCCACGATGTTATGACAGTCGTGAGCCACAGAACCAGCAATGGCTCCTTCCTTGATGTTGAAACCGCGCACCAATGCCACAACGGGTTTGGCACCAGGAACGTAGCGGTTGTACACCACTATCTTCTGCACTTCAGTCCAGGGGTATTGTGAGTCGAACAGCGGGTTGCCTGTCACCTTCACCACTTCATGTTCAGTCAACAGGCTACCGTCGAAGGCTCGAATCACATGGACAGTATCGCCGCTACTGATGTCCAGCGCGATGTCTTCGGCGGTGATGGGAGTAGCCACGAAGTTGTTGGGGAAGTTATTGTCAAAGATGTTTTCATTGCGCTCGGAATGGCTGGAAGGCAGGCTGGCGTTGTAGTTGAACACCTCTTCTCCCCTGATAATCGTACTTTCCACGCGGAAGAGCGGGCTGATGTCATCCACGGTGATAAACGTGGCTGGGTCACCTACCTGCAACAGTCCCCAATTCAAGTTGTAGTGCTTCTGAGCATTGACACAGGCCGCTTGCAGCACATCCCATAGGTCGTAGCCATCGGCCAAGGCACGCTTCACTACTAGGTTGATGTGGCCACGCACGAAATCGTCGGGATGACAGTCGTCCGTACAGAACAAAACCATATTGGGACTCTCGGCGATGAGCGGACTCAGCAGCTGATAGTCTTTGGCAGCGCTACCTTCGCGGATAATCACCTTCATTCCGGCGTTAATGCACGAACGGCCCTCGTCGAGCGTTGAGCACTCATGGTCGGTAGTGATGCCTGCTGCGGCATACTGAAAACGCTCCTGTCCAGTCAGACCGGGGGCATGGCCGTCCACTGGCTTGCCGTTGCGCTGTGCAGCCCTTATCTTGGTCATCACATCCCTGTCGCCAGCCAGCACACCCAGATAGTTCATCATCTCAGCTAAGAAGCCAATTTCCTCGCGGGCCATCAGTGCCTCCGTGTCCTTGACGCCGATCGTCCTGCCACAGGTCTCCACATCGCCACCCACTGCCGGTACACAGCTGGGGGCTCCAAAACAGAAGTTGAAACGAGCCTCGTGGCCAGAACGTATCATGTAGTCGACACCCTCCACGCCCAGCACATTGCCTATCTCGTGAGGATCGGCAATGACACCTATCGTACCATGGCTGACAGCAATGTGCGCAAACTTGTGCGGCACCATCATGCTGCTCTCAATATGGACGTGGCCGTCAATGAAACCCGGCATCACGTATGGCCATGGATTTTCCCTATCGGGTAGCTTGCACCGATTGACTTCTACTATCTGTTCGCCTTTGATGACCAGTTCGCCGTCGAATATCTCACGTCGCACTACGTCGACGATATGTCCTATCACCTTATCCATAGCTTCACTATTCCTTTTCACTTTTCACCATTCCCTTTTCACTTCTTAAAGTGGTCATTGCGCATCTTAATGACAAAGATGATGACCGCGCAGGTCGCCGTAATGAAGTTGGTAATGAAAAAGAAGATACCAGTACTGATGCCCTGCTGTATGCACAGCATCAACCCCTGGCACATAAAGCAGAAACTGCCTACAGCCATCATGCAGAAACCTGGCAGCGAGATACCGTCGGTCTTACGGGTGCGAATGGTCTGAATAGCCTGAGGCAGATAGCCTAAGATAAGACCGATGCTACCCAACCAGCCAAGGATCAAATACAACAAGTTATTCTCCATTGTATAATATTTTTAGTTAACACGTTTTACTAAGCTGATTGCAAAGGTACAAAAAAAATCTGATAAAATGCGATGTTTATCAGATTTTTTTCTTTATTTAAAAAACCTCCTTGGTTTTCAGATAATTTGCGAAGATACGTGCGGCACTCTCAACTTTTGCGGCGCAGGGGCGTGTCTTGTAGTACTCGGCGGTACGGGGTGAGGCGACGTAGCTGTTGACAGCTTTCTCATAACCCTTTATGCCGAGAATCTCAGCGCAAATCAAACTGCCGTTTGCTTGCCGCGACTGTTCCAGGAGTTCCTGTACCACCTTATAGCAAGCTGACTTGCCCTCGCGGTCGCTGCCCTCCGTCTGTCCGCAGTCGAGGCCGACGAGCATGACGATGCCAGATACGGCACCACACATCATACGCATGCGGCCTACACCTCCGCCAAAGCCGGCGGCAATGCGCTTGGCCATCGTCTCGTCGAGTCCGTAAAGGTCGGAAAAGGCTGCCACCACACTTTGGCAGCAGCCATATCCGGCCATGAAATTATCGACGGCGCGGTTGACGCGCTCGTCCAATTCCTTATCAGTCATCATCGCCTGTTATGCTTCAACATTCTCTGGCTCGGCAGCACGGAAGCTGGCGAGGTCGTCGGCATGGAAGGCCTTGATGTAGGCAGACTTGCCAATGACGTCCTCCTCGGTCATGCGGACGTAGACGTTGGCCGACTTCTCGAAGAGTTCGGGAGCCTTGGCGGCATCGCGGATGATGAGCAGCGACATCACCAGCTCGGCAGTCATGTCGTACAGACGACGAGCCAGGAAGTCCTGAGCATCCTGGTTCTCCAACGCCTTCACTGCAGCAAGAGCCTCTTCGTAAACAGGAATCAGTTTCTCTACGCGAGCCTTCAGGGCAGCATTAGCCTCTGCAGGCAGAGCAGCGAACATATCCTTGATGTTGTTCAGCATGGTGCCGTTGGTGATGTAGCGGATGGCAGCAACCACCTGCAACTGCGTGGTACCCTCGTAGATGGAGAAGATACGGGCATCGCGGAACAGGCGCTGGCTCTTGTACTCCATGATGAAGACTGAACCACCGTGGATGCTGATGGCATCGTAAGCGTTCTGGTTGGCGTACTCAGAGTTAATACCTTTGGCCAGCGGCGTGAAGGCATCAGCCAAGCGCTGATACTTCTTCAGCTCCTGCTTCTCCTCTGGTTCCAACTTGCGGTCGCGCTCGATGTCCTCGAGACACTTGTAGACATCTACGTAGCAAGCTGTCTCATAGAGCAGTGAACGACCAGCGTCGAGCTTGGCCTTCATGCGAGAGAGCAT
>JAEEGL014993327.1_pt1 | contig 12645 bp, 9 predicted proteins | sample 9134231 | NCBI WGS metagenome assembly JAEEGL01 (sample SAMN16246548, study PRJNA631951) | gut metagenome | biome: gut microbiome; feature: rumen; material: fiber-attached | host: Bos | place: Iran: Karaj | collected 2018-10
CAAGGGTGCAAAGGCCGGTAAGGCAATTCTCACGAATTGCGGACAGCTCACATCTCTTACGGGATTTGACAACGCTGTGATAGCAGGAGAACTCACCGTAACGAAGACCATAACAGTACCGACCGTTGAACTTGCAAGTACAGCAATATTAAACATAGTAAGCGGTCAGAAGGTAACGATCAAGACGCTTCTCAAGGGCGAGGAAGGCTCGAAGATAAAGTTTGCATCCGGGTTCAAGCCTTTGACTGTATCCGGTTCTTTCTCCGGTAAGATAGCGCTTGCAGGCAGCATCGGCTCTTCGCAGGTGTTCGCCGCGAACAAGACTATATCCGATGACGAACTCAACAAAGTATTCGACCTTACTGCGATATCCGCTACAGCCAAGCTCAAGAATAACAATGGCAAGGTAACGGTCGTATAAATCAAAAATAACATTAAACATTGCCCCGCATGGAAATATCTGTGCGGGGTTAACTTTCGGTGTGCAGCAATAAACAGCATAAAAACACCCCCGCCAAAGCAGGGGGTGTCGTGTCCGGATATTCTATTTTCCGATGTATTTGATACGCATCATAGTTACATCATCGAACAGATCTTCTGTATCATCAAACTCGTTGATCTTATCCTCGATAGTTTTCAGCATCTCGCACGGAGAGAAATCGGAATACTCGTTGAGCAGGGAGATCATTCTGTCTGTGCCGAAACGTTTTCCTGCGGGAGATTTGGCCTCGGGAACACCGTCCGTGTAGAGAAACAGGTCATCGCCGGGTTCCAACATTATAGTATCATCGGTGAACGTCATATCCTCCATAACCGAGAGGGGAGGGCAGTTATCGGCTCTGAGCAGCTCATAGCTGCCTTTTGCCCGTTTGAATGCGGGGTATTCGTGACCGGCATTCGCAAATGTAAGCTTGCCTGTCGATATAGTAAGGATACCGAGCCAGGCGGTAACGAACATTCCGGCTGTGTTGTTTTCGCAGAGCTCATCGTTTACTTCTTCGAGGATCTTTGACGGGAGAAGATCCGCTTCACTGGTGTTTCTGATAAGTATTTTGGACATTATCATAAACAGCGCCGCGGGGATTCCCTTGCCGGAAACGTCCGCGATAACGAGTGCCAGGTGGTCATCATCGAGCATAAAGAAGTCGTAGAAATCGCCTCCGACCTCCTTCGCAGGGGTCATGGTCGCATAAAGCTCGAAATCGCTGCGCTCGGGGAACTGCGTCGGCATCATATCGGACTGTATCTTTGTGGCGACCTTGAGTTCTGTGCCGATACGCTCCTTTTCCTCCGCCATTTCGGCGATAAACTGTATATGCTTTTCGAGGTCACGTATCATATTCGCAGTCTGTATCGACAGCAGCGATATCTCGTCCTGACCGAGAACATTGGTCTCGATCTTGTCTGCAATAGCGGGATCCTTGTTGAATGTGTAATCGCGGACGCTCGTTTCGAGCGAGGTTATTCTAGAGATGTATCTGCGGTTTATTATCAGAAGCATCAGTATCATACATACGACCAGCGTGAGCGTGATAGCGCCTATTTGCTTAAGTACGTCCATTATAATGGCCTGGTTTACGCTTTCGACATTTATTTCAGTTCCGATAAGGCCGAGCTTCTTGCCGTTTATCAGCAGGGGAGTATAGTAGGCGTAGGTGTGTCCCCACGAGTTATCCCATATCTGATAGCCCTCGGGGTTTCTGCCGGAGAACCACGCCTCCCACATAACGGGATAGAGCTTGGGGTCGTCATAGTATTCATCACCGAGGTACAGAAGACCGGAGGGTGTCTTGCCGTCGCCTTCTGTACACTTGGTACCGTCGGTGTTCTTCTCGGAGCGTTCGCCGTCGAGCATATACACCATTATGTATTCTTCCTCTTTCGGGACGAGATAGTATGTATAGGCAAGGCCGAAATCCTTGCAGGCTTTTTCAAAGGTCAGTAACCAAAAAACATGGTAATACCTGAAAAACATTTTCTGTGTTTCTGCATCGAGTTCGTTAATGGTAAGGTCAGTTCCGAGCGTCTTTCCCGGGTACTTTTCGTGTATCATCTCCTGATAAGAGACGTAAGCGGTCATATACTCGTCAACGTCATAAGGAAGGTCGTTCTCGGCGAAATGAGCCATATAATAATCCTGGTAGGCCTTGAACAACTTCTCGTCAGATCGCATAAGATCCGAAAGGTAGCTGCCGATTTGTCTGATGCTCTGTTCGCACTGCTTCTCATACGCGACAGTCTGGTTTATATATGTTGCATAACTGCTTACAGCGATAGTGATGATAGTGAAGATCAGAAAAACCGATGCGATCTTAAATACAAGGCTCTCGCTCTTGTCGATCTTATCCATTTTAGTTCCTCCGTAAAGCGGTTTAATATATGCTTCCTATAGGTAAACTCGTAATTGCTATATAGGCATAATTATTATATCATATCGTTAATTAAAAATCAAGCATATGTTAGATTTTTGTCAACTTGCAGTATAAAAAGGTCGGGTTATTGGTGAAAAAGCATATAGGCAATACCTGTATGCTGATGAACACAGACCTGAAGGCCAACGAAAATTCCCCCGCAAAAAGCAGGGGAATTTCCGGTATATATATGCGTGATATCATCACTGCTCGAACATGGCTGTGGAGAGGTAACGCTCGCCGGTATCGGGGAGGAGGGCAACTATGGTCTTGCCCTTGTTTTCGGGGCGCTTTGCAAGCTGGATAGCGGCAAACAGTGATGCGCCGGAGGATATACCCACGAGCACGCCTTCTTTCTTGCCGATAAGTCTGCCGGTATCGAATGCGTCCTCGTTCGCTACGGGAATGATCTCATCATAGATCTTGGTGTCAAGCGTGTCGGGAACAAATCCTGCGCCGATTCCCTGGATCTTGTGAGGACCTGCTTTTCCCTCGGAAAGAACAGGGGAGTCCTTCGGCTCGACCGCAACGACCTTAACATCGGGCTTCTTTGACTTTAGGAACTTACCAACGCCGGATATAGTACCGCCTGTGCCTACGCCCGCTACGAAGATATCTACCTGCCCGTCGGTATCCTCCCAGATCTCGGGACCGGTCGTTTTCTCATGCACAGCGGGGTTAGCGGGGTTTGTGAACTGCGACGGAATGAAGCTGTCGGGAGTCTCTGCGGCAAGCTCCTCTGCCTTGGCGATAGCTCCCTTCATCCCCTTTGCGCCCTCTGTAAGCACGAGCTCTGCGCCGTATGCTTTCATCAGCTTTCTGCGCTCAATGCTCATGGTCTCGGGCATGGTAATGATTATCTTATAACCCCTTGCGGCCGCTACGGATGCAAGACCGATGCCGGTATTACCGCTGGTCGGTTCGATGATAACGCTGCCGGGCTTTAACTTGCCGCTTGCTTCCGCGTCGTCGATCATTCCCTTTGCGATACGGTCTTTAACGCTTCCCGCGGGATTGAAGTATTCAAGCTTTACTATGAGCTTTGCTTCAAGTCCGAGGTCCTTTTCGATATTTCCGAGTTCGAGAAGGGGGGTTTTTCCGATAAGGTCGCTTATTGTGCTTTTGATGTTCATGGTGTTTTTCTCCTTAAATAGTGTATTGTTGATTTTGTTGATAAACGAGTTAATGTGATCTCGGCGTCAACATCGCCTTGAGTTTTTTAATTCCATATTTCTGATAAATCCTATCTGTTTGATATGAATACATTATATCACGCTTTTTCTGTTTTGTCAATAGTTTTTCTCAAATTTTTTAAAAACTATTGCAATTACGTGTTAGGTATGTTATAATATGTATGATTATAAGTATGTCTATTATTCGCAAAGCTATATTCAAGGAGGAAAACGCCGTGGCCGAAGAAGAAAATGTGAACAGTGAGCAGGAAAATGCCGATTCCGAGCGTTTCAACTCTATGCTCAGCGCCGCAAAGAAGCAGGTAGGCTCGGACGGCGGGAGCTCCAATCTCACACAGTCTCAGATTGAGGCTATGCTTGCCGTCAATGACGATGATGAAGAAGAAGAGGACGATGAAAAAGAGTCCGATAACGACGGGGAAGAGCCTTCCGGAGAGGAAGGCGAAGAAGAACCCGGACAGTCGGAGGGCTCTGAAGACGGTAAGAAAAAGAAGAAGGCAAAAAAGTCAAAAAAAGAAAAGAAGCCGAAGGAAAAGAAAGAACGCAAGCCGATAAACAAAGTACTGCTCGCGAGGGTGCTTACGTTGGTGGGTGTCCTGGTCGCAGGTGCTGCAGGGTTCGTTTTGTCTCTTATAATGTTCGGAGATCTGTTAAAATCTTCCGAAGAGCAGTTCGCGATAAAGTGCGCAAATGCCCTCAACAGCAGGCTTACAATAAATACCAAACTCAGCGTATATAAGGCGTATGTCCGCAACGGCGCATCCGCAGACATTTGTATGCTGTACGCCGTGACCAGCCTCGGTGATAAAGATAAGACTGATATGTACCGCATAGTCGTTTCTCACGATGATCCCAATACGATAAATATGTATTATACTCTCGACGAGAACAGTGCTGATTATCAGAGGCTCCTGAACAGTGAAAAGGGCGAAGAACGTGTACAGGCAAGTCTGCTGAAAACATACTCGGATGAGATATACGCCTGCGACTTCGAGATACGCAGCGGCCCTACCGACTGGAAACGCGTTGACAGCGTGATCATAAATAAGAATATCACATCCTCACAGAAGTGATGTACACACAAGGCAAAATTGTGAACATGACAGGCAGAAAGGAAGTATGTATATGGTAATGGCAAATTATTCGATAACACAGATAATGTTTATGTTCTTCCTGTTCTGCAACTATGGCTGGATACAGGAATCCATTATAGAATCGCTGTATCATAAGCGGGTGATCAACCGCGGCTTTCTGAGAGGCCCGTACATACCGATCTACGGTATCGGCGGTATGACGCTGCTGTTTGTATGTATGCCGTTTGAGGAGAACGGCTTTGCGGTGTACTTCGTCGGTCTGATCAGCTGCACCGTGCTGGAATACTTCGTGGGTTGGCTTATGGAAAAGCTTTTTCACAAGCAATTCTGGGATTACAGTATGCTCAAGCTCACCTATAAGAACCGTATTTCGCTGCTTTCCTCGCTGTTCTGGGGGCTTATGGCTCTGTTTATGGTGTATGTCCTCTATTCGCCGGTAGATGCTCTTGTGCATTGGGTAGACCCCGTATTTATCGGGATATATGACCTTGTTATGACGATAGCTATGTGCGTTGACGCTGTGATAAGCGTTTCGAATCAGATCTCTTTTCGCGAGAAGCTGAAAAGGCTGCCGGTAGAGAAGGCAAAACGTCTTGTGACTGATAAGTTTATACAGCTCGGAGGCAGTGTCGCAAAGAGGCGTGAACGTTTAACGGCTTTTCTTGTGAAGATGAAGCTTATCGGTGTGGAAAAGTACTCCGAAGAAGAAGAACCGAGGGAAGACAATGATCTTGACGAGGATGAAGAAGAAACTAACTAAGGCTGACCGTGACCTGTTTCTCGACACGATAGAGCCCATTATCGCAAAAGAGGAGATGCAGGAAACAAAGAAGCTGATACAGCATGCGAATGTATCCGTGTTCGCGCATTCCCTCGCAGTCGCTGCATACAGTATGAAGCTCGCGAACGACCTCGGGTGGGATATCGACAAGCGCAGCCTTATCCGCGGCGCCGTACTGCACGACTTTTTCCTGTATGACTGGCATCGCATAAATGACATAGGCGACGGACTGCACGGATTTGCGCATCCCAACACCGCTTCAAAGAACGCACTGCGGCATTTCGAGCTGAACAAGCGTGAGATCGATATAATCAGAAAGCATATGTGGCCGCTTACTTTCACGAAGCTGCCGAAATACCGCGAAAGCTGGCTCGTCTGCATTGCCGACAAATACTGCTCATTGCTTGAAACTCTCGGCCTCAGCACTTATGGCGATGATACCTTCATCAGAATGGGAAGAAACAGAGATAAATGAATATCACCTTCTGCTGTTTACGACAGTGGGAGGTGTTATTTTATTCTTTTCAATATATTGTATAAAAGGTATTGACAAATGCGCATATATATGGTATAATATACGCATCGACAAAATGATCCTTATCAAGAGCGGCGGAGGAAACGGGTCCGATGAAGCCGCGGCAACCTTCGGAAACGAAAAAGGTGCCAATTCCCGCGCTGTTAAAAAACGGCGGAAGATGAGGGAGTGAGGTAAAGTATGCTCCCGAAAAAGGGAGTTTTTTTGTTGAAATTTTCAAAATAAGAAAGGAATATTCAAAATGGCAAAGTTCTTATTCACATCCGAAAGCGTTACAGAGGGACATCCCGACAAGATCTGCGATATGATCTCCGACAGCATCCTTGACGCAATGCTCGAGCAGGACCCCATGTCCCGTGTAGCCTGCGAGACCTGCACCACCACCGGTATGGTAATGGTAATGGGTGAGATAACCACACAATCGTATGTTGATATCCCCGCGATAGTCCGTAAGACTGTACAGGAAATAGGTTACGACAGCTCCGTTTACGGCTTTGACTGCCACACCTGCGCTGTGCTCACATCTATTGACGAGCAGTCTCCCGATATCGCAATGGGCGTTGACAATGCGCTCGAGGGCAGGGAAGAGCACGCTATGGATACCGGCGCCGGCGATCAGGGTATGATGTTCGGTTTCGCCTGCAATGAAACTCCCGAGCTTATGCCGCTGCCGATATCGCTCGCACACAAGCTCACCAAGAAGCTTACCGAAGTGCGCAGAGCCGGTATCATAGACTACCTCCTTCCCGACGGAAAGTCGCAGGTAACGGTGGAATATGTTGACGGCAAGCCTGCCCGTGTTGATACCGTAGTAATATCCTCACAGCACAAGGAATGCGCAACGCTCGAGCAGATACGCGCTGACATTATCGAAAAGGTCATCAAGACCACTATCCCCGCAAACCTTCTCGATGAGAACACAAAGTATTATGTGAACCCGACCGGACGTTTCGTTGTAGGCGGCCCACAGGGCGACAGCGGACTTACCGGCCGCAAGATAATCGTTGATACATACGGCGGATATTCCCGTCACGGCGGCGGAGCCTTCTCCGGCAAGGATCCCACAAAGGTTGACCGTTCCGGCGCATACGCGGCCCGCTATGTTGCAAAGAATATCGTAGCCGCAGGCCTTGCCGACAAGTGCGAAGTTGAGCTCGCATACGCGATCGGTGTGGCGAAGCCCGTATCTATCTTTGTTGATACGTTCGGCACAGGAAAATACAGCGATGAACAGATAAGCGCCGCAGTCAACAAGGTATTCGACCTGCGCCCCGCTTCTATCATCAAGATGCTCGACCTCAGAAAGCCGCAGTACAAGCAGCTCGCCGCTTATGGACACATGGGACGCGAAGACCTCGGCGTAGCGTGGGAAAAGACAGACAAGACCGAGGCTCTGAAGGCAGCTCTGTAAGAGGGCACAGAGGTCGCTTACGCTCGAGACTGGGGAAAGAGGAAACCTTTTGTGAACAAAAGGTTATCCTCTCTCCCCAGACCCCTCTCTCTTTCCAAAAAACTTTGCCGGCTTCGCAGCTGAATTTGATAGCACCTGCTCCTATTGCACAATTGTGCGGAAACGGCACAAGGTAATTACAAAAACAACAGCACTGTACAAATGCACGGTGCTGTTTTTGTATTTGATGTGATTTACAGTAGGAGCAGTCACTTACAAATCTAACTGCGGAGCCACTATAAGTTTTTTGGAAAATGAGGGGGTGCGGGGGAGAGAAAACCTTTTGTACACAAAAGGTTTTCTTTCCCCCGGCGGCTGCATCGCAGCCGCGTTCTCGAGCGATAGCGATCTCTATGTGCGGCCTCTTATGAGAAATACTGCACGCCGCTCTTGAACAGCGGCTGATCTTTGATCCCATCGACGTTTATGCAGCAGTCTGCGGAGATACGCTCGCTGTGACCCATTTTGCCGAGCACGCGGCCGTCGGGGGAGATTATGCCCTCGATAGCGTACATCGAGCTGTTGGGATTATAGTGCAGATCCATTGTTGGGTCGCCGTTAAGATCAACATACTGGGTAGCTACCTGTCCATTCTCGATAAGCTTCTTTATAACATCGTCGGGTGCTACGAAGCGGCCTTCACCGTGGGAGATCGGGATAGAGTAAATATCGCCGACTTTGCAGTTCATCAGCCACGGGCTCTTGTCTGTGCATATTCTGGTGCGGACAAGCTGGGACTGGTGACGGCCTATTTTGTTGAAGGTGAGCGTCGGGCTTTCAGCTGTGAGAGGCTCTATCTTGCCGAGCGGAACGAGACCGAGCTTTATAAGCGCCTGGAAGCCGTTGCAGATACCGAGCATAAGTCCGTCGCGGTTGTAGAGCATATCGTTTACCGCTTCCTTGATCTTCGGGTTGCGGAAGAATGCGTTGATGAACTTGCCGGAACCCTCGGGCTCGTCACCGCCGCTGAATCCGCCCGGAAGTGCAATTATCTGCGACTGTGAGATAAGCTTTGCGAACTCGTTGACGGAATCCTCCACAGCAGCAGCCGTGAGGTTCTTGATAACGAATATCTCCGGTTCGCCGCCCTCGCGTCTGAATGCCTCGGCCATATCGTATTCGCCGTTCGTTCCGGGGAATGCCGGGATAAGCACACGCGGTTTTGCTGTCTTGTTTGCGGGAGCGCAGGCGAACTGTGCTCCGGTAGTGCAGGTGATAGGCTCGGGGGTGTCGTAGTGCTTTACGGAATCTTTGAAAATCGGTTCAAGTACGGCATCCCACTTCTCTTCGAGCGCAGCGATATCGAGTTTGACATTGCCCGCTTCGATGGTGTAGCTGTCGGTAGTTTCGCCGATAAGCTCAAAGCCGTCGAGCGTGTCGCCCGATTCTACGATGAACGCGCCGTACTTCATTCCGAACAACTTTTCATCGTCGGTGATATTCAGCTTTGCGCCGATACGGTTGCCGAGCGACATCTTGAATATGCCCTCCGCTACGCCGCCGTGACCGAGTGCCCATACCGAAACAGCCTTGCCGTCTGCGATAGCGGCTTCTACCTTCTTGAAAACAGCCTTTACGCTGTCGAAAACGGGAAGTCCGTTCTTGTCGTATTCGGGAGCGATATAGAACAGTTTATCAAACGGGAGCTTGAATTCCGCACTTATTATCTTATCTGCCTTGCCTGTGCCTACGGCGAACGAGACCAAGGTGGGCGGAACATCGATATGCTCGAATGTACCGCTCATGGAGTCTTTGCCGCCGATAGCGCCCGCTCCGAGAGCCTTCTGTGCCTTATATGCGCCGAGCAGCGCCGAGAAAGGCTGTCCCCAGCGTTTGGGGTCGCCCTGTGTGCGCTCGAAGTATTCCTGGAATGTCAGCCAGCAGCTGCCGCTCTTGCCGCCTGCCGCGACGAGCTTGGCGATACTCTCAACGACAGCGAGCACAGCCCCGTGATAGGGTGACTGCACAGCAACTGCGGGGTCATAGCCCCACGCCATTATAGATGCCGTCTTTGTTTCTGCGCCGAGAACCGGAATTTTTGCAGCCATTGCCTGAACGGGTGTCTGCTGTGTCTTGCCGGAGAAAGGCATAAGCACGGTCGCTGCGCCTACTGTGGAGTCGAAACGCTGCACGAGTGCACGCTGTGAGCATACATTGAGGTCGGTAACGAGCTTTTCCCAGTCTTCCGCTGTGTTGTGAAGCGGGGAACTGTACGAAACTTTCACATCCGGCACGGATATATCGGTATGCTTCTCCGCACCATTGGAATTGAGAAATTCGCGGGATATGTTCACGATAGTCTTGCCGTTCCAGTTCATCACAAGTCTCGGCTCGGCTTCAACTACCGCAACGGGCGTTGCTTCGAGGTTTTCTGTTCCGGCAAGCTCAATGAACTTGTCAACGTCCTCTTTTGCGACAACTACTGCCATTCTTTCCTGCGACTCGGAGATAGCAAGCTCGGTGCCGTCAAGGCCGGCATACTTCTTGGGAACGGCGTTAAGGTCTATGGTAAGTCCGTCTGCAAGTTCACCGATAGCAACGGAAACACCGCCCGCGCCGAAGTCGTTGCAGCGCTTTATCATCACTGTCGCTTCGCGTCTGCGGAAAAGTCTCTGAAGCTTGCGCTCGATAGGAGCGTTACCTTTCTGTACCTCTGCGCCGCACGTTTCAAGCGACTGTACGCTGTGGGATTTTGACGAACCGGTAGCTCCGCCGCAGCCGTCACGTCCCGTTCTGCCGCCGAGCAGTATGATAACATCACCGGGAGCGGGTCTTTCTCTGCGGACATGGTCGGCCGGTGCAGCCGCGATGACTGCGCCTATCTCCATACGCTTTGCCATATATCCGGGGTGGTAGATCTCCGCAACGTGTCCCGTGGCGAGACCTATCTGGTTGCCGTAAGAGGAATAGCCCGCCGCAGCAGTGGTGGTTATTTTGCGGGGCGGGAGCTTGCCCTTTATCGTCTTGTCAACGGGCAGAAGCGGGTCGGATGCGCCGGTAACGCGCATTGCCTGATATACATAGGAACGTCCGGAAAGCGGGTCACGGATAGCTCCGCCGAGGCATGTCGCCGCGCCGCCGAACGGTTCGATCTCGGTGGGGTGGTTGTGAGTCTCGTTCTTGAACATCAGCAGCCAGTCCTCATCCTTGCCGTCCACATCGACCTTTATGCGAACCGAGCAGGCATTTATCTCCTCGCTCTCGTCGAGGTCTTTAAGTATGCCGTCCTTTTTGAGTTTCTTTGCGGCAAGTGTGGCGATATCCATAAGGCATACCGGCTTGCCGTCACGTCCGAGCTCACTGCGGTCAGCTTTGTATTCCGCGTAGGTATCGGCGATATAGGGCGCAGCGATCTCAGCGTTGTCGATTATCGTTCCGAAAGTTGTATGGCGGCAGTGATCCGACCAGTATGTATCTATCATACGGATCTCGGTGATAGTCGGGTCACGTTTTTCCGTCTTGAAGTAGTCCTGGCAGAACTTGATATCGTCGTTGTCCATTGCAAGACCGTAGTTCTTCACGAAATCGGCGAGACCGTCCTTATCGAGCTGCAAAAATCCGTCCAATACCGCTACCTCGGTGGGGATGTCATACTCGGTCTTGAGCGTCTTGTATTCCTCATAGCCGCATTCACGCGATTCCACGGCATTTATCAGATAATGCTTGATACGTGCGAATTCATCGTCGCTGATGCTGCCTTTGAGCAGATATATCTTCGCGTATTTCACGAGCGGACGCTCACCCTTGCAAAGCATCTGAATGCACTGTGCGGCGCTGTCGGCACGCTGGTCGAACTGTCCGGGCAGGTATTCCACCGCGAACATTTTCTCGTCGGCCGCGGGTGTGGGGAGCGTATCAAGCACGGTATCAACGGGCGGCTCGGAGAATACCACCGGTATCGAGCGCTCGAGATCCTCCTTTGAGATATCCTCGACGTCGTAGCGGTTGATTATGCGCACTCCGGCAATGCCGTCTATACGCAGGGAAGTTTTAAGGTCGGACAGGAGCTGGTCTCCCTCGACCGCGTAACGGGGCTTTTTTTCTACATAAATACGGTAAACAGCCATTTTATTGAAATTCCTTCCTTTCGGGTGTCATATATATTAATTATACCATTTTTGCCGTAAATAGTCAATAGAGAAAAACAAAGTTTGAAGTAAATGTAAATTCTCTGTTTACAGGCATAAAAATACGCTTTATCCCGTATTGACAAAAGAAATGTTTTTGATTATAATGTTATAAGCGGGCAGTTCCCGCGAAGAAGAAAACGGAGGGATCTCCCTTATGGATATATGTATTGTCACGGGTGCTTCGTCGGTCATAGGCTCGGAATACGTCGATACTGTGGAACGCGTCTGTGACGGGATAGACGAGCTCTGGGTGATATCGGGACAGCGCGGACATCTTACTGAGCTTACAAAGCGGTATGATCGAATACGGGTAGTTCCCGTGCCGCTTGACCTCAATGAAGAGATGTCATACAGCTTTATAGGAGAAATGCTGAAAACGAACGAGCCTAACGTGAAAATGCTGATAAACTGCTGCGGCGCAAGTGAGTACGGAGCGTTTACAGAGACCGACGAGAAACGCATTTTCTCGCTGATCGACCTGAACATCAGAGCCGTTCTCGCATTTGAAAAAATGTGCTTACCGTATATGAACACAGGCAGCTATATCATCAACTGCGGGTCGGTATCGTCCTTCGCGCCGCTGCCGATGCAGGCTGTTTACAGCCCCTGCAAGACCTTTCTGCGCTGCCACTCAAAGGCGCTGCGCGGCGAGCTGCTGCCGCAGGGGATAAACGTTATGACCGTTATCGGAGAGAGCCTCGAGAACGAATACGACCCGTCGATAGCGGAAGAAAACGCGTATCTCACTGCGCACGGAACAGACCTCCGGGCGCTTACCGAACGCTCACTCAAAGCCGCCGCAAAGGGAAAAGCCGCCTACATACACCGAGGACTGTGCAGATTCCTTATGAACGCGGGAAAGATACTCCCCGAGAGCCTTGCCGTAAAGCTTGTCTCGGGCGGAAAGAAATGAGGGAACCTCTAAAAACCCATTTGAGAGAAAAAGAGCTACTTGCACCGATAGCTGCGTCAAGCCTCCTCACCGTGCGCCAGCACGCTTTCGGAGCCTCTCCTTGCTCTCGGCACAATTATCTCATTTTCTCTTTTCAAA